>Ga0209617_10000049_pt1 | contig 39366 bp, 28 predicted proteins | sample LakEriepJuly2011_2_FD_187459 | JGI IMG/M metagenome (GOLD analysis project Ga0209617, IMG submission 187459) | Freshwater microbial communities from dead zone in Lake Erie, Canada - CCB epilimnion July 2011 (SPAdes) (version 2) | ecosystem: Environmental > Aquatic > Freshwater > Lentic >...
ACGAAATCATGCTGGGCATCATCTGCAAGTTCGAGGGCACCCTGCCCAAGAAGGCCCGCTGAGCGCACACGAGAGAGCAGGCAAGCATGAGCCCCACCACCCTCCAGGCCCACACCGAGCGCGGCGTCTGCACCCTCACGCTGAACCGGCCCGAGGTTCGCAACGCCATGTCGCTGGCCATGGTCAACGAGTTGTTGCAAGCCTTGCAAGCCGCCGAGCGGGACCCCAGTGTGCGCGCCGTGGTGCTGCGCGGTGCCGGGGGGCATTTCTGCGCGGGCGGGGACATCTCGGACATGGCGCAGGCCCGCATGAAGCTGGCCCAGCAACAAGCCGACAGTGCCGCATCGGGCCAAGCCATCGCGGGACCCAACCCCGTGGCCGTCACCAACGCCGCGTTTGGGCAGCTGTGCCTGGCCTATGCGCGCAGCCCGCTGCCCATCGTGACCGTGCTGGAGGGCACGGTGATGGGCGGCGGCTTCGGCCTGGCCTGCGTCTCGGACGTGAGCCTGGCGCTGGACACCGTGAGCTTTCGCCTGCCCGAGACCTCGTTGGGCATCATCCCCGCGCAGATCGCGCCCTTCCTGGTCGAGCGCCTGGGCTACGCCGAAGCCAAGCGCCTGGCCGTGACCGGCGCGAAGGTGGGTGCGGCCGAAGCCCTGACCATCCGCCTGGTGCACGAGGTGCATGGCGATGCCTCCGCGCTGGACGCCGCGCTGCAGCGCACGCTGGCCAGCATCCTCGCGTGTGGACCCCAGGCCATCGCGGCCACCAAGAACCTGCTGTCGCACGCTCGCCTGACCCCGCCCGAGCAACTCATCGACGACGCCGCGGCCATGTTCGCCCGCGCCGTGCTGAGCGACGAAGGCCAGGAAGGCACCGGCGCCTTCATGCAAAAGCGCAAACCCGCGTGGGTTCCCCAACAAGGCTGATCGACACATGATCCACAAGATCCTCATCGCAAACCGTGGCGAGATCGCCTGCCGGGTGATCCGCACCGCGCGCAAGCTGGGCTACCGCACGGTCGCCGTCTTCAGCGAAGCCGACGCGCACGCCCCGCACGTGGCCCTGGCCGACGAAGCCGTGTGCATCGGCCCCGCACCCGCGGCCGAGTCCTACCTGAAGGTCGATGCGCTGCTGGCCGCCTGCCGCCAGACGGGCGCCAACGCCATCCACCCCGGCTACGGCTTCCTGTCGGAGAACGCCGACTTCGCCCAGGCCTGCGCCGATGCGGGCGTGGTGTTCATCGGTCCGTCGCCGAACGCCATCCGCGTGATGGGCGACAAGGCCGGCGCCAAGCGCGCCATGATCGAAGCGGGCGTGCCCTGCGCGCCGGGCTACCTCGGCGACAAGCAGGACGACGACACGCTGATCGCCCAAGCCGAGCGACTGGGCTACCCGCTGCTGGTCAAGGCCGTGAGCGGCGGTGGCGGGCGCGGCATGCGCCTGGTGCACGAGGCCAGCGAGCTGGCCCAGGCCATCACCAGCGCGCGCCGCGAAGCGCAGAACGCCTTCGGTGATGGCACGCTGATGCTGGAACGCCTGGTGCTGGACGGCCGCCACATCGAGATCCAGGTCTTCGCCGACGGCCACGGCAACGCGGTGTTCATCGGTGAGCGCGACTGCACGGCCCAGCGCCGCCGCCAGAAGGTCATCGAGGAATCGCCCTCGCCCGTGGTCAGCCCGGCGATGCGCGAGCGAATGGGCCGCGACGCCGTGCTGGCCGCGCAGGCCATTGGCTACTGCGGCGCAGGCACCATCGAGTACATCGTCGACCAGGACCTCAAGCACTATTTCCTGGAGATGAACACGCGCCTGCAGGTCGAGCACCCGGTCACCGAGATGGTGTCGGGCTTCGACCTGGTCGAGTGGCAGCTGCGCGTGGCCGATGGCCAGGCCCTGCCCGTGCGCCAGGAAGACATCGTGCTCAGCGGCCACGCCATCGAGGCGCGCCTTTACGCCGAAGACCCCTACGCCGGCTTCGCCCCGCAAACTGGCCCCGTGCAGTGGTGGCGTCCGCAGCAAGCATTGTTCGATGGTGTGCGCATCGACGATGGCATCCGCGAGGGCGGCGAGGTCACGCCGCACTACGACCCGATGGTGGCCAAGCTCATCGTGCATGGCCGCGACCGCGCCGACGCCATCCGCCGCCTGATCGCCACGCTGGACGACGCGCCCCTGCTGGGCCTGCGCCAGAACGCCCGCTTCCTGCGCGATCTGGTCGACCACGAGCGCTTCCGCGCCGGCACCATGACCACCACGCTGATCGACCAGTGGCTCACCGACGGCGAGCCCTTGTTGCAGCGCCCAGTGGCGTCCGACGAGGTCTGGCTGCTGGCCGGGGCGCTCTTCGCTGCGCGCCAACAAGGGTCACAGCGTGCGCCACAGCTGCTGCGCGCCGACAGCGTCACCGCCTGGGACATCCCCCTGCAGCAAGACACCGTCAAGCGCACGCTGCGTGTGCAGACGGCCGCCGGCCCTGCCGAAGCAGGTGCCTACCGCGTGGCGCTGAGCCCCACCGACACACCACACACCCTGCGCGTGCTGGGCCAGGACGCCGAACGCGGCGAGGCCCGCATCGAACGGGATGGCGTGCAGCGCCGCGTGCGCGCCGTCTGGCTGGGTGCGGGTGGCGAGGCGCAGTTGCACCTCGTCATTGACGCCGCCGTCTTCGTTTTCAGCGAGGTCTCGGCCTGGCCAAACCAGGGCAGTGCGCAAGACCCCAGCCGCGCCATCGCGCCCGTGGCTGGCACCGTCACGCAAGTGCTGGTGAAGCCTGGAGACACCGTCACTGAAGGCCAACCGCTGCTCAGCATCGAGGCCATGAAGATGGAAATGTGGCTCAACGCCCAGGCCCCGGGCGTGGTCAAGGCGGTGCACGCGCAGCCCGGCGACCAGGTGCAGGCCAAGGCCCTGCTGATCGACATCGAACTCACCAAGGAAGACTGACATGGACAAGGCCATCCTGACCTGCGCGCTGACCGGCGTGCTCACCGATCCGGCACAGCACCCCGTGCCCGTGACCGCCGCCCAGATGGCCGCCGCCGCGCGCGAGGCGTTTGATGCGGGCGCCTCCATCATGCACGTGCACCTGCGCCGCCAGGAGCCCGGCATGGGCCGCTTCCCCAGCTGGGACCCAGCCGTGGCCAGCGAAATCGACACCGCCATCCGCGCCGCCTGCCCCGGCGTCATCATCAACCTGACGACCGGCGTGGTCGGCCCCGACATCTCCGGCCCGAGCGCCTGCATCCGCGCCGTACGCCCCGAGATCGCGGCCTGCAACGCCGGCAGCCTCAACTACCTCAAGATCAAGGACAACGGCCAGTGGGCCTGGCCGCCGATGTTGTTCGACAACCAGGTCGACAAGGTCACGGCCATGATCTCGGTGATGAACGAGACCGGCACGCGCCCCGAGTTCGAATGCTTCGACGTCGGCATCGTGCGCTCGGTCGAGATGTACCAAAAGGCCGGCATCGCCGACCACCTCGAGTACAACTTCGTCATGGGCGTGGCCTCAGGCATGCCGGTGGACGCCGACCTGCTCAAGCTGCTGGTCAAGTACCGCAAGGCCGACACCGTCTGGCAGACCACGCTGATCGGCCGCGAAGAAATCTGGGCCGTTCACCAAGCCACCGCCGACTTGGGCGGCATGCTGCGCACCGGCGTGGAAGACACCTTCTACCTGCCCGGTGGCGAGCGCACCTCGGGCAACGGCCAGCTCATCGAAGCCTTGGCCGCCTGCGCGCGCCGTGCTGGCCGCGAGGTGGCATCGCCCGCAGAGGCGCGTGCCATGCTGGGCCTGAAGGCCGCGTCGGCACACGGCGTGGCCGCTTGATGGGCTGGGCGCCAGGCCCTCAGCCCACGCGTCCGCCGCGGTACAAGCGCCACGTCCCCCGACCGGCCTCCTTGGCCTTGTAGAGGGCAGCGTCCGCATGGCGGATGAGGGTTTCGCCGTCCTGCCCGTCATCGGGGAAGACGCTGATGCCCACGCTGCAGCCGATGTGCGCGTCCTGTCCGCCGGGCAGGTGGAAAGGCTGCTGCAAACGCTCGATGATGGCGCGGGCCACCAGCTCGGCGCCCTCCACACTCGCCAAGTCTTCGAGCACGATGACGAACTCATCGCCGCCCAAGCGGGCCACGGTGTCGTTCTCGCGCAGGTGCAGACGCAGGCGCTGGGCCGCGGCCTTGAGCAGCTCGTCACCGGCCTCGTGGCCGAACTGGTCGTTGACCGCCTTGAAGCGGTCCAGGTCCAGGAACATCACCGCGCAGATGCGTTCAGTGCGGTGCGCGCGCTCCAGCGTGTGCGCCAGGCGAGAGTGCAGCAGCAGGCGGTTGGGCAGGTCGGTCAGCGCGTCGTGGTGCGCCAGGTGCTCCATCTGCGTTTCGGCGTGGGCGATGCGCGTGATGTCGGTGAACACACCCACGAAGTTGACGATCTTGCCGCCCTCGTCGCGCACCGCACTGATCGTCAACCAACCCGGGTAGATCTCACCGCCTTTGCGCCGGTTCCAGATCTCGCCCTGCCAGTTGCCGAACTCGGTGATGTCGCGCCACATGTTCTGGAAGAAATCGCGGTCATGGCGGCCTGAAGCCAGCAGGCTCAGGTTGCGCCGCGTGACCTCTGACTCGGTGTACTCGGTGACACGCTCGAAGGCCGGGTTGACGACCAGCACCCGCCCATTGGCATCGGTGATGGCCACGCCCTCCTGCGTCGAGCGGAACACGGTGGCCGCCAGGCGCAGGCGCTCTTCCTGCTGGTGGTGGGCCGTGATGTCCCGTGTCACCTTGGCAAAGCCTTTGACGTGGCCCTGGGTGTCGCGCATTGCTGTGATCAGCACACTGGCGCGGAACAACGTGCCGTTCTTGCGCACGCGCCAGCCCTCTTCGCGGTACTGCCCGGTGATCAGGGCCGTGGCCAGTGCCTGCTCGGGCACGCCGGACTCGCGGTCCTGCTCGGTGTAGAAACGCCCAAAGTGCTGGCCGATGATTTCTTCGGCCTGCCAACCCTTGATGCGGGCGGCCCCGGCGTTCCAGGTCATCACCATGCCGCGGTCGTCCAGCATCAGGATGGCGTAGTCCTTGACCCCCTCGACCATCAGGCGGAAGCGCTCCTCGCCTTCCGAGATCGTGGCCGCCAGGTCGTGCGCCATCGCGTTGGCGCGTCCGCGCGTGAACAGCAGCACCCAGGTCAGCGCACACAGCATCACGCTGGCCAGCGCCACGCCCAGCATGGCCAGCCCGCGGTGCACGCTGCGATCGGGCAGGGCATAGCTGGTCAGGGGCTCGTACTGCACGTGCCAAGTGCGCCCGCCGACCTGCAGCGGCAGGCTGACCGTCGGGGCCGTGGGGCCGCCGGCCTGTGGCCTCGCAGCCACGCCATCGTGGCTGTCGAAAAGCAAGTCCTGGACACCCTCGCCACGCACGTCGCTCACGCGGACCCGCACCGTCTTGAGCTCGTCTTGCAACACGGTGGACACCATGTCCTTCATGCGGAAGGGCGCATAGACCCAGCCCTGCAAGTCGGTGCGGCGTTGCGCCACGCTGCGCGGCTTCGTCCCATGTCGGTACACCGGCAGGTAGGCCAGCACGCCCGCCTGCACATCGACCGTGCTTTCCTGCTTGAGCCTGACCCGACCGGTGTAGGCGATCTCGGCCGCGTCGCGCGCGTGCAGCATGGCCTGGCGCCGCACCGGATCTGAGAGCATGTCGTAGCCAAAGGCGCGCAAGTTGCGTCCGTGAAAAGGCTCCAGGTAAACGATGGCGCTGTAGTCGTCACGCGCACCGACCGGCGTGACCTCGTAATCCGGAAAGCCCTCGGCCCGCACCCATTGGACGTGGCCGTGCAAGCGTTGTGGCGGGATGCGCTGCGCAAAGCCCAAGCCCTGCATGCCGACGCGCGCGTCTTCCAGGCCCAGCGCCGACACGTAGCTGTGCCACTCCTGGCGGGTCACCCGGCTGGACGACATGAAAAAACCGGCGGCACCGCGCAAGATCTCGTCGTGGCTGCGGATGCGCTCACGCAAGCGTTCGTTCAACTTCTCGGCATGGGTCTGAAACTCTGCGGCCATCAACGCGCCTTCCTGACGGCGCAGGTTGAAGTCGGTGAAGGCCAGGGCCATCAGGCCGATGGCCAGAGGCACGAGCATCAGCCAGTAGCGGTGTTTGGGCCTCGGTCCACGGCGACGCGGCGAGGTCAACAAGGTGGGCTGAGTAGGCGGTGCGAGGGGTTCCGCTGTCATGGGCCGTGTCGGTAGCTTGCGGCGCACACACCCCAGGGGGAGGCCCGCAAGTCACCTCCGGAGAAACATTCTGCGGCTTTGTCCACACAATTGCACCCGGAAAAAGACCTCAAATCCGCCCCCTCTGGGCGCATGTCCCCCCGATGCTGTGGCGCAGCAACGCCAGCGGCACCACGATGTGTCGCCGCGGCGCCCGCCACACCACCGCCAACGCTGGCATCATCCACCGCGCCTGCCGTTGGAGACCACCGACTTGCCCGACCTGCCAGACCCACTCGCCGCCCTGCGCTTTCCTGTGCAGTACATCGAGGTGACCGAGTCCCTCGTGCGCAGCCGCCATGGCCGCGTGGCAGATGTGCGCCAGCGGTGCGACCTGCCGCCCGAAGGCGATGCCGAAGCCGTGGCCTGGATCGACGGCCACCAACTCATGGCCTCGGTCGCGATGGCGGTCGAACACTGTTTGCCCGACGAGCCGGCGTCGGTCCAGATCCTGCGCCACTTCCCGCTGACAGCCCACGGCACACTGGGCGTGTTCGCCATCACCTCCGGGACGGTGGCCGAAGCGCTGGATGTGGCCCTTCAGTACCACGCCCTGGTGATGCCCCTGTTCGACATGCGCCGCCAGCCCGACAGCGCCGAGGGCGTGCACGTGCGCGTGGTGCCCACGGTGGACGTGGGTGTGCACAACGCCCTCATGGCCGAGTTGGTGATCGGTGTGCTGCGCAACGTGGCGCCGTACACCACGCTGTCAGACCCCGTGCTGCATGCGGAGTTCGCGCACACGAGCGACTGGCCTGCGCAGGCCTACGCCGATTTCTTCGGTGCGCCGCCACGATTCGGTTCGCCCTGGCACGGCTTCACCGTGCCGCGCGCACTCTTGGACGCACCCTTGATCACAGGCAACCGCGCCACGCGGGCCAGCCTGGAAGCCCAGCTGCAACGCGAGGCACCGGGCAGCGCCCAGGCCAAGCCGCTCACGCAGCGCGTGCGCCAACTCGTGCTTTCGGGTCTGCGCAAAGGCGTGCTGCCCGGTGGCGAAGACCTCGCCCACACCCTGGCCATGTCGGCGCGCACCCTCAGCCGGCACCTGCAGGACGAGGGGCAATCGCTGAGCACCATCGTCGAACAGGTGCGCATCGAGCGCGCCGAGCAGCTGCTGCGCGACGGCGAACTCAGCGTGCAGGCCATCGCCCAGCACACCGGTTTCGCCGATGCATCGAGCTTCAGCCGCGCCTTCAAGCGCGCCACCGGCCAAACACCGGCCGAACAGCGCAGCCGCCTGAAACTGAGCGGAGGGCGACGCTGAGCAGCCCTCCCAAAGTCAGCGCGCGGCGATCACCTGTTGCGCATAGGCCATGCCCGCCTCGACCGGGTCACCACTGCGGTTGAAGGCCTCCAACCAGGTGTCGTAGTGGCCCATCTCCTTGTGCTGCCAAGGATGGAAGCCGGGCTTGAAATAACTCAGGTAGTAGCCCAGGGCCGGCAGGAACACGCCGCCCGGCTTGTAGAGCCACCAGGCGCCTTTGGCCAGCATCTTCATGCGCGACCAGAAGCCAAAGCCATCGTCCTTGAGCATGCGGTTGACCATGTACCAGTTGCCAATCGGGTACTCGATGCTGAAGTAGATGAGGCCCGCGATGCGCGTGAAGTAGCCCACCTTGGCGACCTTCGTGAGCACGTCGAAACAGACGGCCTTGTGCTCCACCTCCTCGATGGAATGCCAGGTGTACATGGCGCGGATGCGGTGATCGAAGGGCGCGATGATGTCCGGGCGCTCCATGAAGGTCGTGCACATCAGGGCCGTGAGGTGCTCGGCCGCGGCGGTGTAGGACAGGTTGAACGCCGCAGACCAGCGCGAGAGTTGCCACTTGAATTTGGCGGCAAGGAAGCGCTGCGTCCAGGCCACGTTCAGGCCCTGCTTTTCCAGCATCTCGTTGAACTGCGTGTGCACGATGCCGTGCTGCGCTTCCTGGCGGGTGAAATCCTTGACCTCCTGCAGCAGGTGCGGGTCGGTGACCTGGTCACGGTAGGCGCGCACGCTGCTGATGAAGTAGCGCTCGCCGATCGGGAAGGTCAGCGACATCGCATCGAAGAAGCGCGTCTTGTACGGGTCACCACCGTTCCAGAAACGGGGGATGCGCTCGTCGAGCTGGAAGTCCAGCTTCTCGCGGGCCTGGATCGGGCGGGTCTGCTCTGGGTGCGGTGTGCTCACGGGTGTCTCCTCGTCAAGGGCCATCGGACGCAGCCCATGACGCCATTGCACCGCCAGGTGGCTTGTCAGGTGCAGACAAGGCTGTGCTGGATTGGTCAAGTTGCGGGTCGCAAGGCTCACTACAAATTGAAACGCTTTGATGGCGAAGCACACCCTTTAGGGGGAATGCGCACCTTGAATGCCACAGCTAGGCTATCCACTCAAATCAAATCAAATCAAATCAATTGACAGGGTAGGTATGCAGACATCTTCTGCAGAGGGGGCATCGTCCGCCCCCGGCTCGGCCGCGAGCGCACCGCTCGCATCGTCGCAGGGTCACAGTGCGGCCGTCAACTTGCAGGCGCTCTGCCTGTTGGCGCGCCTGCACCACATCTCCGCCACGCCCGACCTGCTCGCCCATGAGCTGGGGGTACCCCCTTCAACCGAAGCCAGCGACACCGAACTGCTGCTGGCGGCCAAACACATCGGCCTCAAGGCCAAGCTCAGCCGAACCACGGGCGAGCGGCTTTCCATGGCGGCCCTGCCGGCCCTGGCCCGCGTGCGGGTTGACGCTGGCGTCAGCCGCTGGGTTCTGTTGGCTCAGTGCGATGGCCAGCGCGTGCTCTTCCAGGACCCTGCTGCCGAAGGCGGCGGTCGCCCGACCATCGAGCCCATCGCCGCCTTCTTGGCCCACTGGGCTCCGCCAGGCAAGCCTGACGGCGAAGGCGAGTTGCTGCTGGCCACCAGCCGCGCCAGCCTGGCCGGCGCCCTGGCCAAGTTCGACTTCAGCTGGTTCATCCCCAGCATCGTGCGTTACCGCAAGCTGCTGGGCGAGGTGCTGGTGGTGTCGCTGTTCCTGCAGCTGTTCGCTCTGGTCAGCCCCCTGTTCTTCCAGGTCGTGATGGACAAGGTGCTGGTGCATCGGGGCCTGACCACACTGGATGTGCTCGTCATCGGCCTGGTCATCGTCGTGGTGTTTGAGAGCCTGCTCACCGGTCTGCGCGCCTACGTCTTCAGCCACACCACCAGCCGCATGGACGTGGAACTCGGCTCACGGCTGTTCCGCCACCTGCTGCAGTTGCCGCTGGCCTACTTCCAGGCCCGCCGTGTGGGTGATTCGGTGGCCCGCGTGCGCGAGTTGGAAAACATCCGCAGCTTCCTCACCGGCCAGGCGCTCACCCTGGTGCTCGACGTGATGTTCTCGGTGCTGTTCATCGGTGTCATGCTGCTCTACAGCTGGAAACTCACGGCCATCGTGTTGCTGAGCTTGCCGCTCTACACCGTGCTGACGCTGTTGGTCGTGCCCATCCTGCGCGGGCGCTTGAACGAGAGGTTCACCCGCGGCGCCGAGAACCAATCCATGCTGGTGGAGACCATCACCGGCATCCAAACCGTCAAGGCAAACGCGCTGGAGCCACAAATGGCCCGCCGCTGGGACAACCAGCTCGCCGCCTACGTCTCGGCCAGCTTCAAGACGCAAACGCTGGCCACCTGGGCCCATGAAGGCATCAACCTCATTGGCAAGCTCATCAACGCCGTCACCCTGTGGTTCGGCGCCAAGCTGGTGATGGACCAGGAGCTCACCGTCGGCCAGTTCGTGGCCTTCAACATGTTCGCTGGGCGCGTGTCGCAACCCATCATGCGCATGGCACAGATGTGGACGGACTTCCAGCAAACCGGCATCTCCATGGAGCGCCTGGGCGACATCCTCAACACCCGCACCGAAGTGCCACCCAGCACGGCGGCCCAGCTGCCCACGCTCAAGGGCCGCATCACGCTGGACAAGGTCACCTTCCGCTACCGGCCCGAAGCCGCCCCCGTGCTGCACGACGTGGGCCTGGACATCCGCGCGGGAGAAATCATCGGCATCGTCGGGAGATCAGGTTCGGGCAAAAGCACCCTGACCAAGCTGGTGCAGCGCCTGTACGTGCCAGAGCAAGGCCGCGTGCTGGTCGACGGCATCGACATCAGCCTGGTGGACGCCGCGCAGCTGCGCCGCCAAATCGGCGCGGTCCTGCAAGACAACTTCCTCTTCAACCGCAGCGTGCGCGAAAACATCGCCGTGGCCGACCCGGCCGCACCCCTGGAAGCCATCATGCACGCCGCCCGCCTGGCCGGCGCCCACGAGTTCATCAGCGAACTGGCTGAGGGCTACGACACCGTGGTGGGCGAGCAAGGCGCGTCGCTGTCAGGCGGGCAACGCCAACGCGTCGCCATCGCGCGGGCGCTGTTCACCAACCCGCGCGTGCTGATCTTCGACGAAGCCACCTCGGCACTCGACTACGAGAGCGAAGCCATCATCCAGCGCAACATGGCGGCCATCAGCAAGGGGCGCACGGTGATCATCATCGCGCACCGCCTGAGCGCCGTGCGGCATGCCGACCGCATCGTGGCCATGGAGAAAGGCCGCATCGTGGAGGCCGGCAGCCACGATGAACTGGTGCAGCGCCCCAAGGGCTTGTACGCCTCCCTCTGGCGCATGCAGCAACATGGAGGCGCCGAATGATTGACGGCTCAGCGCAATTTGCTGTGACTGGGTTTGCTTGCCTGGCTCAATGCATGCACAGCCCATTGGTTCAGGCTCACCCCCTCGACCTGCGCTGCGGCACTGGCACGGGCATGCACTTCGGGCGGCAGGCGCAGCATCACCCTGCCAGAAAAGGGTTTGTCAGGGTCTTGGCCCAATCGCTGGCAAGCGGCCAAGTAGTTGTCCACCGCTTCGTGAAAGGCCGTTTCAAGCGCTCGCACAGAGTCGCCATGAAAGCCCACCACATCCTTGATGCCGGCCACATGCCCAACGAACACGTGATCCTCCGCGTCAAATTCCAGGCGGGCGCTGTAGCCCCTGTAGCTCATCGTGTTCATCGTCATGGCGTGATCCCCAACAACATCAAAAACTGGCGCGCATCTTTCACGCGGTATCGCAAAGCTTCCTTGCCAGGGTGCGGGCGATGGAAATACGCCCGCACCCCATCTTTCTCAAAAGTAACCGACGAGCCCGCACCTTCTACACAGCGACACCCCACAGCCACCAGCAAGGCCTCAATGCGTCGCCATTCAATGGCGCCCTTCACCGGGCTGGCAAACACAGCCTCCAGTGTTTTGCGGTGCGCATTGTTCATGGCGTGATGATATCAAAAACTGCTGCCAGCATGTTAGCCACCCCACCACCACGCCACCCCATCAGCGAGCTGCTGGGCCACTACAAGGCCGTGTGGCTTGCCGCCTGGCAACACCGCCACGAACTGGCCGGCCCCGCCCGCATGGCCGATGAAGCCGCCTTCCTGCCCGCAGCACTCAGCCTGCAAGCCACACCGCCACACCCCGCACCCCGCCGAGCGCTGTGGGCCACCATGGCGCTGTTCACCATCGCCGTGCTTTGGGCCTGCCTGGGCCAAGTGGACATCGTGGCCGTGGCGCCAGGACGCATCGTGGTGAGCGACGGCACCAAGCTCATCCAGCCGCTGGAGGCCAGTGTGGTCAAGGCCATCCACGTCAAGGATGGCGACAAGGTGCAAGCGGGCCAAGTACTCGTTGAGCTTGACCCCACCACCGCGCAGGCCGACAACAGCCGTGTCAGCCAGGAACGCACAGGGGCCTTGTCAGAAGCCTGGCGCAGCGCGGCCCTGCTGAAGGCCTTGCAGGCCAACCACGCACCCAGCCTGCCCAAGGAGGCCAACACAGCGGAGGCTGGGCTCACAGCCGCGCAACGCAGCGACATCGTCAGCCAGCTTGACACCGAATGGCGCGATATCCAGGCCCAAAGGGCCAAGCTCAAGGCCGATGCCGACACCCGCCGCGCGGAGCTGGAAACCGTGCGCGAACAAATCTCCAAGCTGCTGGCCACGCTGCCCATCGTGCAAAAGCGCGAGGACGACTTCAAGACCTTGTCAGACCAAGGCTTCATGAGCCAGCACGCCGGACAAGACCGCACCCAGGCGCGCATCGAAATGGAGCGCGACCTGGCCACGCAACGCGCACGCCGCGAAGAAACGAAAGCCGCCATTGCCCAGGCCGAGCAAGCCCTGGCCGCCTGGCGCACGCAAACCCTCAAGGGCTTGAGCGAACGCAACGCCAAGGCCGACCTGCAAGCACGCTCACTGCAGGCCGAAGGCCTCAAGGCAGGCCAGCGCGAAAAACTCACCACGCTCAAAGCCCCGGTGGCCGGCACGGTGCAACAGCTGGCCATTCACACCACGGGCGGCGTGGTCACGCCCGCGCAGGTGCTGCTGGTGGTGGTGCCCGAGCAAGCCAGGGTGACCGCCGAAGTGACGCTGGAAAACAAAGACGTGGGCTTTGTGAACCTGGGCCAGCAGGCCGAAATCAAGCTGGAGACGTTTCCGTACACGCGCTATGGCACGGTGCCCGCCAAGGTGACGACCATCACGGCGGACGCGGTGATGCAAGAGCCCGGAAGAACGCAGCCAGACAAGGATGGCAAGAGCGTGCCTGCGGCTGGCGGTGCGGTGTTCCCGGCCACGCTGACGCTGGCGGCTCATGCCATTGATGTGGATGGGAAAGCGATTCGGCTGACGCCGGGGATGAACCTCACGGCGGAGATCAAAACAGGAAAGCGCAGGGTCATTGAGTACTTGCTCAGTCCGGTGCAGTCACATGTAAAAAACAGCTTGCGAGAACGTTAATTTTTAAAGATAACGCATGGCATACACCTTAAGCCACAGAGGGCGAAAACACTCACATGAAACACGCATACATATTTCTCATATCTATTGGCTTAGTGCTAACCGTATTCCGAACCTATTCTATTTACAAATGGAGCAGGAAAAACGGATACGACAAAGGCAGTTATGAAAAATTCCTCGCATCAGATGCAGGAAAAATTTACCGCGCCTGCGGAATAGCAATTACTGCAGCACTACTTCTGGCGCTGATAATTTATTCAATTAACTGACGGAGGTTTTATGACAATCATCGACGCCATCGCACGAGCAGCAAAAGACATTTGCAAAACAGGCCCATTCACTGCCGAAGGCACTACGGACATATATGGCCTCACTTTTGCCAGCATGAGCAACGTGAATGACCTCAAAAGCGCAGGCAATAATTTATCGGTTGTATCCACAACCGGGCAAATAATTTCCTCAATTGCAAGCCTAACCCCCTTCGGAGCCATTGCAACATCCCCTGCTGCTGGAATTCTGACGCTGGTCAAAATAAGCACCGACGCTCAGTCAAGCGGACAAATCGGCGTGGGCGACATCATGAATGTCGCCGGCAATGGCGTAGCCTTAACTGGTGGATTAATTGCATTAGGCACTTCAGCATTGACTGCGGGCCTTATCATAGCGGGCATTGGCGCAGGTATTGGGCTTGCTGGTTTAATTGCAGGGCAACTAGACTGGAAGATCAACATATCCTCCGATCTAGACCCGTGCAATTGCGATGAAAAAGCCAACAATAAAATCAACGATAACTTCCGTGACGCCGTCACCTTCACCCCCCGCGACCCCCTCGCCCTCGACCTCGACAACGACGGCATCGAAACCGTCGCCATCAACCCCACCGCCCCCATCCTCTTCGACCACAACGGCGACGGCGCCCCTTCCGCCACCGGCTGGCTCAAAGGCGACGACGGCTGGCTGGTCAACGACCTGGACCAGGACGGCAAAATCACCTCCGGCAAAGAACTGCTGGGCGTTGACACCGACATCACCGTGGGCGGCGTCACCCGCAAAGCCACCACCGGCTTCGAGGCCCTGCGCGCGCTCGACACCCACCAAGACGGCGACGGCAAAAACCTCTTCGACAGCCGCGACGCGGCCTTCAGCAAACTGCGCATTTGGCAAGACAAGAACCAGAACGGCGTGACCGACGCGGGCGAACTCAGCACGCTCAGCGCCCTGGGCATCGTCAGCATCCAGCTGCAAGAGACCGCCACCAACGTCAACCTTGGCGGCGGCAACAGCGTCACCGGCAAAGCCCTGGTGACGCGCCGCGTGGGCAGCAGCACCAGCACGTCTGAAGTCGACAGCGTGCTCGTCACCAACGACTCGGCAGCCAACCTCAACCTGGCCGACAACCCCTTCTACACCGACCTGCCCGACGTAACGGTCACCGACACCGCTAGCGGGCTGCCCAACATGCAGGGCAGCGGCCTGGTCTACAGCCTGCGCGAGGCCATGAGCCTCGGCACCGCTTCGGCCAATACGCTGGCGGGTACCGTCACGCAGTTCGCGCAAGCAAGCACACGCGATGGGCAACTTGCACTGATTGACAAACTCATTCAACAATGGGGCGCCACCTCAAGTCTTGCCACCTCTGAGGCTTTTGTTTTCATGGCACCGGGCGCTACCGGTACCACGGCCCAAAAGGTTCAAACCTTTGCGCAGCAGAACCCGGATCTGTACAAAAAGGTGATTGCGCTCGAGCAATTCAACGGGCAGCAGGGCTTGGCAACCCTGATGAACCGGTGGAACGTCACGCTGCCGTCCACCGTTACCGCGTCCTTGAATGCCGCGTACAACGCTTTGCAGGAATCCGTTTACAGCGCCCTGGTCATTCAGACCAGACTGAAGCCATATTTTGATGCCATTGAGCTGGTGGTCAATGAGCAAGGCTTGCGCATCGATTTGACCAAGATGTCAGCCTTGGTTGCCGGCGTCCAGTCAGCGGACATCACGAAAGCCATCACCGATGTGCTTGAGCTGAATCTGTTCGCTAGCGACACCATGACCGCCATCGGATTCGATAGCGCGAGCACCCTGCGCAGTTTGTTGGCGTCCGCACCGAGCAACTTGCCGCTGTTGAGTCAGCTGCCCGCCTTGGGGCTGTTCCAAGCGAGCGCAACGATAGGCTCAGCCAAGAAGGACGTGTACCTGGGCGACCAAGGCGATAACACATTCAAAGCGGGCGATGGGGCTGACTTGTTGAGTGGCGGCTCGGGCGCTGACAACCTCTACGGTGATGCTGGTGACGACACCCTCGACGGTGGCGCTGGCAATGACGCCCTTTTTGGTCGCGCAGGGTCTGATACTTTCCTCTTCGGCAAAGGCGATGGTCAAGACCGCATATACGCCCCTGATGAGTACGGACGTGGTACGGTTACCGACAGCCTCTTTTTCAAGGCTGGGGTCTTGCCTGGCGATGTGTCGCTCAGACGCAGCGGAAATTACCTGCTGATAGAAATAGCCGGCACAACCGACAGTGTGACTGTCGAGAACTACTTCCTAGCCGACGCCACGACTGGCTACGCACTTGCCGCCCTTCGCTTCAACGACGGCACGACGTGGGACACCTCCACCGTCAAGGCCAAAGTCCTACAGAGCACTCCAGGCAACGACTCGCTCACTGGCTATGCCACCGACGACAGCATTGCTGGCGACGCTGGCAATGACACCCTGTACGGTGAAGGCGGTAACGACACCCTCGATGGCGGCAGTGGCAACGACTACCTGTTTGGTGGGGCAGGAACTGATACTTACTTCTTTGCCATCGGCGATGGCCAAGACACCATAAACGCCCCCGATGAATACGGACGTGGCTCTATTGCCGACAGCATCCTCTTCAAGACGGGCGTTGTTCCTTCAAATGTCACTCTGCGTCGAATTGAAAGCGATCTGCTCATCAAGATCAACGGCACCACCGACAGCTTGGCTGTAAGCAGCTACTTTATCTTCGACGCCACGGCTGGCTACGCGCTTGATGCCCTTCGCTTTGCCGATGGCACCACGTGGGACACCTCCACAGTCAAAGCCAAAGTCTTGCAAAGCACAGCTGGCAACGACACCCTCACAGGTTACGCCTCAGATGACGCCATTTCTGGCGGCTCCGGCAACGATACCCTGTACGGCGGGCCAGGCAACGACACACTCGAAGGAGGCAGTGGCAACGACTACTTGGTCGGCGGAAACGGCTCTTACTGGAGCGACAGCACCGGCGACGACGTGTATCTTTTCGGCAGAGGGGCGGGCCAAGACACCATCAGCAACGGCAGCATTGAAGCGGCCGGATCCAGTCATGACACGATTTTGCTGGAGGCAGGTATCAGCACCGCCGATTTGACACTCACCCACTCGGGTGACGATTTGATCATCCTCCTCAACGGCACCAGTGACAGTTTGCGCGTGGTTGGCTATTTTGACCGCGACGGCATCACCAGCAGCGCGGTTGAGCGCATCAAGTTCGCCGGAGGCTCGGTGTGGAACTATGCAGACGTCAAATCCAAGGCGATGGTACCCACAACAGGCGATGACCGTTTGCACGGCTACGCTGCCAACGACACCATCAACAGCGGCAGCGGCAACGATACCGTTTTCGGTTACGCGGGCGATGACGTGATCGATGGCGACACGGGAACCGATCTCCTCTACGGGGGAGACGGCAACGACAGTATCCAGGGCAACGAGTACAGCGACCAACTGTACGGCGACGCAGGAGCCGACACCCTCAAAGGCGGCACAGGAATCGACGCGCTATATGGCGGCGCCGACAACGACAGCCTCCAAGGCAACGAGGACAACGACTACCTTCGAGGAGATGACGGCAACGACACCCTCGATGGCGGCAGTGGGAACGATGAGCTCAGAGGCGGCGCTGGATCAGACGTGTACTTGTTCGGCAAAGGGTCGGGCCAAGACACCATCCACAACGAAGACTCCGATTCAGTGGGCGTCAACCCTGACACCATTTCGCTTGGCCCAAACATCACCGCTTCCGACGTGACCCTCGTCAGTTCGAGTGACGATCTGATCATCCTGCTCAATGGCACCAATGACAGCTTGCTTGTGAATGACTACTTCTCCAGCAACGGCGCATCCAGCAGTGTGGTGGAGTATCTGAAGTTTTCAGACGGCACAACCTGGGATGTGAAGAAGGTGCTGAGCCAACTTGCCATTGGCACCGATGGCCCTGATGTGCTTTATGGGACACCCAATGCGGATGTCATCAACGGCAGAGCCGGTAATGACACCATCCATGCAGGCCTTGGCAGCGACACCTACCTGTTTGGCAAAGGAGATGGCCGAGATGTGATCGGCGCCATTGATGATCCTGCAACGGGCAAGGTTGATACCCTCTTGTTCAAACCAGGCGTTGCCCCCACAGAGGTTACCTTCGGCACAGCACCGAACCCATTGAGCATCTATGCCTGGGACGGAGATGCGCTGGTCATCAAGATTGCCGGCACAACGGACCAGATCACCATCCAAGACTTCCTCTACTACGGTGACCCAGCCGACCCCCGAAACCCACTACAACAAATCAAGTTCGATGATGGCACCGTTTGGAGCATATCGACCATACTGAGCAAGCTCTACGCCGGAACGGATTCCGCCGAAAGAATTGATGGGACGTCCAAAGGCGAATTGATCAAGGGTGGTGGTGGCAACGATTCGCTATATGGTCAAGACGGCAGTGATACTCTGGACGGTGGCGCTGGCAATGACTACATCAACGGTGATGGCGAGGATGACGTCAACGACACTTACCTGTTTGGAAAGGGTGATGGACAAGACACCCTAGGTGCCATTTCCACAAGCGAGCCTGGTGTTCTCAATACACTGCGTTTCAAGTCTGGCGTAGCGCCCACCGAAGTCACGCTGAGCACTTGGTCTACTGACTTAGAAATCAAGATTACAAACTCCAATGATCGAATCCTCGTCGAAGACTTCCTAGACCAAGGCACCACTAAAAACGCCCGCAACCCGCTTCAGGAAATCAAGTTCGCTGACGGAACCACATGGAACATTCCAGCAATTCTAAAGAAGCTTTTCGCCGGCACCGAATCGGCTGAAACCATCAGTGGCACCTACTACTCGGAAGTCATCAATGGCCAGGGCGGCGATGACTCCCTGTACGGCATCGACGGAGATGACACCCTGGATGGCGGCATGGGCAACGACTACATCGATGGCGGCCTTGGCAGTGACACTTGCCGCTTTGGCAAAGGCGACGGACAAGACACCATGGTGTCGGCCAACACCCTATCGTTCAAGTCTGGCGTGACGCCCAGCGAGATCAAGTTCGGCACCTCGGGTACATCTTTGATCATCAAGATCATAGGAGCCAGCGATCAAATCACCGTCAAGGATTTTTTCTATCAAAACACCCCCATCAATGCCATCAATCCGCTTCAACAAATCCAGTTCGCCGATGGTACGCAATGGGACCTCCCAGCCATCCTGAACAGGCTCCCATCAGGCACCGACTCCGACGATGCTCTGTATGGCGCATCCAATGGCGATGCCATTAATGGGCTAGCCGGCAAGGACTCTCTGTATGGCAATGATGGTAGCGACACCCTCGACGGTGGTGCTGACAACGACACCATCTACGGGGGCCTTGGTAATGACCTGATTCGAGGAGGAGCAGACAACGATGCTCTATTTGGTGACACAGGTGCGGACACCCTCACCGGTGGGGCAGGAGACGACACCCTCCAAGGTGGCGCCGGTAACGACACCTATGTCTTCACCATGGGTGATGGTGCCGACTACATCTATGACACCGACACCACTCCCGGCAACACCGATGTGATCGTTTTCACCAACGTGAATTCTACTGATGTCACATCTGTAAGAGGCGACCGATACAGCGGCTTGGTTGTGAGCTATGAGGGAGACAACTCGGTCACCATCGAGAACTATTTTCACTTCCCGGATCACAAAATCGAGCAGTTGAAATTCTCCGATGGCATCACGTGGTCAACATCTGCGATCGATGCCATCATGAATACTGGACTCATCAAGCTGACTACTGGGGGTAGTACGTGGACAGGGCAACGCATTGCTGATTTCGTCTTCGGTTCAACAGGCGCTGATTCCGTAAGCGGGCTCGATGGGGACGACTGGCTGTTTGGGGATGCCGGCAATGACAGCCTGCAAGGTGGAGGGGGGGTGGACGCTCTTGTCGGCGGCCTAGGTCAAGACGCCCTCGACGGCGGCACCGGCGCAGACACCTTGATCGGCGGCACAGGCAACGACACCTACTACGTTGACAACGTCAACGACCGTGTCATCGAGACCATGCCCGACGAATACGACCGCATCGTCGCCTCGGTTGATTACGCTTTGCCTGATTTCGTGGAAGACATGGACCTGGCCGCTGGCGCCGCAAGTGCACTCAAAGCCACGGGCAACGACTTGGCCAACGTGCTGGGTGGCAACGAGTTCAACAACGTGCTGTCCGGTGGCGCCGGGGACGACTATTTTTCTGGTGACGTCGGCGCAGACACCATGATCGGCGGCGCGGGCAACGACTACTTCTACGTCGACAACATCGGTGACGTTGTGCAGGAGGACGCATCCAACGGCTACGACACCGTCCTCATGTTCTTCATTCAGGCCGACAGCTACACCTTGAACGACAACGTCGAAGCCATCGAGGTGTTCGACATGGCACCCGTCAGCGCTGGGTTCGTGACGCTGCGTGGCAATGCCTTGGACAACTCGCTGACCGCAGGTGACTCCGCTGGCATGGCCTTGTATGGCGAAGCTGGCGATGATGGCCTGTACGGCGCAGGCGGCAACGACACGCTCTACGGAGGCACCGGTTCCGACGTGCTGTGGGGTGGCACAGGGCAAGACAGCATGCTCGGCGGCGCGGGGGACGACCAGTACTACGTGTCCGACACCGGAGATCGCATCACGGAACTCGCCAACGAAGGCACCGACACAGTCACGCTGTTCGGCCTCAAGGCCATTTCCTACACGATGGCAGCGCAGCTTGAGAACCTCGACATTTTTGAGGTTGCGCCAAGCTCTGGCAACAGTTTCACCGTCTTTGGCAATGCGCAAGACAACGTCATTGATGGCAGCGGCAGTGCGTTGCGCGTGCAATTGTCTGGCGGCGCGGGAAATGACCGCCTGTTCGGCACAAATCTCAACGATCTTTTGGTCGGAGGGGGTGGCAACGACACGTTGTATGGCGGCTTCGGCAATGACACCTACAGCTTTGCTCGAAGCAATGGCCAAGATGTGATCGAAGACGTGAATGCCTCCATCGGCAACCTGGACCAGTTGACATTTGGCACCGGTGTCGCCAACGACCAGTTGTGGTTCAGCCAATCGGGCCAAGACCTGGTGGTCAGCGTCATCGGGTCAACCGACCAGGTGACCATCCGCCAGTGGTCGGCGGGAGCGTCACACCATGTGGAGCGAATCACCGCAGGCGGGAAGTCACTGGCTGACACCCAGGTGGCGAATTTGGTGCAAGCCATGTCTGCCATGACGCCGCCGCCGATCGGTCAGACCACATTGAGCGACGCACAGCGGGCTCAACTGGCCCCCGTGCTCGCCGCCAACTGGGCCTGATTGGCTGACTGCGCCCCTTGCAGGCCTGGCCATCTATTGGCCGGGCCTGCATCTTTCAAGATCACCCATGCGCCTCCTTGTCATTCACCAGAATTTTCCCGGCCAATTTCGTCGACTGGCCCAGGTGTGGTCGCAAGAGCTTGGCTGGGAGGTCATCGGCATGGGCCTCAAGACAGCGCCGGGCCTGCCGAACGTCCGATGGCTTCCTTACGAGCTGCACCGCAAAGGTCAGCAGGGGCAACACCCCTACCTGCGACAGATGGAAAACGCCGTGCTGCATGGGCAGGCCACCGCGCGCAAGATGTTGCAACTCAAGGCCAAGGGCTGGCAACCCGACGCCATCCTGGCGCACCCTGGTTGGGGTGAAACGCTCTACGCCAAGGACGTGTTCCCCAACGCTCGGCTCATCCACTTCTGCGAGTGGTTCTACGGAACACCCGGCAGTGACATGGGCTTCGACCCCGAGTTTCCGTGCAGCTTTGACACGCAGACGCGCATGCGCACCTGGAACGCGCTGCACACACTCAACCTGGCGCATTGCGACATCGGCGTCAGCCCCACCGAGTGGCAACGCAGCCGTCATCCAAGCGACTTTCTGCCGAAGATTCAGCTTGCCCACGAGGGCATCGACACCGACTTGCTGCGCCCTGACACTGCAGCGCAGCTCACGCTGCCCAATGGGCACACGGTGCGCGCTGGCGATCCGGTCATCACCTATGTGGCGCGCAACCTGGAGCCGTACCGCGGTTTTCACATTTTCATGCGCGCCTTGGAAAAGGTGCAAAAGGCACACCCGCGCTGTCACGCGGTGATCGTCGGAGGCGACGAAGTCAGCTATGGTCAAAAACCCGCCGACGCCCCCAACTGGCGCGAGAAAATGCTGCGCGAGGTGAAGCTGGACACCACCCGCACCCACTTCCTGGGCAAGGTGCCCTACGACATCTATCGGCGCGTGCTGCAAGTCTCTGCAACACACGTCTACCTCACATATCCGTTCGTTCTGTCGTGGTCCATGCTGGAGGCCATGGCCAGCGGCTGCCTGGTGATCGGTTCACGAACCGGGCCTGTCGAAGAGGTGATTGCTGACGGTGTCAATGGCCTGCTGACCGATTTCTTCGACACTGGGGCGCTGGCCGATCGCATCGTGCAGGCCCTCGCCGGTGCCGTCGCGCTGCGTCCGTTGCGGGATGCGGCACAAGCGCATGTGCGCTCGCATCACAGCCTTGCCCAAGGGGAAAAACGGTTCCGATCACTGCTGCCAGTGGCGTAAGCTCGATGCCAGACTTTGTTGTGCCCGCCATGCACCTGCCTTGCTGTCGCCGTGCCTCTGCAGCGCGCCTGCCCCGCGCATTCGCCTTGCCCACCCTCGTCGGCCTGCTGACACTGCTCGCGGCCTGCGCATCGGGCGGTGTCAACGGCGAGTCCGCCAGCCTGCCCAAGATGCCCGACCTGCCCAGCGTGCCTGCCGTGGTCACGGTCAAGTCCACCACCAAGAACAGCGCCATCACCGAGCGCGTCGGCCAGGCGGCCATCACACCGCTGAGCGACCTCAACGTCGTGCAAGAGGAGATCCCCGCCGCGTTGCAAAGCGCCGCTCTGGGGCCATACGCCGCGCCCAAGGCAGCAGGCTGCGCCGTCGTCCTCGGTGAGATCCAGTCGCTGGACGAAGCCCTGGGCGCTGACCTGGACGACCCCAAAGCCAGCGAGAAGCCCAGCCTGCTGACCCGTGGCACCGACCTCGCGGAAAACGCCGGGGTGTCGGCCGTGCGCCGCACCGTCGAGGGCTTCGTGCCCTTTCGCAGCTGGTTGCGCAAGCTCAGTGGCGCAGAAAAACACAGCAAACAGGTGGGCGCCGCCATCACGGCAGGGGGCATCCGGCGGGCCTACCTGAAGGGGCGCAGCGACGCGATGGGGTGTGTGCGGCCCATGGTCACCATGCCGCCAGCACCACCGGCGTCGTCTGTGGACGTGGCGCCAGCCGCGCCGCCCACATCCCAAACGGCCGCCAGCAAGGCGCCCTGAGATGCCGCTTCAACCCTGTTTTCGACCCTGTTGACGGCGGCGCATCAGCAGCGCCCCGGCGGACAAGCCCAGTGCACTCAGGCCCAGCACAGAAGGCTCGGGAACGGCTGTCGCCAATTGCGCGCCCACCGAAAGACGGTAGCCCCCCGTGAGCATCACGCCGGGCACCATCTCCATGCAGGACAGCGCAGCGCAACGTGGATCGGTGGTCGATGGCAAGGCGTAGTACGGGCTGAAAACCCGGGCGCCCAACTGCCAGTCCCAAGACTGCCCCACAGGCACCAGGTCAGCACGGCCGTCCTCGGCCGGACCGACCTGGCGGCGCCCCGTCCAGCCAGAGGCAAGCCTTTGGCTTTGCTTCACGGCCAGCGTGTCATCCAGGATGTCGGACAGGCCCAAGGCGCTCTCTGGAAATCGATCAGGGCGCCAGCTGAAGGCCTGCCCATTGCCTGTCAGGCCTACCTCCAGGTCAATGCGACCGTGCGCCGTGTTGATCTGGGCATCCGGGGGGGCAGGGTTGCCCAGCACATCCAGCCCGAAGGACCACTGTCCCAGCAGCGGCACCAGGCTGTGCGCCCGGCCCTGCGGGTCCAGAACGGTGACATCGGCGATGCGGGTGATCTCGAACTCGAACATGAGCTTTTCGTCGGTCACCGAACGCGTGCCCGCCGTTCCCGCGCCAAACACGAAGTCGATGCTGGGCGCTGCGCTCAGGCTGCAACCATCGGTGCCGCAAGCCCAGTCCAACCCGTTCACGGCCGCCGTCACGCCTTCACCCATCGCTGGGCTACCGCCCATCCACGTGAGGCTCAAGCCACCGGCCGAAGCACCTGTTGCGGCCTGCACAGACCCGGCCCACGCCAGAGCCCCCAAACATGCGCGCAACGCGCCCGACATGGATCGCATGAATTTCATGACACCCACCCCCCACATTTTTCTGAATGGTGCGGAGTGTAAGGGGGGCTCACCTCGGCGTCCTTCCCCCATTCAGGCGAGTTGCCCGGCCTGCCCTCACAAACCCAGCGCGCGCCGCACCTCGGCCACGGCCGTGGCACCGCGTGCCGACTCGACTTCGTCCACCAGGCGCATGGCCACGCGCTGCAGTTCGATGACGTCGGCAGCGCGCTCGATGTCCAGGGTGAACCGGTAGCCCTTGATCAGGCCCAGGTGCGCTTTCACCAAGGCGTTGAGCCGGGTGTTGAGCTCGCTGTAGCTCAGCGAGGTGAAGGCCGTGGCCGGCTCGGCGTCAGGGTCGGCCTGCGTGGCCGCGAAGGGCTCGGTGTCAGGGGATGGCGCAGGGGCGAACGACGCCGCAGGTGATGAGGGCGCTTGCACCGCCTGGTGCGGCGCCGCATCGGCCACCTGGGCCACCAGCCCTGTGTCGAGCAGGGCCAGCAAATCGGCAGACGTGGCACCTTGGACCATGCCCACCCAGGCCTCCCCCGTGCGGGTCGGGTCCAGGATGAGCAAGAGCGTGCGTGCCGTGCGAGACAACGCGTGGGTCCGCGATTGGATCTCGCTGCGACCCAGGGCCGTCTTGGCGTAGCGCACAGGCATGGTCTAGCGCTTCACGCCAAGCCTCACTCCACGGCCTTGACCATGTCTTCCACGACCTTCTTGGCGTCGCCGAAGACCATCATGGTCTTGTCCATGTAGAACAGCTCGTTGTCCAGGCCGGCGTAGCCCGAGGCCATCGAACGCTTGTTCACGATCACGGTCTTGGCCTTGTAGGCTTCCAGGATCGGCATGCCGTAGATCGGGCTGCCCTTGACGTGCGCCGCCGGGTTTACCACGTCGTTGGCACCCAGGATGATGGCCACATCGGCCTGGCCGAACTCGCCATTGATGTCTTCCATCTCGTGCACCTGGTCGTAAGGCACTTCGGCCTCGGCCAGCAACACGTTCATGTGACCGGGCATGCGGCCTGCCACCGGGTGGATGGCGTACTTGACGTTGATGCCCTTCTCGGTGAGCTTGGCGGCCAGCTCTTTCACAGCGTGCTGTGCACGGGCCACGGCCAGACCATAGCCGGGCACGATGATCACGGTCTCGGCATTGCCCAGCACAAAGGCAGCATCGTCGGCTGAGCCACTCTTCACAGGGCGCTGGGCTTGCGCGCCACCAGCGGCCGCAGGGCCAGCCTCACCGCCAAAGCCACCCAGGATCACGTTGAAGAACGAGCGGTTCATCGCCTTGCACATGATGTACGAGAGGATGGCACCGGACGAGCCCACCAGCGAACCGGCGATGATCAGCATCGAGTTGTTCAGCGAGAAGCCGATGCCGGCCGCCGCCCAGCCCGAGTAGCTGTTGAGCATCGAGACCACCACGGGCATGTCCGCGCCGCCAATGGGGATGATGATCAGCACGCCCAGCACGAAGCTCAAGGCGATCACGGCGAAGAAAGCCTCCATGCTCTGCGTGGCCATGAAGACACCGATCAAGCCGATCAGGCCCAGGCCCAGCACCAGGTTCAGCATGTGCTGACCAGCGAAGTTCACCGGCGCGCCCTGGAACAGGCGGAACTTGTACTTGCCGCTCAGCTTGCCGAAGGCGATGACCGAGCCCGAGAATGTGATGGCGCCGATGGCCGCGCCCAGGGCCAGCTCCAAGCGGTTACCCACCGGGATTTCCGCCAGGACATCGCCCAAGGGCTTGGCCACGATCTGGAAGGCATACGGCTCGGCCACCACGGCCACGGCGATGAACACCGCCGCCAGGCCGATCATGCTGTGCATGAAAGCGACCAGCTCGGGCATCTTGGTCATCTCGACGCGCTTGGCCATGATGGCGCCCGCGCCACCACCCACCACCAGCGCGACCAGCACATAGGCGAGGCCTGTGCCGAAGTCGATGCCCAGCGACGCCGCCTGGCCGTGGATCAGGCCCACGGTCGTCAGCACGGCGATCGTCATGCCGACCATGCCGAAGAAGTTGCCACGGATGGACGTGGTCGGGTGGCTGAGCCCCTTGAGCGCCTGGATGAAACACACCGAGGCGAACAGGTACAGCAATGCGATGAGGTTCATGCTCATTTACTTGGCTCCCGCTTTCTTGTCCTTCTTCTTGAACATCTCCAGCATGCGGCGCGTGACGAGGAAACCCCCGAACACGTTGACCGCGGCCAGCGCCACGGCGAGCACGCCCATGGTCTTGCCCAGCGGGGTCACCGTCAGCGCGGCGGCCAGCATGGCGCCCACGATCACGATGGCGGACACGGCATTGGTCACGGCCATCAGGGGCGTGTGCAGGGCAGGGGTCACCGTCCAGACGACGTGGTAGCCAACGTAGATGGCCAGCACGAAGATGCTGAGGTTGATGACGACGTGGCTGACGGGCTCAAGGGCTTCCATCGTGGTCTCCAGGAGGTTGAATCAGTCGAACTTGCGGACTTCCTTGATGGCATTGCGCTCGTCGAGCAACACCACCTTGGGCTTGTAGCTGGCCACTTCTTCCTCGTTCATCGGCGCATAGGTGCAGATGATCAGCAGGTCGCCCACATGGGCACGGCGGGCGGCCGCGCCGTTGAGCGAGATGGTGCCCGTGCCGCGCGGGGCCTTGATGATGTAGGTGGCAAACCGTTCGCCGTTGTTGACGTTGTAGAGCTCGATGTACTCGAACTCCTTCATGTCGGCGGCGTCCATCAGGTCTTCGTCGATGCCACAGGAGCCTTCGTAGTCCAGGATGGCTTCGGTGACGGTGGCGCGGTGCAGTTTCGCGCGCAGCATGTTGCGTTGCATGGCTTTCTCCTCGGGTCGCAGGGGCTGGTACTTCAAGCCCGCAGCAACTGACCGTCGCGGCACATCAGGCAGGCCTTGACGATGTCGTCTTCGAGATCGACGTGGAACTGGCCTTCCTTGTTGAAGACCAGTTTCAGGAAGTCCAGCACGTTGCGGGCGTACAGTGCGGACGCGTCGGCGGCCACCAGGGCCGGCAGGTTGGTTTCACCGACCAGGGTCACGCCGTGCTTGACCACGGTCTTGCCAGCTTCGGTCAGCGGGCAGTTGCCACCGGCGGGTGCGGCCAGGTCCACGATGACCGAGCCCGGCTTCATCGCCTTGACCATGTCTTCCGTGACCAGCACCGGCGCGGCACGACCGGGGATCAAGGCCGTGGTGATGACGATGTCGGCCGCGGCCACGCGCTTGGCCACTTCGGCCTTCTGGCGGTCCAGCCAGGACTGCGGCATCGGGCGGGCGTAACCGCCCACGCCTTCGGCGGCTTCCTTCTCTTCGGCCGTTTCGTACGGCACGTCGATGAACTTGGCGCCCAGCGACTCGACCTGCTCCTTCACCGAGGGGCGCACGTCAGACGCTTCGATGACCGCGCCCAGGCGCTTGGCCGTGGCGATGGCTTGCAGACCGGCCACGCCCACGCCCAGGATCACCACGCGGGCGGCCTTGACGGTGCCGGCGGCGGTCATGAGCATCGGGAAGATGCGCTGGTATTTGTCAGCGGCGATCATGACGGCCTTGTAGCCTGCCAAGTTGGCCTGCGAGGACAGCACGTCCATGCTCTGGGCACGGGTGGTGCGCGGCGCGGCTTCCAGGGCGAAGGCGCACAGCTTGGCGTCGGTCATGCCCTGCAAGCCGTCCTTGTCGAACGGGTTGAGCATGCCCACGACGACAGCGCCCGGCTTCATCTGCGCACGTTCTTCGGCGCTGGGGGCGCGGACTTTCAGCACCATGTCGGCGCCCAGGGCGCCCGCCACATCGGTGATCTCGGCGCCGGCGGCCACATAGGCCTCGTCGGTCACGCTGGCCGGCACACCCGCGCCAGACTGCACGCGCAGGGTGTGCCCCTGAGCCTTGAGCTTCTTGACGGTTTCAGGGGTCACGGCCACGCGGGTCTCGCCCGCGAAGGTTTCCATGGGTATGCCGATCAGCATACGGTCTCCTAGATGTGGTGCCAAACCCACCAGCATACACAAGGTTCAGGGATTTCCCAGGACATCCCGGCCACAAGACGCGTTGTTTGCGTCGCCCAGGCACCCCACCCCCTTGATTTGATGTCGTTTGTTGTCACATGGCGGCACGCACCCCGCGGTAAGCGACCATGGCCTCCTCCAGGCGCAGCGCGCGCTCGTGCAACTGCCGGGTGGCCGCCGCGGACTGCTGCACCATGGCAGCGTTCTGCACCACCATGCGCTCCAGCCGCCCCGCCGCATCGCTCACGACGTCGATGCCCTGAACTTGCTCACCCGAGGCCTGTGAGATGTCGCCGACCAGCACGCGCACCTGGCGGACTTGGTGGACCAGTTCGGCCATGGTCGCGCCGGCCTCGCGGGCCATCTGCGCACCCGCATCGATGCGCACTACGCTGCTCTGGATGAGGTCACGGACCTCGCGGGCCGCGCCGGCACTGCGCTGCGCCAGGCTGCGCACCTCACCCGCCACGACCGCAAATCCCCGGCCCAGGTCGCCGGCGCGGGCCGCTTCGACCGCGGCGTTGAGCGCCAGGATGTTGGTCTGGAAGGCGATCCCGTCGATGACCCCGACGATGTCGGCGATGCGGCGCGACTGCTCGGCGATGTCGCCCATGGTGCTCACGGCCTGCCCCACACTGTCGCCGCCCTGCTCGGCCACCGCGCTGGCTGCCTCGGCCAGTTCGCTGGCCTGGCGCGCAGCCTCGGCGTTGCGGCGCACAGCGCCCCCCAAAGTGCCCAAGGCCTGCGAGGTCTCGGACAGGCAGGTCAATGCGCCCTCGGTGCGTTGGCGCAAATCGTCGTTGCTCGCGGCGATCTCGGCACTGGCATCGTGGACACCGTGGGTCTGTTGCCCGACGTCGTCCAGCAAGGCGCGCAGGTTGAGCCCCGACTGCTGGATCGCCCGCCTCAGCATGCCCAGGTCATCGCAACGCGCCGGGATCGCGCACTCGGCCGCGCTGCCCGCCGCCACGGCCAGGGCATGGTCACGCAACTGCCGCACCGGCCCGCCGATCTGGCGCCTCAGGAACAGGTTGGACACACCCCACCCCAGCCCCAATGCCGCCAGCAAGGCCAGAGCCTGCGCCTGCGCCCAGCCCAGCAACACCACTGCCAGCACCGCGGCAGGCGCCACGGCCAGCAACCCTGCCAGCCCCAGGCGCCCCGCCGTGCTCCAGGTTTGAGGCCACGAGCGCCAGCGGCGCCAACCCGTGTGCACCAACAAGCCACGGTGGAAGGCCATGCCGGGCGCGTCCTCGTCCCGCAATGCCTGGTAGGCGGCTTCGGCCTGGGCCACCTCGTCGTCGCCCGGACAAGTGCGCACCGACAGGTAGCCCACCAGACGGTCTTCGCGGCGCACCGGCGTGGCGTTGGCCCGGACCCAATAGTGGTCGCCGGATTTGCTGCGGTTCTTCACCAAGGCCGACCACGACAAGCCTGCACGCAAAGTGGCCCACATGTCGGCGAAGGCCGCCTCCGGCATGTCAGGGTGGCGCACCAGGTTGTGCGGCTCGCCGACCAACTCCTCGCGACAAAAGCCGCTGACCGCCAGGAAGGCTTCGTTGGCATAGGTGACCCGGCTGTCGGGGTCGGTGGTGGACATCAGGGTGGCGCCCCGGGGGATGTGAACGCGCCGTTGGGTGACAGGGGTGTTGCTGCGCATGCGGTCAAATCGGTGGTTGGCGGTCAGGGAGGCGCCGGCGAAGGTTCACCGGCAGGGTCGATGGCCTGGCACACCAGGGCCAATGCGGCGTCGGCTGGCATGGGCCGACCGAGGTGGTAACCCTGCATCACGTCGCAGCCTTGGGCCACGAGGTATTGCAGCTGCGCTTCGTTTTCCACACCTTCGGCCACCAGCTCCAGGCCCAGAGCCCGGGCGATCTGGATGGCCGCGGCGCAGATGACACGGTCATCCGAATCGCGCTCGATGTCGCTCACGAAGGTGCGGTCGAGTTTGATGCGCTCGATCGGCAGGGTCTTGAGATAGGCCAGCGAGGAGTAGCCGGTGCCAAAGTCGTCCACCGCCCACGAGACGCCCTGGTCTCTGAGCAATTTCATGCACTGGATGCTGGCCTGCGGGTCGTGCATGGCGACCGACTCGGTCAACTCCAGCTCCAGCACATCGGGCGGCAGACGGTGGTGCGCTCGGTGGGCGGCCACGCGGCTGGCCAGCGCCGGATCGCGCAGCTGGTAGGCCGACAGGTTCACCGCGACGCGAAGGTGGTCCTGACCCTGGTCGGCCCAGCGGCGCCATTGGCGACAAGCCTCGTCAAGCACCCAGTCGCCGATCTGGTGGATGAGTCCCGCCTCCTCGGCCAGCGGGATGAACTGATCCGGCGGGATCCAGCCATCGATCTCGGTGTGCCAGCGCAGCAAAGCCTCGAAGCCCAACAGGCGGCGATCGGAGGCGCGGTACTGCGGCTGGAAGTGCAGGGACAACTCCCGACGCGGCAAGGCCAGGCGCAACTTGCTTTCGAGCTCGAAGCGACGCGCGCTGTGCGCATGCATCTCCGGCGTGTAAAACACCAGGGTGTTGCGACCTCGGGCCTTGGCCTGGTACATGGCGGCGTCGGCGTGCCGCATGAGTTCGGCCACGGTGTCGCCATGCTGGGGGTACAGGCTCACACCGAGGCTGGCCGAGACGTGCAATTCGCGGCCCTCAATCTGCATCGGCGCAGCGAGGGCGCTCAGGATCTTGGCGCCCAGTCGTGCCACCACGGCCACGTCTGCGATGTCGGTCAGCACGATGACGAATTCGTCGCCCCCCAGCCGCGCCACCAGGTCGCTGCCGCGCACGCCGGAGCGGAAGCGCTGGCCGCAGACCTTGAGCACCTCGTCGCCGATGTGGTGGCCCAGCGAATCGTTGATGGTCTTGAACCTGTCCAGGTCGCCAAAGAGCACGGCCAGCTGGCGCCCGCTTTGGTGGCAGGTCTCCATGCGCATGCGCAGCATGGCCTGCAGTTGCTCGCGGTTGGCCAGGCCGGTCAGGGCGTCGTACCAGGCCAGGTACTCCATGCGGTCTTGGGTGGCCTTGCTGCTGGTGATGTCGTAGAGCAGCGCGCACAGGCGGCCGGGCATGCCCTCCGCCTCCGAAGGCAGTCGGTAGCCGCGCTCGCGCACCCAGCGGGTTTGCCCCTCGGCACAAGCCACGCGGTACTCGGCCTCGTAGGTGTCCTCGTGCTCGGACAGGCGGCGATACGCCTCCTGCAAGGCCACCCGGTCCTCCTCGTGCACTGCGACCAAGTGCGCGGCGATGTCCTCGGGCAACATGGCCTCGCACACCCCGAGCACTTCGACCGCGGCCGGCGTCCACCACAGCCGCGCACGGGTCACATCGCCATCCAAGGCGCACTCGAAGCTGGCCATGCGCGCCAGACGCTGCGCTTCGGCCAAACGCCGCTCGCTGGCCTCCAGGGCCTCGCGGGCCTTGCGCTGCTTGGTGACGTCCGACTGGATGGCCACGAAATGGGTCACCTGCCCCTGTTCGTCGCGCACCGGCTGGATGTTGAGTTGCGTCCAGTACGGCTCACCCGCCTTCGTGTAGTTGAGCAACTCGGTGTGCACCACCGGCTGCCCCGCGTCCAGCCAGCTGCGCAGACGCCGGACGGTGCTCTGGTCCGTCAGGGGCCCATGGAGCAGCTCACTGGGGCGTCGCCCCAGCACTTCCCCCAGGCGCCATCCGGTCACCCTCGTGTACGCCGGATTGACGTACTCGATGCGCCGCTGCGCGTCGGTGATGACGACCATGTTGCTGGTGTGTTCAACGACCAGCCGGTACTTGTGCAAAAGCACGGACAAGGGGGCCAAGACCGAGGACTCCCCCGCGGCGTCCGTGAATGGTTGACTGCTCCGACCCATTGCCTCACTCCCTGCGAACCCCACACCAAGCGGTCATCGCTCAGATGTTCATTCCCACATAAATTCACGTACTATACGCGTATATTAATTAGGTGAATACCCCTGCAAATGCGTCATGCGAATGACATATCGGCAAAGTATTCCCCACATGTCCTGCAATATGCCGGGGCATTGGCGGGCCCATTCGCAGAGCCTCATCAAGCTGGCTAAACTGAGCCATTGCAGGTTGGATTCACCCGTTGATCCGACCGAAGTCACGCGCCCCCCGCGGCTTTTCCCAGTCTCGCTCCCGCCCATGGCCAGAACCTCCCCCGCGAAACGCCGGGTTTCACCAGAAGACCGCGCCCAGTTCCGCGACGAATTGATCGCGATTGCCCGTCAGATTTACCTGACCGAAGGCTCGGCTGCCGTGACCATCCGCCGGGTGACCGCCACCGCAGGCGTCACGCCCATGGCGTTTTACTGGTATTTCGATTGCAAGGACGCCCTGCTGACCGTCCTCTGGGACGAGCTGGTCCAGGAGTCGGCCGACATCTGCCTCGCGGTGGCCGAGGCGGCGCCGCCCGACGAAGCGGCGGTGGCTTATTTCAGCGCCTTCATTGATTTCTGGCTGAGCCGCCGCGCACGGTTCCGAGCGATCTTCCTCAACGAAGGAAGCCCTGCGGACTTCCAAGGCATGCGCCGCACACTCTTCGGCATGCCCGGCGCCTTGCGGCATTTCACCCGCTACGACCAGTTGCTGGCCCAGGCCTTGCGATCCAACAACGCACAGGACCCGCGCATCGAGCAACTGCGCACCCTGTCCATGTACCGCGCCTTCGGCTTCCTGCACTGCGCCGTGGGCGTTTATGACTACGACGCGGCCGACACCGCCCGCTTTCGCGCCCTGGTGATCGACGAAATGGGCCGCTGTCTGGCGCACTGGCAGGCGAACTGATTGCGGCAGTTGCACCCGCCTTCCGCAAACGTCATGCACAGGCCACAACAATGGCGGATAATCTCGGGTTCATGAACTCAGCCGATCTGCTGGAAGCCGCGCCCGGCCTGACCCCTGCCTCCGTGGAGACAGGAGCACATGCGCCCAAGGCCCGCTGGAAGCCCAACGTCACCGTGGCCGCCCTCATCGAGCGCGACGGCCGCTTCCTGCTCGTCGAAGAAGACACCTCCGACGGCCTGCTGCTGAACAACCCCGCGGGCCACCTGGACCCGGGCGAGTCACCCCTGCAAGGTGTGATGCGCGAAACGCTGGAAGAAACCACCTGCACGTTCACGCCTGAGGGTTTCCTGGGCCTGTACATGTCGCGCTTCCGTCGCACCCGCACAGGCGAGGACATCACCTACCTGCGCATGGCCTTCTTCGGCTCGGTCTCCGAGGCCGATCCAGCGCTCAGTCTGGATGAAGGCATCGTGCGCACCGTCTGGATGACGGCCGATGAAATCCGCGCCTGCCCCGAGCGCCACCGCAGCCCGCTGGTGCTGGAGTGCCTGGAAAGCTACCTGGCCGGCGAGCGCTACCCGCTGGACATCCTGACCGTGCACGACAGCGTCTTCTCGGCACCCGCACACCACCGCGCGGCCTGAACCCTGCTGGCCCGGATGTCCCTGCGCCCCCAACGTGTCGTCGTCGGCCTCAGTGGCGGGGTGGACTCGGCCGTGACCGCCTGGCTGCTCAAACAACAGGGGCACGAGGTCATCGGGGTCTTCATGAAGAACTGGGAGGATGACGACCTCCCCGCCGACGGGTCGGGCGACGACCACAGCGAGTACTGCTCGTCGCGTCAGGACTTCCTCGACGCCGCCTCGGTGGCCGACGTCATCGGCATCGAGATCGAGCACGTGAACTTCGCGGCCGACTACAAGGACCGCGTCTTCGCCGAGTTCCTGCGCGAGTACCAGGCCGGGCGCACGCCCAACCCGGACGTGCTGTGCAACGCCGAAATCAAGTTCAAGGCCTTCCTCGACCACGCCATGCGCCTGGGCGCCGACAAGATCGCGACCGGGCACTACGCCCGCGTGCGGACGGTGGCCGATGCGGCCTTCGCGGGCGGTGAGCGCGTCGAACTGCTCAAGGGCCTGGACCCGCTGAAAGACCAGAGCTACTTCCTGCACCGCCTGAACCAGGCGCAGCTGGCCAAAACGCTCTTCCCCGTGGGCGAGCTGCCCAAGACGGAGGTGCGCCGCATCGCCGCCGAGATCGGCCTGCCCAACGCCAAGAAGAAGGACTCGACGGGCATCTGCTTCATCGGCGAGCGGCCCTTCCGCGAGTTCCTCAACCGCTACCTGGCCAACGAGCCCGGCCCCATCCTCGATGACCGCGGCCGCCGCTTGGGCGAACACGTGGGCCTGAGCTTTTACACACTCGGCCAGCGCAAGGGCATCGGCATCGGCGGCGTGAAAGAAAAAAGTGCGCCCCGCGGCGGTGGCGAGCACGAGCCCTGGTTCGTGGCGCGCAAGGACATGGCCACGAACACCCTTTACGTGGTGCAGGGCCACGACCACCCCTGGCTGCAGCAGCACACCCTGGTGGCCGACGACCTGAGCTGGGTGGACGGCCGCGGGCCGCAGGTGGGCGACATGGGCATGGGCGCCAAGACGCGCTACCGCCAGGCCGATGCGCCGTGTGCGGTGACAGCGGCCAGCGCGTCTCAAGTGAGCCTTCACTTCCCCGATGCGCAATGGGCGGTCACGCCCGGGCAGTCGGCGGTGCTCTACCGCGGGGACGTGTGCCTGGGCGGCGGCGTGATCGCTTCGGCGGCCTGAGCGCGGTGTGAGCGAGGCGTGATCGCCCCCATCGTCATCCTCGACACCAACGCCCTGCTCGACTGGCGCGTCTTCAAAGACCCTGCGGCCCAGCCCATCGTTGACGGCATCCTGAGCGGGCAACTGCGCTGGCTGGCCTGTCCGTCGATGGAACAAGAGTGGCACCAGGTCTGGCCGCGCAGTTACTTCCGGGACTGGCAGCCCGACCCGATGCTGACGCTGACCGTGTTCCAGCACGCCGAGTTCGCGGCCGAACCGCCCCGAGGGCCGCTGCGTTGCAAGGACCCCGACGACCAGGTCTTCATCGACCTGGCCTTGCACGTGGGTGCGCGCTGGCTGTTCAGCAAGGACGCCGCGCTGCTGAAGTTGGCCGGACGCGCCAGGAAGCTTGCGGGCCTGAATGTCATCCAACTGACGCAATGGTCAGGCTTGGGCGACAATGCGGGTTCTCCCTGACCACTCCTTGCAGCGACCATGAGCATCTTCACGGGCAACCACCGCCAGGCCTGGGCCGAGGCCTTCATCGCGGGCATCCCCTACGCCGTGGCGTCCGGCATGACGCTGGTCGAGACCGGGCCGGGGCATGCCAGCCTGCTGCTGCCGGCGCGCAGCACCTGGACGGGCGACGCCGAACGCCGCCTGATCCACCCGGGCTGTCTGAGCGTGCTGGCCGACACGGCCTGCGGCGTGGCCGTGGGCTGCGCCCTGGAAGAGCTCGAACCCTTCGCCACGCTCGATCTGCGCATGGACTACCTGCGCCCGCCCGTGGCCGAGACCGACCTGGTCTGCCGGGCCGAGTGCCACCGCCTGTCGCGCAGCGTGGCCTTCGTGCGCGGCGAGCTGACACAACCCGGCCAGAGCGAGCCCGTGGCCACGGTGTACGCGACCTTCATGCGCGCCACCGCCGCCACCCGCCGCAAGGACCTGCCGGGCGCCGCCGCGGGCCAGCCCAAGGCCGAGGTCCCACGCCCGACCCCGGCCCAGGCCGCGTCCTCGTTGATCGCCCCGGCCTCCATCGAGACCAGCCAGGTCTTCACCAGCGTGGCTGCCGACCTGCCCGAGACCCTGGCCGTGCCACCGGGCCGCTCGCCCTACGTCGATTTCCTCAACGTGCACCAGCAACCGCAAATCGACGCGGGCCCGGTGTTCCGCATGCCTTACAAGCCCGAGCTGATCGGCAACCCGGTGCTGCCAGCGTTGCACGGCGGCATCCTGGCGGGCTTCGGGGAAACGGCCATGATCCTGCACCTGCTGGCGACGAACCCGGGGCTCTCGGGCATCCCGCGCAGCGTGGACTTCGCCATCGCCTACATGCGCTCGGCCAAGCCCATCGACACCTTCGCGCAGAGCACCACGGTGCGCCAGGGCAACCGCGTGGCGCTGGTCATGGTGTCGTTGTGGCAAGACGACCCGCAGCGGCCGGTGGTGCAGGCGCGCGGCCACTTCCTGATGCCGCGCGAAGACGCCTGAGCTGCCGAGACGGCGAGGGGCGGATCAGTCCGCGGCGTGGCGCGTCATGGCGCTGTGGTGAAAGGCCTGTGGGCCCACCTGCGCCTGCGCGGCAAACCAGTCGGCCACGGCCTGGCGCTGCGCCGGCGTGCAATGCAGGCCGAGCTTGCTGCGCCGCCACAACACGTCGTCGGCGGTGAGCGCCCACTCCTGGCGCTTGAGGTAAAACAGCTCGGCCTCGTAGAGGTCGGGCGCGACTTCGGCGCCCAGGTCGGCACGCGAAGTGATGCCGTCCAGCAGGCGCAACGCGCGGCTGCCGTAAGCGCGGCTCCAGCGTTTGGCCAGACCCAGGTCCATCCAGGGATGGCGCTGGCGCAGCTGCACCTGGAAGGCTGCAATGTCGGTGGCGGGGTCGCGCAGCTCGTCAAGCACATCGGACAAATCGCCGCCGGGCAAGGGCGCGCTGTCCGTCCAGGGGCGGCGGCTTTCACCCAGCAACTCGCCGATCTGGTCGGCGGCCTGCTCGGACAGCAGGCGGAAGGTGGTGAGCTTGCCGCCCCACACCGTCAACCATGGCGCCGGACGCGACTGACCCTGCAGGAGGTAGTCGCGCGTGACGGCCGAGGCCGAGCCCTGGGCATCGTCCAGCAAGGGCCGCACGCCAGCGTACGACCACACCACGTCCGCTGGCGCGATGCCGCGACGCAGGTAGCGGCCCAGCTCGCGGCAAAGGTAGGCGGTTTCGTCTTCATCGATGGCGACGTGGGCAGGGTCGCCGCGGAACTCGACGTCGGTGGTGCCGATCAGGGTGAAGTCGCGTTCGTAGGGGATGGCGAAGATGATGCGGCGGTCCTGGCCCTGGAAGATGTAGGCGTGGTCGTGCGTGAAGAGCTTGGGCACGACGATGTGGCTGCCCTTGACCAAGCGCAGCGCGCCGCCAGGTCCACCTTGGCCAGCAGCCGGTGCTGAAGCCTTGCGCGCCGGCTTGGCGGTGGCGGCCGGCGGCACGGCCATGACCTCGCGCAGCAGGTGCTCGGCCCAGGGGCCGGCGGCATTGACCACGGCTCGCGCGCGCACCGCCACGCGGCGGGTCTCCAGGCCTGTGGCGGCGTCGCGGCGACTCAGGTCGATGCGCCAGCAGCCGCCATCGGGCCGGATGCGGTCGGCACGGGTCCGCGTGAGCACCTGGGCACCGCGCTCGGCGGCGTCCAGCGCGCACAGCGCCACCAGGCGGGCGTCATCGACCCAGCCATCGGAATAGACGAAACCCTGCGTCCAGCCGGGCTTGAGCGGCTCGCCCAGCGAGCTGTCGCGCAGGGAAACGGCGTGGCTGCCAGGCAGGAATTCGCGCCGCGCCAGATGGTCGTAGAGCCACAGGCCCAGGCGGATCAACCAGGCCGGGCGCATGGACGCGTCGTGTGGCAGCACGAAGCGCAGCGGCCACATCACGTGCGGGGCGCTGCGCAACAGCACCTCGCGCTCCTGCAGGGCCTTGCGCACGAGGCCGAACTCGCGGTGCTCCAGGTAGCGCAAGCCGCCGTGGATGAGCTTGGTGGACGCCGACGAGGTGTGGCTGGCCAGGTCGTCCTGCTCGCACAGCACCACGCTCCAGCCGCGGCCCGCCAGGTCCCGCGCGATGCCCACGCCGTTGATGCCACCGCCGACCACGAGCACGTCGCAGTGGTGGTCGACCGGGGCAGCGGCGCTCGTGCGGTCGGGAGTGACGCGGTCGGGTTCGAGGGGCAATGGCATCTCCTGCAGGGCTTGCGGCGTCATTGTGCCCGGGCACTGGCCGCGGTCTTGTGCGTTTTGCGCCAGTCTGTGGCGCGATGCGTGCAATCCCGGAGCCTGAGCATGCGCGTTTCCCTTCTTTTGTGTTGCATATTTTTCGGATAGGCTGATGGGTCGATGCTGTCATCCCCAGCCCGCACGCACCGCCCGCCCACCATGTCACTTGCCACTTCCTGGAGCCCCAACCCGCGCCAACAGGCCTTGCTCGACGAGGTCAAGACCCGTGGCGCCGTGTCGGTCGAACGCCTGGCCCAGCGCCTGGACGTGACGATGCAGACGGTGCGACGCGACGTCCAGCGCCTGGCCGAAGCCGGCTTGCTGACGCGATTCCATGGTGGCGTGAGCCTGCCGCGCGAGGCCCCCAGCGCGGGCGCCTGGAAAGAGCGCCAGGCCCTGTACGCCGACGCCAAGGCGCGCATCGCCCGCTCAGTGGCAGCGGCCATCCCCGAAGGCAGCACGCTGATGCTGGGCATCGGCACGACGGTCGAGGCCGTGGCGCGCGAACTGGCCCACAAGCCCGGCCTGACGGTGGTGACGCACAACCTGCACGTCGCCAGCTTGCTCAGCGAGCACACCCAGTGCAAGGTTCACCTGGCCGGCGGCATGCTGCGCACCCGCGACAGCGCCATGGAAGGCGACAGCACGGTGGAGTACCTGCAGCAGTTCAAGGTGGACATCGCCCTGCTGGGCACCCTGGGCATCGATCCGGACGGCAGCCTGCGCGACCGTGACCTGCGGGAGCAGGCCGTCACCCAAGTGATGGTGGCGCAAGCCCGCGAGAGTTGGCTGGTGGCCGACGTCAGCAAGTTCGGCCAGCCCGGTCTGGCCCAGGTGGCCCACCTGCGCGATTGCAAGCGCGTCTTCACGCAGGCCCTGCCGCCTGCGCCCTTCCCCAAGCTGCTGCAGGAATGGGACATCGCGCTGACCATCGCGCCCTGACGTCCTCCGTCCTGACAAGGAGCCCGCCATGGCCTTGATCCTCGCCCTCGACCAGGGCACCTCCAGCTCGCGCAGCATCGTCTTCGACGCGCAAGGCCACATTGTCGCCAGCGCGCAGCAAGAGATCCCGCAGCACTACCCGCAACCCGGCTGGGTCGAGCACGACCCGATGACGCTGTGGACCACCCAGCGCGACACCGCCCGCCAGGCGCTGCAGCAAGCCGCCGTCGTGCTGGCCCGCGAAGGCCGCTCGCTGGCAGAGCTGCGTGCCATCGGCGTGACCAACCAGCGCGAAACCACCGTGCTGTGGCGCCGCGACACGGGCCAGCCCCTGGCGCGCGCCATCGTCTGGCAGGACCGCCGCACCGAGGCGCAATGCGCGCGCTGGCGCGAGCAAGGCCTGGAAGCCACGGTGCGCGCCAAGACCGGGCTGGTCATCGACGCCTACTTCTCGGGCAGCAAGCTGCAATGGCTGCTCGATCATGTCGATGGCGCCCGCACGGCCGCCGAGCGTGGCGAACTGGCCTTTGGCACCGTGGACAGCTGGCTGCTGTGGCAGCTCACCGGCGGGCGCGTGCACGCCACCGACGTGAGCAACGCCTCGCGCACCATGCTCTTCAACATCCACACGGGCGACTGGGACGAGGAGCTGCTCGCGCTGATGCAGATCCCGCGCAGCGTGCTGCCCCAGGTGCACCCCTCCAGCCACATCTTCGGCGAAGCCTTGGCCGAGGTGTGGGGCCATGGCGATGGCGATGGCGGTGGCGTGCCTGCAGGCCTCCCGAAAAGCATCCCGATCGGCGGCATGGCCGGCGACCAGCAGGCCGCGCTGTTCGGCCAGGCGGGCTTCGAGGCTGGGCTGGCCAAGAACACCTACGGCACCGGCTGCTTCATGCTGATGCACACCGGCGCGCAAGCCGCCACCTC
>Ga0209617_10000050_pt1 | contig 39361 bp, 28 predicted proteins | sample LakEriepJuly2011_2_FD_187459 | JGI IMG/M metagenome (GOLD analysis project Ga0209617, IMG submission 187459) | Freshwater microbial communities from dead zone in Lake Erie, Canada - CCB epilimnion July 2011 (SPAdes) (version 2) | ecosystem: Environmental > Aquatic > Freshwater > Lentic >...
ATTGATAATTTTTACAAGGTGTTAAAATATAGAAATTTTCCGTTATGGTTTTATTATAAAAATGGTTCAAAAATCATAAATATAAAATGGATTTTGAATATGTGGAAAAAAATAGAGACTATAGAAAATAAAAAACATATTGTTAAACAATGTGATGTTTATAGCATCGGTAGAAGTATTTTTGAAATTTATAATCGTTTAACAGACCACAAATCATTTGGACCAAATAATGTTGAAGTATCTTTACAAGAATCTATTAGTAAAAATTTAAAAGGCTCTTCATATAAATCTATCAGTAAAACTGTAAGTATTCCATTATTCACACTTGTTAAAAAAATGTGTGAACCTGATCCATTTATACGAATAGGGTTAGAAGATGCCAAAAATGAATTTGTAAATTTAGTTAAAATTATACATAAAGAATTTAGTGCTATTAATCCCTTAATGTAGTACTGTTTGCTATCTTTATAATTTTATTATTTTTATCTAAAATAATAATATTAATTCCATCATCGTTATAATTCTTAATCAGTGTGTCAGTAAGACTTGAACTATTCCAAAATATTATTGTATTTGTGGGTAATCTATCCATGGGATTCATTGCCATTGATTCTGTTTGTATTACTGTACCAACTTTCATTTGTTTTTATATTAATCAATTATTTTATATGTTTTCAATTTTATGTTATTAATATAAACATGCATCAATTTGAACTCATCTTTTTGTTTCATAAATAAACAAAAAGATGTTTTCCAGCAATATTATATTCATAACTTTCCTAACTAATATATGTTCTCAATCAAATTCTGCTAGTCCAACTCAAATACAATCTGATTTACCAACACAAACTTTATCATTTAGTCCAACTCAAATACAATCTGGCTTACCAACACAAACTTTATCATTTAGTCCAACTCAAATACAATCTGATTTACCAACACAAACTTTATCATTTAGTCCAACTCAAATACAATCTGATTTACCAACACAAACTTTATCATTTAGTCCAACTCAAATACAATCTGGCTTACCAACACAAACTTTATCATTTAGTCCAACTCAAATACAATCTGGCTTACCAACACAAACTTTATCATTTAGTCCAACTCAAATACAATCTGACTTACCAACACAAACTTTATCATTTAGTCCAACTCAAATACAATCTGATTTACCAACACAAACTTTATCATTTAGTCCTTATTCTACAACAAGTAAATCGGAAACAAATTCACCTACAAATATTATAACATATAGCCCTTATCAAAGTGTAAGCAAATGTGAAACAAATACCCAAAGTCTTACTGTAAGTTTTAGCACATTTATTACACAAACACAAACTGTTTCTTCAGTTCAAAGTGATTATCCGTCTATAAGTCAAACCGCATCTACATCTATATCAACAACATCAACGACCACAAATACACCATCTATATATTTAACTCTTTCAGTTACAACAAATCCTACCGCACTATTAACAACATCACAAATACAAACCGCTTCTGTTTCACCATCCGTTTCAAATAGTATAAGTCAAACTTCATCACAATCAACAACATTCTCAACATCAACTACAAAATTTACCACGTATACAAATACCCCTTACGTATCTAATAGTATATCATTGTCAAGTAGACCGTCATCATTACAAATGCCAACTTATAGTGCTTCGGCTTATTCTACATACACTCCAACTGCATCTGTTTCTCCCTGCCCTATTTGCCCATTATGTCAGACATTAACTAACCAAGAAGCTTCAACAGCACAACTTTTGCAATCTTCAATAATAAGTATAGGATTAACATTCTTTCTTTGTTTAGGAATAGCATATATATTGACTGTAAATAAACGCTTTCACAAATATCACTGTCCTTACTGTAACACGTATTTGTGGTCTTCGAATATGAACGGACATTTAAATTCTTGTACAAATCATTTAGAACTATTTACTATGAAAACTGATGTACCCGCTCTAAAAATAAATGTACCAGAAAGTACAAAATATAAAGTCAATAACTAAAAAATTGAAATCTATTATCGTCATTTTAAATAGTAACAAAACATCAAATATGTGTGATTCAATCTACAAAGACGCTTTACGCCAAATATTAGTAAGCCATCTAGAGGAAATCTCTTGTTTCATAGGTGACACTTTCTGCTTTCCAAAAGTAAATATTGAAAATATATCAATTGACTCTTTTGGAAGCAATGTGGTAGATAATACAATTACCAAATTATTCCTCAAGTACTCGGAAGATGGAGATATATACACCTTCAAATACAATTCCGAAAGTAAAGTCCCATTTAAAGTATGGGAACATTACGAAGATTGTAGTGGTCTATCTTGTAATGAAAAAGGGTGTTATGAACAATAATAATTATATTATTAAGTAAAATAAATAAATAGAAATAAATAAAAATACATACATAAATAAAATTTTTTTGTTATTTTAAACGTGTCTAATCTTATATTCAACAACTTTTAAGCAGTCTATATCTTTTCCACCACCGTATGAAATTGCGCTCTGAATACATTCATGTAAGTATTCACACTCTTCCAATACAGTTTTATGTCCCATTGGCATTAACTTCTTAGTACCCTCAATTCTGTTCTTCTTTCCTGATTGATGAGCCGATGCCGAACCCCAAAACTCTTTATAAAATACCCCATCTGTCCCAACAACCATTTCACCAGGTGAATCTTTTAAAGCCGAAAACATTCCTCCTACCATTACCATTTTTGCACCTAAAACTATACTCTTTACAATATCACCTGGATCCTTTACTCCTCCATCCGCAATAATATCCGTTTCCTCTTTCGTTTTAGCATTTACAGATTCATGAATGGCATAGGCTTGCATTCCACGACTTCCAAATCCTGTTGCATTAAAAGTTGTACAAGCCGAACCAGGCCCAATTCCAACCTTAATTCCATTTGCTCCCCAAATCTCCAAATCTTTTACACCCTCTGGTGTTGATACATTTCCTGCTATTATATATATATCTTTGGACATATTAGTACGAATCCACGTAATCATGTTTTTCATCTTGATACTATGACCGTGTGCTATATCAATTGTAATATAATCAGGAGACAAATTATGTATATTTAATTGTTTAAGTATTTCGTAAGCATCGGCATTTACACCAATAGAAATACTAACAGGAAGTTCTAACATACGCATTTTTCTTACAAAAGCGACTGTATCTGTATTAAACCGATGATGTATATAGAAGTAACCGGCTTTTGCCAATTTTATACACGTGTCTTCATTAATCACACATTCCATATTTGCAGGCACAACTGGTATCCTAAATTTATTTAGGCCAAAATTTACAGATGTATCGCATTCTGAACGTGAATCTACAATACACATCTTTGGAACTAGATTCATATGTTGATAATCAAATATTTTATCAGTCATTTTTATTATATGATAAAATATTTGTTTATTTCAAATTTTTATTATTTTATATCATTTTAACTACCCGTATATCGGCGTTTTCAAATACATTAATAACACCCTTTACCAATGTTTCTGACACCGGATTTATTGTTTCTACAGGTGCTAAAGGTATAGGTTCTGACGATTTAATTTGTGATGTATCCGTAACAAAATTTGGATTTTCATTAGGTGACAATATCTTCGCTTCCAACGGCATTGGGAGATCACCACCAATCTGTTGTGTTTTATTAATTACTTCTGTAACATCCTGTACCAAATTTTCTGATACTGGTTGTGTTGTTAAAGCAGAAGTAACAGAGGAAGAAACGCTCATATTTACCGATTTAATTTGTGATGTATCCATGTCTGTATCAGGTATTTTATTAGACAATACTTTGGCTTCCAATGGTAAAGGAACTTCACCTCCTATTTGGGGTGAGGGCAACTCTTCTTCCAAATCATGTTTTATAAGAACTGTATCTACATGATTAATAGGGGCTTCGCCTCCCACTTGGGCTGAAGGCCACTCTTCTTCCAAATCATGTTTTATAGGAACTGTATCTATATGATTAATAGGGGCTTCGCCTCCCACTTGTACAGGAGCCGCAGCCGAACCTAAATATTCATCGGCTAATGCTTTTGCGTATTCATTATATTCTATCGTTGATATTCCTTTTATTGCGCTGTCATCTTGTGATAATGGTTGGCTAATCTGATTAACCATATCTTTATTTGCTTCTACATATTGTGTTGTGGGTGGGGGAGTTCCTGCACCTGTATGTTTCCATTCAATCATAGAATCTTTTAATCTGCCAACAGACCGTTCTGTTATAAACCTCATTCCCATAGTTGAAAATGTTGTTAATTCTTGTTCCAAAACCTTCAACGCATATGGCATTTCTACTTTGGAAAATGTTACACGCGATCTACGGAGTGGTTTAATTAATGAAAGATTATCGGCGTTTGTTCCACTATATTCAATGGGCCCGTCGCACATAGGACATACAAAAAGCCCCTCTTTTTCATTTGATATAGGAATAGTACCACACCCATTACAAATCCAAAAAGAGGCTGCATCTGAGCGTTTCATCATAGATTCCTGTAAAAATAAACTTACTCCATGTGCTAAAATAGCATCTCGTTCCATTTCACCTATACGCATACCTCCTTCATTTCCACGACCGCCTGTAGGTTGGTGAGTACGTATCTCTTTTCTACCTTCACCACGCGCATTAAGTTTATCACTTGTTAAATGCTTCATTCTCATAAAATAAATAGGTCCCATAAATATAGAACAATTGAGTTGTTTGCCCGTTGTACCACAGTACATTACATTTTCACTATGAGGATGAAGACCAACCGCTTGTAGTGAGTCGCCTACGGTTTTAACAATATCTTCATTATTGAAAAATGCCGTCCCATTACATTTAGCGGCAAATTCGCCTCCCATACGACCAAATAAACATTCAAGTAATTGTGCCACTGTCATACGACTTGTCAAACCATGTGGATTTACAATAATATCGGGAATTATACCTTCGGCCGTATGTGGCATATTTTCTGCAGGTATTAACATACCCATAGTACCCTTTTGACCATGTCGTGAGCCAAATTTATCACCCAATTCAGGAATACGCTCTTGTAAAATGCGCACATGTACTAGACGCATTCCGTTTGCCTGATTGAGTATAACCACAGATTCTACACGTCCAGTTGTAAAAACAGTTGGTACAATAGACGCGTCTCTCATTTCATGCGTATCTGGATTTTCCATATATCTGCCAACTAAAACTGTAGTGTCGTCTATATATTCGCCTTCACGAATTATACCTTGTTCGTCTAATTTAGAATAATCCTGTCCCATTTTTAAATCAGTCCATGAAGGTATCATTTTAGGATTGGCTATGCGATATACAACTTTGGATATGCTATCAACTTCCTCTAATCCTTTATATGAACGAAGAGCAAGAGACCTAAAAAGGCCACGCTCCACAGACGATTTGTTAAACAAAATACCATCGTCCTGATTATATCCATCCGTAGATGCCATTGCTACAATACAATTATAACCATACGGAACACGGCCTTTACCAACATGATCAAATAACATACTGCGAACCAAAGGTGCCTCCCCATAACATAATACGGAGCCATATGTATCGTAGCGCTGTAAATAATTAGTAGCATAATATCCAATACCCTGTTTGGACTGTGAACATGAAAGTTGATTACGGGGTGATTGATTGTGATTATAAAATGGAATCATAGAAACCATCAAACCAGTCATTGTTGATGGATGAATTTCAACATGTGTATGTTGAGAATTCAGATCGTTAGCACCCCACCATGAAATATGTGCTTCGTTTGCTTCATAAGGATCTATATATTCAATGGCTCCTATATACGGTGTAAGGGCTTCCATATATTGATCTAATGTGACTACTTGATCAGCAGGAAACGGATCTACAAATTCAACATCACTTATCTTACGATTTGCTGTAAATGGTAAAGAACCTAATACCAGTCGTTGCCAATCTGGTATTTTAGAACCCAGAGATAAAACTTGCTGAGGCCATTTCCCACCTGCTTCTAAATGCCATAATGGTCGCATTGGACGACCTTCATCCATATATATGTTTATCTCACGCTCTACAGTATTAAAGGATACGGAACAAAGGGGAGGCAAACAGGCAGTCCATTTTAATAATTTCAGAACACGTGCCACCTTTGTAACGTTATTCTCATCAATAAATCCAACTATACCACCGTTGATGAATACCGTAAATCCTGATATTCTAAGTGCTTTGTTGGCATATTTAATAGAAACCATTGTGCCACGATTTATTAACCAATTTATAACAGGCTTATACTGTGATGCTATAGATACATATGTCAATATTGAGTAATTTTTGGATACACCAATATGCGCCCCAGTTGGCGTTTCGTTTGTACAAAAATACCCAATCTGACTCGGATGTAAATGTCGTGGACCACGTTGTTTTAAAGAAGTATCAAAATCCAATAATATTCTGCGACAATGTGACATTGCATCAAAATAAGAAATACGCGCAAGTGGTTGTAATACACCAACTTTAGTATTAAATTCATTTGTACCCCAACGCCCACGAAACCCTTTTATTAGGGCTGTATTTAAATCATCCTCTTTTAAAATACCAACTATCATCTTGGCACTGAAAATTTCTAGAAAACGATTTCCTTGATAGAGAGATTCATTGTAGTTAAATGTGGTATCTATGCGCATAGATACTTGTTTCTGCCAATCACCCCATATAGCGGAAAATAGATCGCGAAGCAATGTGCCTGTAGTTAAAAGGCGTTGATTACGAATGTCGTCACGATCTGTATTTGCTATAATTTTAGCATCAGATTTAATAATTTTTCTTACAATAAATGCCAAATAATATGCACGATCAATAGGGGTATTTGATACGTGACTAAAAAGATGGTTTCGTAAAATATCTAAAACAGAAGCAATCGTACCCTGATGTGTTAAAGTACTCATAAAATTAATCGCCATCGCCTGTGTAGTGATTGGCCATGCATCTTCTATACTCGGTATTAGCATATCTTCGTATAAATTCGTAAAAGCAGATGTAGGATCTGGAAAAATAAGACGAACAATCTCTTTATCAGATTCTACACCCAACGCACGAAACAAAACAAATAATGGTACAGGGCCTCGTATAGAAGGAACCGATACACGTATAGTGCGTTCGTCGCGTAACATATATACGGAACACCGACGATTATTCTTTGTTTCAGGATGTTGGCTTACAACTGAAGCATATATAGAAACCTCCAAATCGGTTGGCGCTTTACGTGCCACATAAAGTGAATTAAAGGCTTGTTCTTGTCGTGTTATAAGCACTTTTTCGGCACCATCAATAATAAAATAACCACCATGTTCCAATGGGGACTCGCCTTTTTGTACCATTGCATCCTCTGTAGAATCAGAGCCAAGACTACATAATTTAGAGCGAAGTAAAATAGGCAATTTTAAAAGTGGATAATTTTTGAAAGGGATTGTTGTAGTATAACCTTCATAACGACCTTCCACTTTATCGGTAATAGTTACAACAATATCTATATCCATACTTATCTGTGCTGCATATGTAAGGCCGCGCAATCGTGCTTCATTTGGATACATTCTGCGCACAGTTGTGGCATTATCAAGTGTAATAATTGGCGCACCTACACTAAGGCGCAAGTCGGATGGTTTTTCAACATTACCACCAAAATATATTTCCACTTTATAACGATATAAACCTTTTTCGGGCAATGGATCTTTCAAAATAACTTTTGGGTTAGATGAAAATATAATCTGAGGAAATTCATTAAATACAAAATGCTCATATGAATCGATATGATGTCTTGTTAAAAACAGTGGTGTTTGCTCATAATAAGCAGTTAATGTATTATACGCCAAATCGTTTGGGGATGTCATCTGCTACCCAATATAGGAAAAACATTCTCGCGTTGTTCCGGGAATTTATTGTTAGAAAAAATAAATAGTCTTATACAAAAGTTATTTCATTCTTTATATAAGATTATATGTATGTTTATTTTGTTGTAAATGTCTTATTTTTTAGATACATCGGGATAAGGAGAAGGGTTTGCAATAAGTGTCATATCAGACTTGATTGCTGTAGGAGAGGGAAATGTTAAAACACTTCCGTTACTTACAGTCTTCCATGCATGCATCTCGGGGCGGGGATTGTCATGAATATTTGTTGGTTTTCCGTTCCACGATTCACCAATTATTTGGGCAGAAGTTGCCGGATTTGTACCTACATAAGGGCGTGTGGCTAACGCGGTTACAAGATTGCCACCTTTTTTATTCTTATTTGTCTTACGACGGCCACCCTTTGTGACCAAATTAGAACCCATATCTTTGGGAACAGTTGCAGTAGTATTTTCCGTACCACAACTACGACCCATGCCACTATTGTAATATACATCCAAATGCTGTGTAGATTTGACATCTGCCCCTATTTCAGTAGGAAATACACCATATGTAGTAGCGCCGGGCATTCCTGGACCCATAGCATAATCTAAAGGTGCGCCTGCAAGGCTGCCACCGCGTTTACCAAACATAGATATATAATGTTTAGCCATTTCCTTGGCTTGAACAGAAGACAGACTTTTCTTAATAGGTGTTGTCAACTGACTCCAATGCCGGGAAATCTTCTTTGCTAAATCAGTAACACTCAAGTTATTTTCGGTAATATATTTCTTCATTTTATTTTTAAAAATAACCATTTGTTGCTTCATATTATTAATACTTGCAGATGGCTTTTTACGGCTATTTCGCCTTGTTGTTTTAGATTTTGGCTTTGACACAGATTTAGTCTTTGGCTTTGTGTTAGATTTAGTCTTTGGCTTTGTGTTAGATTTAGTCTTTGACTTCGTATTAGATTTTGTCTTACGTGTTACCATTCTACATCATTTGAACAAAAAAAATGATAACAATGTATTTTAAAACAGGAACTTATTTACATTTAATCGTTTTTTAAAATACACATTATAATACACAATACAAATATACAATATTATTATATACCGTTAGGGCTTAACATACGGGGCAAAAATATAATACTAAACATTTATAACAAATCATTCAGATTTATTATAAATTAATAACTATTATGTATTCTTTTCAAATATCGGGGTTTATTTGCTCTTTCCTCCAAGCATCATACCGGGTGACGACGAAGTAAGAGCAAAACCACCATAAATAGCAATTAACACAACAAAGAAAAATATAATAGGGGAAAATCCACGGATAGTCCTTTGCCAAGTACTATATTTATATTCAGAAGAGAACTGTGAACGATTTATAAAAATAGCGTAGGAAAGTAAAAATAAAGACGCGCCAAATAATATAGGGGGAGCCATATTAGCACTAAAATTAAATGACACAGCCATTATAGCAAGCAAAATAACTAAATTTGGAATTAAGGCGCCAAGGTTAGAAATGGCGAATTGCATCTCTCTCTGCGTTGTGTTTAGATTTTCTCAATCAAATCAACGTGTGTTAAAAGGACTTTTTTACAACAATACCGGGTGAGATGTAATTCTTCAAATATCTTATATTCGGCAGTTTTTGGAACTTCCCCCCCATTAAAATAAGTACGATTATCTACATCAGAACCCTTTTCCTCTTGTAATCGTCGTCTGAAATATTCCCATTTATCGGATATCATCTTACCACAAGAAACGCATCTTACAGGAATAATCATTTGCTACTTTTTATAAGTATTTACTTATAAATTCCTGTTCAAGTTTAAGCGGTTTTTCTAAGAAAAGGCCGGGGTGCAACAAAATATAACGATTTCAATACATAATTGACAACTTTATTGGATTAGCGCTCAGTATCTTAATCTTTATAAAAATAAATAACCTAGGTGCGTTTAATTTTCATTCGCAAAATATCCCGATAAAACATAGATGTCTTCCGTATTATTTGCCCGTGGTGTAAACACACAGAGAAACAACCCTCTTCGTAATGAGATGAATCGTATTATTGGTATTTTAGAGGCGTCCGAATCGCGTATTCATACCCTTGAGAAACAGTTGGCAGAATTATCTAAAAGTGGTGGTATGAAGGGTGAAAAAGGCGATGCTGGTCCTATGGGTCCAAAGGGCGATGCGGGTCCTATGGGTCCAAAGGGCGATGTGGGTCCTATGGGTCCTAAGGGAGAGGCGGGTTCATCTTCCAAGTAATTTTGTGAAAATATTTTTATATTATAATTAATTATAATATAAAAACCCCACTTTTACTTTGTTTTGCCATTAAAACAGTGTTTTAATGAAAATTCTATTAATCTAATACATTCTATTGATTTTTGTTGTTTCTGTAATAGGGTTTCTTCATTTTTTAATGATCTATGTATTTCATTACATTTATTTTTGTAAATTTCATCAAACAATTTACACGGTTTTTGATACATCTGTATATATAATATCTATGTATTTTATTATTCATATATTGAACTTTTCGTTAAATTTATCAATTCGTTAAATTTAACGAATTGATAAATTTAAATTTATTGCGTTCATAAATTTTTAAATTTACGAAAATCACCCACTGTAAATTTAGTCTTAAATTCTGAATTTATAATAGTAATTATGTCCCTTTCTTTTTTTCTTTGTGTAGTTAATAACTGAATACGTTCTTTCATCAAAATTTCGTCTGACTGTTCGGATAAATTTCGTTGAAATTGTAATTGACGACCAAAAGTTGTGTCCTTCCACCCTTCTATGACTATGTGTTGAGAATGATGTTCTTTGTGACAATTTTCACATAATACAGTTAAGTTGGATGCTTTATTTACCGGTATATCATTATCAACAAAACCATTTCTTGCTGTTGACCGTTCAAGAATATGATGAGTTTGTAAATTGGTTGTTGATTTACAAATTTCACATCGCCTAATTTCCACTCTTGAATTGTAATGACTCACTTTTGTACCCCTATTGCTTGAAGCAATGGTTAGGAATTCTTCGTCCATATCTAGCCCGTAACAAACCTCCAAACCATACAATGAATGTCCTGGACCTGCTTGTAAATTTCGGTTGTATATAATCTGCTTATCACGATATTCAACCCCTAAATGAGCGAATTTCACTTCAGATAAATTCTTTATCTCTGGAATTTCTGAAATTTCATGAAGGTGTGTTGCGAAAAGAAATTGGGCGCCCCGTTTCACTAATACTTGAATTCCTGCACTAACTATAGCAGTGGCCGACCTTGTTTCAGTCCCACTACACAATTCGTCTCCCAAAATGAGTGAATTTTGATTTGCATATTTTAATATTGCGCGAAATTCAGTCATTTCAACAGCAAAACTAGATAGAGATGCCCATAAATTATCATTACTTAGAATGCGGGTGAAAACCCCTGTATAAGGGGCTAAATTTATAAATTTAGCGGCCACCGGTATCCCCGTTTGTGCACAAATAATTGCTATACCCAATGCTTTCATTAATGAAGATTTACCACTAGCATTCGTCCCATAAATTAAGAGGCCGTTCTTGGCTCCTGAAATTTCGTTTGAATTTACACCCAAATGTATATTATGCTTTACATAAGGACTCAAAGGGTTTATTTTCTCTATTAATGGATGTCGTAACCCTTCAATTTCAACAGAACTAGTCTCAGAAATCATGAAACGCGGTCTGCTTAAATTGTATTCCGTGGCATGACATGCTAAAGAAAATTCTACATCTATATTGGCTATCCACGTAGTTAAAATTTCGGATATGGGTGTTAAATTTATTTGTTCATCGCAAGAATTAGACCACTCACATAAACTGTTTTTCCATGTTTCTATATGGAGTTTATCCCATGTTTTTTGAATTTGTACACCTCTCTTTTGAAATTCATAAATTTCTTTTGATTCTAAAATACCAGAAGTGGATTTGGAAGAGGATGGAATAAATTGGAGACTTTTATTTTGCAGTTTTTCAAATCGTTTTTTCGTAATTATAAATTCAAATGGAGTATAGTCTCCAGAAACAATTGTAATAGGTTCCGACATGTTTGCTACATAAGTATGAATTTCTTCTATTAATGATTTCCACGAAATTTCAACGACATCTAAATCATGAAATACTCCTAATTTCCATGGATGTGTTCGTTCCAGAAAGGAGTTCTCACATGTTTGTAGTCTCTTTATACACCAATTGGATTGTCTTTGTTGCAGCCAGTTTGAAATTTCAAATGAATTTAAAATTGCTAAGTGCGTTTCTTTAAATTTATCAATGAGTGTTTGAATTGATTGGTATGTTGTGAGTAAATGTAGGATATCCAATGTATTTAGAGTGGAAAGATGTAATTTCCTATGTAAGCGACTGATATCGTATACAGAGCGCAACGATTTTTCAATAGTTGGGTCATCAATCATTGTTTTAAATATGTCTATGCGTGTAAAACGGCGTTCTAATTCATCTACATCCGAAATGGGCGTTAAAATTCTTTCACGAAGAGCGCGTCGTCCCACAGTTGTATATGTATTTTGGAACCAATTTAAAAGACAGTCTGTTGAATTTGTTGCGCTTATAATATTAAGTTGTTGAAGAGCCGCATTACCTAAGCGCACACATTTCTCAGGTATCCAAACTGTATTATTTCGCAATTTTTTTAGAAGAGATGGAATATGTTCCTCCACAAATTTAAGTAAAATTCCAATACAACGATATGCCTGAGGATATCGTTCAAGATTTAACACTACATGAGGTTGTAAATTACATTTCATTGAAAAACACTCCTGCATAAATTGAGTTCCTGGTTTTTCTGGTTTTTCATTGCGAATGTGTATAACAGTATTATTTAAATGAAACCAACTTTTTAGAACATTTTCTGTAGGCATATCTATAAGTGGTCCATCCCACCAACAAACAACTTCAGAAGGGGGGTGTAAAAGAAGAAATGGTTCAATACTGTCTATATTTGGAATACCTTGTAGAAAATGAATAGGTGTTTCTGTTGTCCAGATATTGCCCGTATTAATATCTATGGCGGTCAATCCCATATAGTAATTATTTTTCCCATTCGGTTCCATAATCATTCCAACAAGACAATTATCCGTTTTTTCTTGAAGCCTACCTGTACTATATGAATTATCATATATGCCTGGGCTACTAATATAATCTATCACTCTTTCTTCTACATCACCTGCTTGATTTTTCTTTTGAACGACAACTACAACTGTATATCCATTATCCAATAATTGTCGTTCAAATTTAGGTAGCGAAGATTCAGGGAACCCACCAAACATTTTAATTAAATTTGGATCATCTGGATCTTTTGCTTCAGATAAATTCAGTGAACATAAATCCGCAATTTCACGAATATTAGTGTTAGTTGAATTTGTCTCAAGGTTTAATTTATCATAAATTTCAAAAAATTTACCAACTTGCATTAAAACCGCAGTTTTTGGACCATACTTGGTTCGGTTTCCTTGATACCAAACCAAGTATTGTTTATACATAGATTCATTAAGTGCGCTCATCTTATTATAATAAAGCGTTATGTCTTTATATCCGGATTTTTGGAGTAAATTTACATAAATTTAAATTTACGTAAATTTAAATTTATTTTGTATATTTTCAAAAAAGGTGCAAATATATAATATAATCCCATTATTTTGACATGCTATGAAGTACCGAAGCCTCTTTTATTCGTTCTTCTGTAATTTTGATATATTCGCTATTTATATCAAAACCGATATATTGTCTTTTTGACTGGATACAAGCAACAGCGGTGGTTCCGCTTCCCATAAACGGATCTACAACAATGGCATCTTCTTTTGTGAATAACTTTATCAAGTGGCTAATTAGATTTACTGGTTTTACAGAAAGATGTGTATTATAGGAGCCTTTTTCCACTTTTGTTGGCTTAGAAACAAGAAACACCTTGTCTAGATTTTGTCCTACATCTTCAGTTACGATAATATTGGATGGAAAATATCCTTCGCCAACTTTTGTTTCCGCCGATGTATTCATTAATCCTACACCATATTTTTGAAAGTTGTCTATATAGCGCCCCTCAATAGGCTTTACAGCAAAGCAAATAGGTTCAATAGCCGGTTTCAACTGTGGTGTTTTCCAGTTTTGACACATTTCTTTGAGTTGAGTTTTTTGTTCAGGAGTTTTCCCTGTTTCTTTATCAATAATATGATTTTGAGAAAACGCCTTTACTTGTGATTGTGTATATATCCATCCAAGCATATCGCGTATTTCAAACCCCACGCCTTCAATTGCCCATGCCATTGAATGATATAAACGGGGGCTACTAAATGATAAGAACGCCCCACCAGGTTTAAGAATACGAAATACCTCTATTGCAACTTTTGAATAAAATTCATGAAATTTTACAGATTGATTTCTGTCAAATTTCATACCTTTTGGAAGATTGCCAACAACAGAGGATACCCCTTTATTGTCAAGTCGTTCTTTATTCCAATCATTTCCAAGTCCATCAAGAAAATATGGAGGATCGGTACAAACCATATCAACCGAGTTTGGTGGCATTTTTTTCATGAAATCTATACATTCCCCGTAAGTAACTTTGTTAATTAGTTCGGATATTTGTATCGTATTTGGTGTAGGAGAAATAACTGTGGCAATTGTATTTGTGGATTCATGAAGCATTTTAACGAGTTCTTCCTTTGATTTACCACCGATACCCTTTATTTTGTATTGTTTACACAAAGTTTTGAGTTCGGTCACATTTTTGTCATTGTAGTTCATTTTGTTTTATGTACGGTTTGATATATTTATTATCTCAATTTTCTAGACCGAAACACAATTTTACATGCGTTAGACTATAATCGTGTCGGTAACATAAGAACATCAATAAGTATGTTTTTTTTCCATTCTAACGGAGGGTTGGCAGTGGGTCTGAGAAGCCCCCTTTCTATTAATTTCGCATTTATCGTTTTTTCATCCATGTTATTAATATCTTTTATTATATTTTCGCGTTTATTTTTAATATCATTCGTATTTTCAAAATGAATTGTTATATTTTTTGGAGAGAATTTACGTTTCAAAGTAAAATTTCTTCGCTTATTAGGCTTAATTTGTATTGTAGGATTTAGTCCTATAGTTTTTCGTATTAGTTTTTTGTTATGTATAATTTTTATATTAGTTGGTGTTATTTTTTTAATAGATGGCGTTTGTAACAAAGTCGGTTTTGGGTTTAAATGTATATTGATTGGTTGTTTTGTAATAGTTGGATTTATATCTTGATTAGGCTTCGGATTAAGAGTCATCACTTCAGGTTTTTTATCACCCCCAAATTTGATAGTTGATACAACAGGTAAAGGGTTACCACCAGTGGCCTTTTTTGTTTTACGCTCTCTCCTTTTTATTTTCGGTATAGGAATATTGATATTTACTTTTTTAATATCATCCATTTAGTATATCTGAACCTATTAATATATTTTGAAAATATTCGGGAAGACAGCGCACTTTTAAGTAAAAATATTTTAAAGTTGAAATCTTTTATAAATTGTTAGTGTTATTAAAAAAATGGCATCTTCTTACCATCGTTTGTTTGAATTATATTTTAATCAACATAACGGTCGTCAGATTATTTATCATCAAATCGCATCATTTAATCAATTTATGGAAAAAGAGGTAGCAGAAACACTTCTTCGTTCTTGCCCAATAAAAATTATTGGTTCGCCCGATTTAACACTCACTGGTACCACAAGAGCGGCCGCCGGCACTGCCGGTACCGCAATTCGCGTGAGTATTGATCCGTCTGAAAGTGCGCCAGTTGTTCAAATGGCAAATCCCCGTGAGGTGGAAGTGAATATAGAATTCCGCAATGTTAGTATTCGTAAACCAACGATCTTTGAGAATAACGGAGCAATTACACCCATGTATCCAAATGATGCTAGATTACGTAATATTACATATGCTGCACCGGTATATGTAGATATACATATTTCTACAACATTGTATGATCCTGCTAAAGGAATAAAAGAGACACGAACCCGTTCACTTCCCAAAATTCACGTCGGTAAGATTCCAGTTATGGTAGGGTCAAAATTCTGTATGTTGAGTGAAACTCCAGAGAAGACCCCCCGTGACTTGGGCGAATGCTCCACGGATCCGGGAGGTTATTTCATTATACAAGGTGGTGAGCGCGTTATTATCAGTCAGGAGAGAATGGCTGAGAACAGAATGTTTGTGTTTCGTAATTCAAAGAATCGTAACAAAGAAGCAGAAAAGATAGAGTGTAAATCTATTGGCCTTGACAACGAAGGCGCCCCCAAATCTATATCGGTTGTCATATTGTATAATGTAAAGAATCCTCTAGCACCCGAACATATTCGTGTATCACTACCACGAATTAAGACAGAAATACCCCTTTTCGTAATGTTCCGTGCTTTAGGGTTCCAATCAGATAAAGAAATTATTGAACTTATATTTGGCTCAACTGAAACGCCATATGATATGATTCTTCAGGAGTGTATTCAAGACGCAAAGGATATACGAACGCAAGAGGCCGCTCTGGAGTTTCTAAGCAAGTATATTGGAAGTGGTTCTAGTATTCGTGAAGCGCTTACTAGTTCTACTCTTCAAATAGCAAAAATGACTAAGACTGGAATTCTAACAGAAATTTTGGCAGAAGAGTTTCTACCACATATTGGTGGATTTAACACATTGTATGAAAAAGGCTGTTTTCTAGCGGCAATGACAAAGAAAGTTTTAGAAGTATATACGAATAAGATTTCATATGATGATCGTGACGCTTATCCAAATAAGAAAGTAGAACTACCAGGCAATCTTCTTGGTAATCTGTTCCGTTATTATTTTGGAACAAAGGTTGTAAAGGATATGAAGGCTACTATTACAAAGGAGATTCACAATGGAGCGTGGAAATCAACTGGTAAGTTTGAAGATATTATTAATCAAACAAATATTTATAAAATTCTTAAATCCACGATCGTGGATATTGGTATGAAAAGTTCATTGGCAACTGGCAATTTTGCAGGCGGTAAAATGGGTACAAAAATGGGAATTTCACAGGTAATGAATAGGCTAACATATTTGAGTGGTATTTCGCATTTGCGACGTGTAAGTACACCAATAGAGAAAACAGGCAAACTAATTCCGCCCCGTAAACTTCATAACACACAATGGGGATTTGTCTGTCCTTCTGAAACACCTGAAGGTCATTCTGTGGGTGTTGTGAAAAATCTATCATCAACCTCATTCGTGTCATTGCCATCCAGTCCAGAGCCTATCATGAACTTACTTTACGATGAGTTGGGGATGCTTGAATTACCTCAGACAACACATAAACAAAAGCATACGGATTGTCGTATATTTATAAACGGAGCATGGGTTGGCATTATATTGAATGATAATATGAACAGTATAGATATTGTGCGCTCATTGAGAAAGGCTAAAGCAAGTGGTCGTATAAATCCGTTTGTAAGTATTATATTTAACCCACGACTAAATGAAGTATGGATGAATACGGAGGGCGGTCGTCTTCTTAGACCAGTATTGATAGCAGATGCAGTGCGCGATTTGCTAAAAATTGGAGAAGTTATGCCATGGCATACATTGAATGAATGGAATGATTTGATGCGTTGGAATTCTTCTGGTGGTCATTCTCTCATAGAATATATTGACCCAGGTGAGTCTGAAACACTATTATTGTGTATGTTTCCGAACGATTTATTGGGGCAAAGGGGACAGGATTATACACATTGTGAAATCCATCCAAGTTCTATTCTAGGAACAATGGCATCTAATATTCCCTTCTGTGACCACAATCAGAGTCCCCGTAATACATATCAATCGGCTATGGGAAAACAGGCCATGGGTATTTATGCGCTAAATTTCCGTGAGCGTATGGATACAATGGGGAATTTGCTTTGTTACCCGTCAGTTCCTTTGGTTAGCCCCTATATGAGTAGATTTTACAGAGCACAGGACATGCCTTCTGGGAATAATATTATTGTAGCCATTGCCACATATGGTGGTTATAATCAAGAGGATTCTATTATGTTTAACAGGGCGGCATTGGATAGAGGACTTTTCCGTTCGTTCTTTTACAGAACATACAAGGATGAAGAAAAGAAAAATCAGGCTTCTGGTGAAGAGGAGCGATTCTGCAAACCGGATCCTGCTTTAACAAAACAACTCAAAATGGCAAATTATGATAAACTTGCCGACGATGGTATTGTCCCTGAAAATGTGTTTGTATCTCAAGAAGATGTTCTTATTGGAAAGGTCGCGCCTATTCGTTTGCGTGCTCCTGATGGGGCGGCATTGGCCGGTGTGACACACGCCACTTTACAGGCAATGTCAGGAGCCGCGGCGGCTGCAGCAGTTGAAGCGGCTGGTGGAAAACGCTATAAGGATGTTTCAAAACTTCTCAGAAATAACGAAACAGGCTTTGTAGATAAGATTTTCAGAGGACGAAATGGTGAAGGATACACTTTCGTGAAGTTGCGTGTTAGATCAGAGCGCGTCCCTACTATTGGCGATAAATTCTCAAGTCGCCATGGACAGAAGGGTACGGTAGGAATGATTTTGGATCCTTGGGACATGCCTCAAACAAAAGATGGTATTATTCCAGATATTATTATTAACCCGCATTGTATTCCTTCACGTATGACTATAGCACAACTTATGGAAACCCTAATGGGTAAAGTCGGTTGTAATCTGGGTTTCCTGGGCGACGGTACACCATTTAATGAAGTTACCGTAGACAGATTAAGTACTATTCTCCGCGACCAACTTAAAATGGAACCATATGGGAATGAAGTATTATATTGTGGGACAACCGGAAAACAGATGTCAACAAATATTTTCATGGGTCCATGTTATTACCAGAGGTTGAAGCACATGGTCGATGATAAGATCCATTCAAGAGCATCAGGACCACTTGTTATGCTCACCAGACAACCTGCAGAAGGTAGGGCGCGCGATGGTGGTTTAAGGTTTGGAGAAATGGAGCGCGATTGTATGATTGCTCACGGTGCGGCCGAATTCTTGAAAGAACGTATGTTAGAAGCATCCGATAATTTCCAGAGTTTCATATGCCGTGGTTGTGGATTAGTGGGAATAGTCAATCCATTGCGTGGAGTATACAAATGTACTGCATGTACATCTACAACGGGATTTTCACAAGTCCGTATCCCATATGCTTATAAACTATTCTTACAGGAATTGGAGGCTATGAATATCAGTAGTCGCCTAATCACAGATTCAAGATTAAGAGAACATGTAGAATTACAACGTGATTTTGATGATATAAATATAGAAAAAGATCATCACCAGTAATATATATATATATATTTACTTCCTATTACAAATTAAAGATTGAATAATATATATATGTATAATATGTAAAATAGTTCCCCGGCTATTTACAGGTCTTACAATTTTAGTCGCCCTTAAAGGCAACTAAAATTGTACGGCCTCTGTTATGAAGTACCGAAGTTAATTGCCCTATTTTTGGGGATCAATTAACCTCGGTACTTCATGGTATATATTTTTATGTATATATTATATAATGTTGATTGATTGTGGTGAAATTATTAATATTTTATTAAGACAAAATATTAAAGTTGATGGAGTATTACATATAGGAGCGCATGATTGTGAAGAGATACATTTTTATAATAAACTAGGATTAAAAAACGAAAATATTGTATGGATCGATGCTATACCGTCAAAAGTATATGAAGCAAAAAATAGAGGAATTCCAAATGTATATAATGCCGTAATAACAGATAAAGATAATGAAGAAATTGTATTTAATGTTTCAAATAACGTACAATCTTCAAGTATATTAGAATTAGGAACTCATTCACAAGAACACCCCAATATTGTATACGTTGATAAATTACATCAACAAAGTATAACAGTTGATACTTTTTTTGAAAGAAACAATATTGATGCTTCTCAACACAACTTTTGGAATTTTGACATTCAAGGGGCAGAACTTATGGCATTAAAAGGCGCAACCCAATCTATAAAATATGCTAAAGCACTATATTTGGAAGTTAACGAAAAAGAATTATATAAAAATTGTGGGCTTATTTCTGAAATTGACGATTTTTTATCACAATATAAGTTTACACGTGTTTTGACTAAAATGACACGACATGGTTGGGGTGATGCTTTATATATTAGAGATAATTAGAATTATTACTCATCTGGTTTCGTTACTAGACAAAAATAACTAAATTAATAAATATACTAGTATACTATAAAGTAGCAAAAGTTAATTGCCTCATCTTTTTGAAGAGGAGGCAATTAACTTTTGCTACTTTCACAGCAGAGGACAACTAAAATTGTTACCGACCGGTAATATAATTTTGAAATATATTTAAACAATTTTAACATTTATATTATATAATATAAATGTTTTATTGTTGTAAATCAAGTAAGATTTTAACAAGTGTTGATTTAACGACCAGTACCGCTTCTTCTTCTGAAACGACTATTGTGAATAAATCAGTTGTAACAAATGTTAACCCTTCATTAACTCATTGTAATATAAGACACCCTTCGAGTATTCCGAAGTGTAGTCACAATTACCAAGAAACCTCTAATTATCATAATAAGCATGTTAAAAAGTTTGATTCATTGGGAGAGGACATGGAATTACACGAACAATGAACAAATTAGATGTCATGAAATGGACAAACTGTATGAATTTTACATTAGTTTATTCTCATTTAAAATTCGCACAGGTCTAAATATCAAGAATTAGCGTTTTTATATCTTGAAATAAATTTAATTTACAAGATGAATTTTTGATACCTGTATTTGCCCTGCGTTTTTTCTCTTTAGCCAAATCATTTGCATTGGCAATATGTTCCTTTAAAGGATTCTCTTTATCTTTAAAAACAGACTCTTGTAAAGCACGTAATAACCTTCCAAAATATTTGGCGGCGACCATATTACAACCTTTTTCTAATGAAAGATGTTCTTGCATATACCCCATCTGTTCAATGGCACTAAGTGCAAAAACAAACGGACTCAGAGAACATCTTGCAACTGTAATTTTAAGAGTTTTACAGTTTGTAACTACATTTTCCTTACCCTGTTCTATCTTTACAACATGAATAACTGTAGGAACAAGGATGTAATTTTCTTCTCTATGTAAATTTGCCAAACCTTCTGCAATTATACAATCGCCTATTAATTCGTTAAGTTTTTTATTTTTATTATTTACTGAATAATATGTTATAATTTCTGTTTTAAGATGTTCGGCTTTTCTTAATTGTTTGTAATATACATCACGCGTACCCATTTTTAAATCTTTAATCATATCTTTAGAGGCATTTATTATATCTACTATATCAATGCTTATTTTTTCTTTATTAATACACCAATTTATCAATTCTTTAAGGATTGATATATCAAACATATCGTTGTGTTCGTGTCTGAAGTAAGATGCTGTGGCCAATACAAGCATTTGTATTTTTTGCTTATAATTAAGATAATGTGTATTCATATAATATCCGCCAATCATAGTGAAATCGCCATATAAATCTATTTTCCACATTGAATGATTAAACCACCCTGTAAGTTCCCATAAATCTTCAATTAATGCTATATGTAAAGAAGCATGTGGCGATTGTATCGTTACATCTATATCACTTAATAGAGTTGTTGAACCCAAAATTAATGCTTCTGCACGATCGTTCAATAAATTTCGTCTTGGTGACTTACCAATTTGTACCGTTTTATTCTGTATTTTTATTATACTGTCTTCTGTTATAAATGATATAGCAATTATACACTCTCTTAAACTCCACAGTTGTTTTATATGTTCAATATTGTCGGGTAAATTAGACCAATCAACTGTAATTTTCAATGTATTTTTAATATCATTCATTATAGAAATATAAGATTTAATGGGATTTTTCGATTTTTTTATTTCCTTTGTCCAAATATCTAATGAATTTGGCACAGGGTGTTCTAACATTCGTTTTTTGAAAAAACTGTCAGAGTCTTCAAATTTGAATGCCATCTATAGATGTACGATTTTATATATTACATAATATATTTTGATTACCGGTCAGTAATAAATTTAGTTACCTTTAAGGCAACTAAATTTGTTCGACCTCTGCTATGAAAGTAGAGAAAGTTAATTGCCCCCTCTTTTTGTGGGAACAATTAACTTCGGTACTTCATGGTATCGTAAAAATATAACTCATAAATTAACAAATAAAACAGAAAATTATTACGAATAATTTTCTGTTTTAGAATACCGGTCAGTATCAAATTTACTTGCCTTAAAGGCTACTAAGTTTGATACTGACCGGTAGTTAACTTCGGTACTTCATCTTACAAACATTAGTAATTATTTGTCTAATTAATTACTGTAACGTTACAAGTTGTTACAATATTATTGTCATCTTGAAGACTTACAGAAATGACTGCATTTCCAGAATTTACACCCGTTACAAGCCCATTTGAATTGACAGAAGCAATAAAATTATCGGAACTTGACCATTTTAGATCGGTCGTTGATGATACGATGGGAGTAAGTAAATATGTAGAATTTTTCGCAATTGTTAGTTTTGGATTTATTTTTAAATCTGTATTTGGTATTACATCTGTATTTGGTATTACATCTGTATTATCGCTTATTTTTAGACTTGAATTGGCAGTTACAGTCACTTTTGCGTATGTTGTTTTATTTTCTCCAGTTGGATTAACATTCATTAATATATAAGTAGTGCCTATAGCCATTGATCTTATTAAACCTGTAACAGATACAGTTGCGATATTTGTATTTGTTGAAATCCAATTTATTATTTTATTAGTTGAATTTGTAGGATTAATTGTTGGTATTAATTGATAATTTGTACCAAGTTTTATAGATATTTGCGTTGAATTTAGAGAAACACAAGAAACTGGTGTAAATACAGTAAGACTTATTGTCGCCCTTTTATTTGAACCATCCATTGTACCGGCAGTAATTATTGCTTGACCTCCACTTATGGCCTGTATTAAACCATTTGTAATTGTGGCTATAGCGGGATTATTAGACGACCACGTTACATTTTTGTTTGTAGCAGTTGTCGGTGTTATAGTTGGAGTTATATTTAATCTTTGACCGATGTTTAATGTTACAGTAGTAGGTGATACACTTATACCTGTACATAGGACCTGAGCATTATTAAGATATGTTGAGAGATTGTTACCATTCATTGATCCTAATCCTGTACAATTGTCATAACCGCTACGTGCATTATAAAATCCGTTTGTTCCAATAGTTATATCGTGAAAACAAGAAGATGTTGCAGTATATAAATTTGGATTTACGAATTTTTTATAATTTATGAGAGCAAGATACGCTGCAAATAACGGAGCGGCTATACTTGTCCCACCTATTGGGTAATATATCAATACACCATTAATAACAAATCCATAATTTACGGCGGTATTCATATCCGCATTGAACGCTATATCTGGTATTGAGCGCCATGAACCCGAAACACTATTTTGATAACTTGGTTTTTGAAAAAAAATGCTTATTCCACCCCCGCCTCCTGTCCACGCTGTTTCAGTAGCATTATTATACGTTTTTGGTGTACCTGGACATATTAATGAAGTTCCTCCTACGGCCGTTACATATTGACATGCAGAAGGAAAATCAACATATACTCCTGAACCCCCTACTCCGTCATTGGAACCATAGTCTCCTGTTGCTGTACAAATATTCATACCATTATTGATCATAGTGGATAAAATAGAATTTGTGTTTGTTTTTTCTGTATCGTTGACATAAACTTCGGGAATGCCCCAAGAACAAGAAATTATGGACGGTTTATAATTTGTACCATTTACACTAATATTTGTATTATACATATATGAAAAAGCCGAACTAAAATTACTAGGATTGGGAAATATATATATTATAATAGTTAAATTTGGACTTGGATATACTACACCGATTGTTTCTATATCAATCGTATTTTCAATAGTTAAGCCACCATCATTATAATTCGGAGTATTTAACGCACCGTTAACAGGAACAACAATAATTCTAGGATGAAATTGAGGAGATATATTTGAATTTGTCCAATATGTATGAATATGACTATTTGTTAAAACGCCGGCGTTAGTTGCTACACCATTTATTAAGACACCTGTATTATTAATTGTTCCGTAAAGACTACCACCAAATGAAATTACACCTATAACAAATTTAGTAGTGGTGTTTGGAGTAGGCGAAATATTATATATATTTTTTATATCTGCCATTGTAAAATACGAATCAGAAGTTGTAGAACCAAGATTATTAGAATTTGTAGAACCAAGATTATTTGAAAAAAATATATTATTTTTAAATTTTAAATGTGGGCGCATTTTTATAAATTTATACTCCATTGTTAAATTTGGATTGTTTTCATATTGCAGTTTCCATTTATCTATTTTGCTAGAATCTGTTGAGAAAACGTCGATTATATTTTCTGAGATTGCGTGAAACTGTAACCCAGATTTTTTTGCTGAATTTTGTATATTCAAAAGTGCAATTTTTTCAGAATGTAGAGTAAAAACTATAGAAGCCATATTTATTTAATGTAAATATTTTTTTTATAGTGTATATAATTATAAATCAAAACATAAAATTCAAGCATCAAAAATTAAAACTCAACCCTGAAAACTGAAAATTTAAAACTCAAATTCAAGAATCAAAATTTAAAAACTTAAAACTCAATCCTGAAAAACCTCAAAACTCAACCCTGAAAAGCCTCAAAACTCAACCCTTTAAAACCTCAAAAACTAAAAACTTTAAAAATCAAAAATCAAAATCAAGAATCAAAAATCAAAAATCAAAAATCAAAAATCAAAAATCAAAATCAAGAATCAAAAATCAAGAATCAAAAATCAAAAATCAAAAATCAAAAATCAAGAATCAAAAATCAAGAATTAAAACTCAAACCTAAAAACTCAAACCTAAAAACTCAAACCTAAAAACTCAAACCTAAAAACTCAAATCTAAAAACTCAAATCTAAAAACTCAAACCTAAAAACTCAAACCTAAAAACTCAAACCTAAAAACTGAAAAAAAATCATGATTTCTTTAGTAAATTTGAAAAAATCACGATTTTTTCAATATTTTTACAATACGTAAATAGTTTTTTAATTGTAGGAAATTATTTTTAGACCGGCGGGAATTTCTAACCGGCACTTAATTTAAGGGTCAAGAACAAGGAGACGGGTTAATGGAGCGCCCGCAAATCTATCATCTATATTATACGAACCAAGGGATGCCTGTGCGCTGTCATATGAAGTAATTCCTACAATGGTAGCATCTATGTAGATTTTATTGTTATGATTAATTAGTCGCATCGTAACTCTGTCTCCACCCCGAATCTATTCCCAAACTGACGTTCAGTTAGTGGATGAAATATGCGATTTCTCTGACGCCATTATGGAGAACTATTTCTGGTATCTTGATATACTCGGCAGAGCTTTACGGTCTAAACTCCATTTATAGACTTAACTCCGGTCTGACTATATATGGCAATTTTTTAACTATATCTTACTATTTACCGGTTTGAAATGACCACAAGTCTAAAATAAATTATGGTTTTTCACATTTTATGAATTTATTAATTAATCGCGATCTACATTTTATATATCTCATTAATAAAATGAAATATATTAAAATGTCATGTTTTAATGTAGACAGTCAAGTGCCTAACTTAAGCAACACCTCTAAAGGGGGTTAAGTTTTATAATAATCGGTAGTTGAATAAAAACCATAATTTTTAAGATTTATAATGTGCGAAAGTAATTAGTCCAACCGCCAATCCGGCAAAAACTAACCCTGCTAATGTCTGTGTGTCTATATACTCTTCCCAAATACCTTTACTGGTAAAGCCTTCAATATGAGATCCATCTGGGTAATAAAGTTTTTTATCATTTTCATAGTCTAATTGTGACATAAATACTGGATTACCTCCCGCATCTCTATCTTGAACCCATCGTGTCTGTGTAGGCCCCTTACCAGTATTCTCTACTTTTCCTTTTATCCAAACATTTTGTGAGTCATACGGATCAACAACCCGCCCTTCCATATCTCCAACCGGCAAAGTTACTAATTTACATTTTGGATACCCAGAACCTATAGCCGCTTGGAAAATAGGCATCGGATTTAAGGCATCGCGTGCATCCTCTAAAACTCCAGGAGCCAGCCCTTTCATACCAGGTAGCCCCATATCTTGCATGGCTTTTGATAACCGCTTTCCAAGTAGATTCCCCTTTGGTACATTGTCTATATACGTCCACATTAAAGCGCCGTTAGAACAAGTCGCTCCTGTTGGTAAAAAATAACGAATACCCATTGGACTCAGATGGTTGTATCCTTTATTTAACATAGTTGGTTCGCCAAATCCAATAGCATCTGAATAATAATTGACACCTGCTACAGCTCTCATTATACCATCTACAGAACCATCGTTGCGCACACCAATTTCAGCCGGAGTTTTGAGTTGATCTGCAAATGCATAATTGGGTCCCAGAAATCCTGGATTTTCACTTTTCCCACTTTTTGGTTCTCCAGCTGCGGTTACCTTATCTCGCCATACTTGCATATTGGCTTCACCACCCCTTATTTTTTGTTGTGTTGCTTCGTCTCCTATGAGAGCATCCATACTCCTAAAAAATACAAGGAAAGTTGAAGGCTCAGTTTTGCCCCTTTTATTTCAAGAATGACAGACTTATTTCCGGGATTACAAAGGCGCGAAACTAATATAAATGATGAAGACTTGAGACTTATTACATATTTTAATCAATCTTTGAGGTTAGAAACAGAAGAAATTCAAAATGAATCGGATGAGGCATGGATATGTAAATGTAAAACAAATGAAAATATACAGACAGAAAATATGTGTGTTATATGTACTAAGTGTGGGGTTGTATTTGAACATATTCTTGACCAGGGTCCAGAATATCGTTGGTTTAATGGAGAAGATAAAAATCCTGATCCAACTCGTGTTGGAGCTCCGCAAAACCCACTTCTTCCAGAATCATCGTTGGGTACAACAATGTTGCTACGCAAAAATCACGGAAATGCTATGAGAAAAATTAAACGGTACCATACATGGAATTTGATGCCATATCGTGAGCGAAATCTCTGGGGTATATTTGAAGGCCTTCATGTTCGCGCTGTAAATGCCGGGATAGGGCTTGGTGTATTGGAAGAGGCTAAACGATTGTATGCTCAGTTATCTGCTTTATGCGTGTGTCGTGGTACACAAAAGGAGGCTCTTATTGCCGCATGTTTATATGAGGGATTAAAGCGTTCAGGAACCCCCAGAAGACCCAAAGAGATAGGCACAATATTTCAAATAAATATTCGTTATGTTACAAAAGGTTTAAAACAATTTGCTAATCTGTCTGATTTAGACGACCGACTTGGTCAAAAAGACATGGCGACACCAGTAGATGAAACAAAGAATGAAAAAAAACAAGTGACAGTAGAATCACGACGTGCTAAATGGGATTCTGTATCATGTTCCACTACGACATATGAACATTACATTGACCCATTTGTTTCTAGACTCGATGCCCCCCGTCATTTAACTGGAACTTTGATAAATTTAACCCGACAAATTTGTTTTCGTGCCGATAATATGGGAATATGTCCTGAAAATACACCACCCTCTTTGACTGCCGCCGCCCTGACATTAGGATGTCAACATTTGAACATACACAAGACATTACCAGAGATAGCACATGTTTGTGATATAAGTGTAGTAACTTTACATAAATGTTTAAAACGACTAGATCAATGGAAACAAAAACTTCTAACAATAGAATAGAGGATGGGAAATAATCAAAGTACTCAGATTAAAGAGGGTTCTGATGCTGATTATATGAATAAAATTAATTTATTCTCTAGTATTTTTTCAAAAATGTTAAAACAGGCAGATATTATTGATATTCGCGCACTTACAAGTGGTCCCGGTACATGCGGTTCATACGTTTTATTATTACAAAAAAACATAGAAAAGGAGTTTAAAAATTTAAAATTAGCAAGTAAAAATGATGTTAAGGAATTTGCTTTTGCCAAATTACATAATATAGAAAGTATATCAGATACAGAGGCGTGCACAAATTTGGCATTATTTTATATTCGAGCTTTACAATTTGTAGCAAGTATAATGTTGAGTGTATATAGCCCTACCGAATTGTTATCACTAATCCGTGATAAAGTAAGAAAAGAACGAATTGCATCTCAAAAAATAATATCAAGCGTAACCCCATCTCCACAACAAATTGCACAAAAGGAAATATTGAGAGAAAGGTGGTTTAAACAGAAATTTTTGAAGGATACACAAATCCCCAACTTATTTGTAATTGACGGCGATGAACAACTTAGTTATGATAGTACTCACGATATGATAATGTTCAATGATTATACAACTTCTAAACAACATAAGGCGGTATTAAAAATAGAAGAACTTGAACAATATAATATTCGCGATATGGATAAAAAGGGAAAAAAATATTGGATTTCTTTATATAATTCATTAAATGGTAATAGAATTACAAGACGTTTAATTAGCGACAGTGATTCTTCGGCCTTAATTTATAGTAGTCAAACATCAGAAAGTTCGGTTATGGATATACCTATTAGTGATACACGACCTGGTGATTGGACAAACGGACTTTCAAAAGAATTAGTTAAAATGCCAGGCGAACCAATTCCCGTAATGGCAATAAATCCGGTAATAACTAGAAATACACGAAAAAATCGTCGCAATAATTCTAAAACATCCAATACAATAACAAATATAAATAGTTCTAAAACAACCACATTACCTCCAGAATTTCAAAATTCATACGATATAATAACCAAGTGGTTTGATGAGAAAGAGTCGGCATTGGAGATGAATCCGGGAGCATATAGAAGTTTATTATTATATAACGCACATATTGCCATTGGAGAAGTAGATTCTACAAATATGGCAGCCGATTTTTGGCAGAATATGCCTCTTAAAAAAATATTAATATTTTCAACATTGGAATCATTATTTAATGATAATGATAATGGCACTATGTCTGTTGCAAATGAAAACGCATTGCGCGATGTTGTTAGACAATTCAGTGAAATTTACGAACCATTTACGGATAATGTAGTTATAAATCCTGTAAATTTTACCGATGTTGTATTTCCAGATTTAAAGAACATACGGACAAACCCAGAATGGCAGGTCAATTTGAAAGAACGATTATACGATTTAAGCGATACAGATGGTAGAACGAAAAATCCATGCCCCATTGAAAGAAATCCCGCAACAAATTGTTGGCCTGTAGGGTTTAATGAAATGATTGCCGAAACGCAAAAAGAAATTCAAACACTTCAAAATGAACATCTTGATAATTGTATAGTTCTTTTGAAAGATATTTTTACTTTTGATGAATATACCAATAATGTTTATTTTACAGAAAAATTTTTGAGTGATGTTCGTGGTGTTAGAGCCATTTTAGAAGATTATATTGTTTTTGCCCGTAAACTTATTGCTGAATATTATATTAACGTTGAAACTAAATATTATAAAATGGTTAAAAAGTTAGCAGAATAAATATAGCCGTACCATGAAGTACCGAAGTTAATTGCTCCCCTCTTTTTTGGGGGAGCAATTAACTTCGGTACTTTCATAGCAGAGGTCGATCAAAATTAGTTGCCTTGTAGAGCAACTAATTTTGATACTGACTGGTATTTTATAATTGATCTATCTTATTACCATTTACTTTTACAAGATTATTATTGAGTTTATTTGCATATTCGGATTTGTAATCATAAGTACAATTGTGCGCAATGTCAGTTCTATGGGTACAACAATATATTATTCCACATTTACAAGCATAATCTGTTAACACAAGTTTTTTCCTACAATCTTTGAAAGGACATCGTGAAATTACTTTTGGTATATTTTCATCCATTTTATTCTACTTTTCAACAATATTTTTATTATATTGACGATTCAATTTTAACGAACGCGTATTATATGTTTTAGAGTGTGAAATCTTAAGGAATATGAAAGTCCAACTTGCTATTAAAATTGACAGTCCCATCTTTTTGAAAGTCTAAGCCAAATACTAAAACCTTTACTCCATTTTCCAAGGCTCTGGAAACCGCGTTACAATAAATAGGATCTAACTTATTTAATTCTAAGCCTGAAATACAATCACTGCGTGGCACTATAAATAGTAGATAAGCCTCTTCCGTGTCTGGTCTATTTACTAATTCAGTAAGTGTTTCGGCATGTTTTACTGCTCTAGGGCTAATTGTATCTTTAATAGATTTGCGATATCCTTCTGGAAATATGGCACGACGGCTTGTTCGTGGTTCTTTATTAGATATCATGGCATTTTTCACCTCTACATATATTTTTTTTGACTCTTGAGTAGTACCCACATAATCAAGTCTTGTATGTTCGTTTATTTTTACTTCAGACTTCCATACGGCTGTAGAAGAGATACGGTTTAGTAATTTGGATGCAATTAATTGACTTACCATAGGATGAATTCCTATATAAAATGTTCCTTCCGAATCATCATTTTCAGATATTTGCGCTGTAAAAGATGTTTTCGCTTTGGTACCCGATGCCTTAGAAACATAAATATAACGCCCGGTAGAAACTAATCCACTACAACCTAATCCTGGGGTATGACATAGAGTTTCAGTACCATCATCTAAAAGAATATCCGCAACATATGGACTTTTTATTGTTTTAGACGGCCGATTTATTACTTTGGCACGAAATAAGTTTGGTAGATTATGTAGACTCATATTTGACAAGGGCTTGCGTTTAGGTTTTGTATTAAGTTTTGTGTTTATGTTTTATTCAATTTTTTATACTATTAATTTTAGATAATGATGCAACATTATACTTTTCCAAGGCGATTTAGTAGAAAATATTGTCAAAAAACACCTTGTGTTAAAATGGGTTTTACACAACGAGCATCGTGCAGGCCTTATAAAAATTGCTACAGAAGTCGCAATAACAAAACAAAAAAATCGTTTAGACGAATGATATGACATGACTACTGTTTTGTACCTACGTTAATTGCTCCTCAAAAAATAGGGTGAAATTAACTTTCATAGCAGAGGTCGTACAAATAAATATAGGTATATTTTAGATATGATTAGAAAAACTCGTAAAATATATTATCCTAAAAAATATTATAAAGGATTAACATCAAAAAAGAAGACACTACGAAAACAAGAAATTAAAAAGTACGGATCTTTATCTTGGAAAAATCCAAGAGCATATGTTGGATTCAAAACAAATAAGAATATAATTACACGAAAATCAAAATATACCAATTCTTGGAAAAAGAAATTTCCAGAAGCTAGATCTCTTAAAGACAAGTCAAAGGCATCAGGTGTTCCCCTAAAATATATAACTGAAACATATAATCGTGGAATGGCGGCTTGGAGAACAGGGCATAGACCTGGTGCTACACAACAACAGTGGGGATACGCACGTGTACATTCATTTTTGCTTTGTGGTAAAACTTATTTTACTACAGATTTAGATATAGTTAAAAAAGCAAAACGTGAATCAAAAATGGCAAAAAAATGGTGGTCTAAACAAAAATGTTAGAGACGATTAGTTATCCCACAAGGCAACTAAATTTGTTACTGACCGGTATGAACTACCGAAGTTAATTGCTCCCCCAAAAAGAGGGAGCAATTAACTTCGGTAGTTCATGGTACTATAAATAACGATTTTATAAACGGATATAAACATTTGGCATTTATGAATTTATAATGTCTAGTTTCCATTTCTTTTCTGATCCAGATTACCCTGGCCCAGGGTCATCAGATTTAATCCGATTTTGGGATCGCGAACCAAGACAACTCAGAATGAAACCGCGAATGCAAATCCCAGAATACAGATTTCCAGATTCATCAAAGATTGCGAAACCTCTAATAGCAAAATCTGAAGATGCTCCTCAGATTGCGAATTTTTGGAATAAATATTATTCTGAAGAAGATTGGCGTTTTAAATGCACGTTTGAAGAAATCGTGAAATGGATGGAACAAGGATTTATTATCTTGATTCGGAATAATAATAAAGATGAAATAATTAGTACATTCGCGTTTCGTAAAATAAAAGGAGGCGTTATTTGTGGAATTCCAAATTCACAAGCTGCAATTGTAGACGGTCTTGTCGTGAAACCTGAATTTCGCAAAACAGGTTTAGCAAGTTATATGATGGCATGTATTGATAAATTCAGTTCTGAATTACACGATTTTCCACAAGGTTTCCTAATATGGTTTCGTGAACAATTAACACCCATAAATAACGTTTTACAAACACCCATTGCTATTTTGAAATATTCATATTTAAATTTGGATACACTTAAACAAACAGAAGAAAACGCAAAAAAAGCCACACCAGAATTCGTGAAGAAGATCGTAAATAGGGTTTATAATCACGATCCGTCAAAATTTACATTGGCAAGTCTTAGTACAACAGATAGTGGTGTTTTATGGTTTTCAACAATGGGCGCTCTTATAGGTATTGCCGATACGCATCGTGTTAGTATATATGAACAACCCATTTGGGAAATCGTGTTTGCGGCAAATGAACATATACCATTTTTCATGAACTTACAAAATGCAATAGAATCTGCCGCTTATTCATTGCCTTGTAAAAACGGCTTGCTTTTTTTATCTAATGGAATTTCACGCGGGAATATGAGCAACCCTACCGGAAATTGGGTATGTGGAAGATCGGGTTATTTGACGGCACATGTTTTTAATTGGATGCCCCCTACTTTTTTAACAGGTGATATATTATTTCCACATTCATGTATTTAGTTGCCTTTAAGGGCGACTAAATTCGGTACTGACCGGTATTCATTTTATATTGTATTTAAAAAATACAATATAAAATACAATATAAAATACTTTATTTTCCATTGATAATATACCATGAAGTAGCGGAGGTCGTACACATTTAGTTGCCCTTAAAGAGCAACTAAATTAGATACTGACCGGTAATTACATTTCTAATTCGCGCACAAAACAAGTACCAAACTGTTTATAATAATTCAAATAATCGCTATATGGTTTATAATAAATATATCTATTAAACATATTAATATGATAACTATGACAATCAGTAATTTTTAAATTGAATATCTCATCGCCACCAAATATAAAAACAATCTTATTTTTATTATAATTGGATTTAACAATATCAAAAAATGGAAAATTACAAAATTCGTCAGGACCGACTTTACCGTAAATAATTAAATCCCAAAATTTATTATTTATTTTGTCTATAATTTCATTTTCGCCCATATTGTAATATTCGTCTTTCTCCAATCTTTTTGGAAAAGTATAACAGTTACTACCGTAATATTTATGTTCCGAGAAATTATCAAAATCATTATATAAAAACGGCATTTTATCATATTCAACTGCAACCCCATTAATAGATGTTATATATCTTTTTAATCCTATCCATAATGTTTCACGATTATAATTTACACCATGATGACCTGTTATTAGTAATATATTTTTTATTTTATCACCATTTTTAATATTTTTTAAAAAATATTTTGCGGTCGCCGATGTAGTACAATGTATTTTTGTATGCTCTAAAAATTTTGAACATAAAATATTATATTTTGCTATATTTTCTTCAGATTCTGTCCAATTATTGTATAAAGAATAGGCCTCTTCGTTTAATTCTTTGGGATATGTAGTTAATGTATATTTTGGACAATCTTGTAAATTTTCAAATAAAGGGATACAACCATTCATCAAAATTTCATAATGCCTTAAACAATCCCAACCACCTTTCATTTTAGTTATAGCAAACCGTGATTTTTTGTACATTTCGTTATACTCTTTTTCTTTATATTTATCAAATATGTAAGTGGATGTATCCCCTGGTATTAAGGAAGCAAGCAAAGCCTTTTTTTCAGGAATAGTATCAACGACACATTCGTCTGGTACACAAAAAGACAGAGGTAAAATACTTGTATCATTCGCATTTAAATTATGTACTTCATCGTGATTTAATGGGGATACATATAATAAAATATCAGTATCGCTTATTTTTTTGAGACATTGATTTTGATTCATATAAATTTTTGGAGTAAACGGAATAACCCGTTTAGTTTTATTTGATAAAAAACTAATAATCCAACATAATGAACTGTTAGAATGTACTAAAATATTACAATCTCGCATTAGAGCAATATCGTGAAACAATGTTTCTTGTATTATAATAGGATTCCATTTTTTAAAATATTCAATATATTTGAATTCCCAATCGTGATTAAGTTTATCCACAACAATATAAAGTTTCTGATTAGTTAATGACATTTTTTCTAATATGTCTATATAATGTTGAGGTGGAATAATATCGCTCGTTTTACAAGGGTATTGAATAAAATCATCCAAACGCAATGAAACTACAACATCATTTGGTTTAAGATTTATTTTATGTTTTGAATTTATTAAATACTCTTTAACATGAAAAAATTCATTGCCCATATTCCAATAATCGTGATTTTGTTCGTTGTATATTAACTTAATTAAATCGTCACGATATTTTACAAATAAATCACTTTTTTGAAAGTATCCTTGACAAATAATGTTTTTATTTGAAATGTCACTATCATTTTCCAAATACCGATTTATGTTTTCTTCATTTATAATAACATAATCGCTAGAATCAAACTTATTATAAGAAGTATATACGTGACCATATTGTAAAGAAAATAATTTACATGTTAAATAGCGAAATAATTGGTTTCCAAATCTTCCACCATTATTATCAAAAGTTATATATTTTTTTGTTTCGTATTTTGTATAATCTCTGTGGTGAAAAAAATATCCACAATGTTTAGCCAATTTATTATCCATGTGTTTTTCGTGAATCTGAAGTCTACGTTTTTCAGGATTATCATTTAACAAAAATTTGTATTTTTGTTTATTAAATAAAGAAGAAAAAACGATCTCTTCAGGAAATATTGAAAAAAATGGCCAACCCATTTTTACCATTTCATAATATTCTTTTATTAAATCTTTTATAATTTCAGATTCAAGATTTAATCCGAAGACGATAGTTTCTATATAATGTGCGTTGTGAATATTGTTACGGTTAAGAATATTTAATAGTTTTATTGTTTGTGGTAAAACCATTGCATTATAATTGTTGTTATAATTGTTAGTATTGTCGATCGTGTTTATTATTGTATCATCTTTATATAAAATATCAAACAATTTTTCAGGATTATTTAAAGCATAACAACCAGAGTCAATCCAGATAACTTTATCAAACCCCTTTTTTTGAGCCTCTAACATCATAAATATTTTAAAACAATATGGTACACCAGCATATTTCATTTCTATTCCCGTAGGATTTGGAAAACCGCCTGTAAATAAATAAAAAAATCCGTTAAATCCGACCTCCTCCAAGGATTTTAAAATGTTTTTAGACGCAATACATCTACTATTGCTTTCAGATTTATTAATCTTATTTGTGAATGGGACACAACATACAATACAATTACGATGATTTCCCCCATCACCGATTTTGTAAAGGTTTTTTGTAGGTAATAAATTATTAGATATATCTATTAATTTCTGTGTAATTCCTCTACTAGTTCTCTTTTTGAATTCCGATAAACTGTAATAATTATGTTGAGGGGAATATAAGTTTTTTAAAATATTATCTATATTCTTGTTATTTAATTGATGTTGTATATTTATATAATCATCATTTGTATATTCTTCTTTATCTGGAATATCTATTAAAAATGGGTTTGTCTTATTAACAAAAGGAAAAAAATTCAAGTCAATATCAGGGCACATTTTTTCATTTGGAAAATCCAAACCATTTATAGGCAATTCTTGTGTATTTAAATCGGGTTTTTTATCAAAAAATTTTTTATTTATATATACCAATTCTATTACATTCGGCATCCCATTATGTGCCACAAGATCCGCATTATTACCATGAGCATGAATTAAGTAATGGGTATTTGCTAATTTTTCAAGACATTTTGTTTTTTCGATATATCCACAATTAAAACTATCAATGGTAATACCGTGCCAACTAACATTGGTAACACCGTGTAATTCTATTGCTAATTGTGCGATTTTACTTAATTTAGATTCATCCATGTGTAATAACCAACTCCATTCACCACCTTCAATATCCATTTTTAAAAATATATTATTATATTTATCTATCAAATCATCTAAATTTGTGATTTTATCGTCATTTACAGAACCTATATTTTTATTTATAAATGTTAAAATATTTGTTAAATTTAAAGGAATGCCTTGGATAGTTCCATCAAATCCGAAACAATCATTCTTATCAATCTTATATTTATTAATAAAATCAACAGAAAAATCATCATTATCAGATATACCGGCACTAATAAAACAGTCGTAATTTGTATTTAAACCCCCAATTACATAACCACCATCAATGTTTAGACCACATCTGAACTTATTTTCAAAACTATATACTTTAAATAAATGTTCGTTAAATTCCAATAAATTATTTGGTTCAGTCATTTAAATACTATTTAATTAATTAAAAATATGTTTAAGTCAATATTTTAACAATAATATATGGCGTATTATTGTTAAAACCATTTTATTATTAACGCAAAAAACAGAACAAGAATTGATATTCATAACCAATGGGTGTTAAATCAATAAATTCTTTGTAAGTGAAACCTGCGCTTTCTATTTCTTGTACCATTTTTTCTATTTTTGGCATGTGTAAATTGTGAATATGTTTACGTTTTCGCCCATCTTTAAATTTGAATGTTTCATGAAATTCTGCATCTGCATCCTGAATCGTGAATTCGGCTTCGTAGTCAAATTTATCAAATGTCACTTTACTTTTCATAACTCGTTCTTTGCTGTATTTTTGAAGAGAAAATCCTGTAAATGGTGAAGCCGATTCAAGAATTGGGTCGAATTTTTCACGATTCACAATATGAACCACGAACCCGCCCCCAGGTTTTAGCCAATTGAATATATTTTTAAGAATTTGGTCTTTATGATGAATATAATAAATCGTGAAATAATACATCGTGATCATATTGAATTCGCCTGCACTAAATATTCGTGGATTTTCAACATCATCATTGCGATATTCGTGATTTGGATGTAAAATACGTGCCCGTTCAATCATGGGTAAAGAACGATCCACACCTACAACTTTTGAAACATCATTTTTGCTAAATTCGGCTACGTGTAATCCAGTTCCACAACCAATGTCCAAAATTTCAAGACTTTTAGATTCTTTCCAGTATTTCTTAATCCAATTGAGAGTATATATTACTTCCGTTTTAGTTCTTATATCACCTACGATAATTTGGTCGTAAATTTTTGAATAAAATTTGTCATAAATATCATCATTTTTAAGTTCTTCTGTTACAATATTATCCGCTGTAGAATCTCCGGAAAACCCTTCTATATTAGAAAATGCTTCATTGACATTTGTATTAGACACGATATGTTGTGGTAAAATAAATCTTAAGGCGATATAGTTAAGAAATAATAATACAATAAGAACTATCAGAGTTATTTGCCAAGAATCCATCCGCGCTCTCTCTCCTGAAATCTGTTGTGGTTGTTATTACAGAGAAAACGCTCAAAAATGGCAACCGAAAAAAAGGGCAAACAGACATTATGTTGTTATGCCTGGTCAGATGTGTATTCCACATTAAATCGTTCTATAGCAAATGGTGATATGAAACGCTCTCAACGATGGGCGGCAGAATTATTATGTTCTGAAACGGGTGTATCACGTCTTGAAGCACTATTATTAGCAATTTGGGCAAATAATGTCGGTTCTTCTTTGGCACGTTGGCCTGATATTTGGCTTACGGCAATTACAACTCTTAGAAATGAATGGATAAAGTCCGGGGGTGATAATCAAGTCTTCCGGAACAACGAGAACATTCGGGTTTTAATAGCGGAATGTGTGGCATATTTAGTAGTGTCGGCCAAACATCCCCGCCCTTCATTACCAACATCATCCGAAGTGTTTAAAGAAGCAGAAACTGTTAAAAACCGTCTCCATAGTGGTGGTGCTGTTCCTGATCAAGTTTCCACACAACGAATATGGGATTCTGGGGAGGATGCCCCAACACTTCGTACATTGGGCAATGAACTAGAATCCGCTATTCGAACGGCTCAAACACCGCGCGCTTTATTTTGGTTAGTATGGATATTAACTCTGGATGGTCAAAAAAACAGGCCCGCAATGAAAGAACGTGCCCCAACTCATATACAAGGCAAAGCGCGAAAAAATTTGGGATGGTTTATTTTTGCTTTGTTAAACGATATGATACAAAATGGTTATGATGTAAATAATTGTTTAAGACAAATTATGGAATGTATAAAATTGGTATGGATACGCTTGGGGGCAAAAAATCGTCGCGAAGTATTGGCAACAGTTATAACTATGTTATGTGAACGTGTTAAATCACAACTTTTTGAAACGCGGAGACCACAAGAATGTTTGGATACCCGTCCTGTACGACTAGCAGTACAAGAGATTAATAATGTATACGATGAAATTGCAAATGATATGAAAGTAGTTCCCATAAATACAGTTGAACAAATAAATGGGAAGATACCCGGCTCTAAGAAAAATACCACAATTGTGAATGACCAGACTACACTAAAAATGGACAAAGCGTATGAAGTTTTAAGAAGATTATACGGGATGGACGATGAAGATTAAAATCACACTAATATAAAGAGGGATGTCGGCACCCACAAAATTAAGTTCAATGCCGGTTATTAATCCAATTTTAACTGGATTAACTTCTATGGCAAAAAATTCAGTTAAAAGTGGGTTAACTTCAAAATCAAATGGTATACCCTGGTATATAATTGTGGGTTATGTGTTAGTTTTAATTTGGGTTATCCGTTTGTTTTATTCAATATATTGGACAATTCCAGATGTTAGTATTATGCGAAATTTATTACATAAAAAGGTTGATTTATATGGATTTTATTCAAATAAGCGAAGTTCGCGAAAGGGACTTGCCGATTATATAGAGGCTCTTAAAAAGAAGGGAGTTCCTGAAAATCATTTAGCACTAACGAATTTCTATGTTTGTTCGGCAAATATACCGTCTGTTTTTACACCTGTTAGAGACGGGATTGTAAGCCCTGACGCAATTCGTCTTAATATAGCGGCAGGAGCCAGATATTTAGATTTAGAATTACATCCTACTGGCGAAAGATCGGAATATATACCAAATGTAACAGTAATGGATGAAGGTTCAAAATGGCGCGAAATTACAATGAATCGTGTATCATTCAAAACAATTATGCAAGTTATAGTTAAATATGGTTTGGCTTCATCTG
>Ga0209617_10000051_pt1 | contig 38611 bp, 25 predicted proteins | sample LakEriepJuly2011_2_FD_187459 | JGI IMG/M metagenome (GOLD analysis project Ga0209617, IMG submission 187459) | Freshwater microbial communities from dead zone in Lake Erie, Canada - CCB epilimnion July 2011 (SPAdes) (version 2) | ecosystem: Environmental > Aquatic > Freshwater > Lentic >...
GTACGTTATTTGATTGTCAATCTTGTCCACAGACATTAACTCTTGTAATAAAGTTTGGAAATTCTTATTGACAAGGATATTGAAGTCCAATTCGCTATTTGTCTGAGGTGTACAGAAATTCAAAAACTCGGTTTCAAATTCATCAAGGATTTCTTTTTTCAAAACCCCGAAAATTTCCTCGATGTTACTATATTCGTTTTGTAATTCAAAAGGATTTTTATTGGGGAGATTTGGATTAATCTCCTTGAAGTATTCGTCGTATCTTGGTTGTGTAATACTTGGTAATTCAAAATATCCATAGTTTGGCGATGACCAAAATGGTCTTGCAACCGCATCGTAAATTGCGGTATTATTAAACACTTCTTGGGTGAGTGTTCTACCAGTAGAAGTCTCCTTAAAACACTCCTCACTTATTTGGTTATAGTTACTACCAAACGAAGGTATTATAATTGTTTGATTTTGTATTGATGGATTGAATTTAGATGAGTTTTTTGAATCAAAACTCACGTACCAAGTTCTGAAATTTAAAACCCTACCTGGTTGAGAATTATCAAAACCTAATGGTAATTCGATTGAGCTCTTTTGTATATTACCAACATTCAAACCTTCAGTAACCGCACTTTGAAATTCTGTATTAGAATATGTTGTAAACAAATCTTGTCCAGTAAAGATGTAATAATAATCATTTATCAACTTTGGATAAAATCCTACGTTCATAGTTGATAATGTTACACCAATAAGATTTACGTTTGTTTGAGCAACAATATCTACGGCTTTGTTTTGTTGGTTTTGAAAACTATAAAACTTTTGTAAATTTTGAGTTGTGGGATCGTATAGATCAAAATAATTTACGTTATTCCAAACTGGATTCAAGATATCTGTGTTACTCTCAACCCACTTTTTATATCTGTGCCATATAGAACCATATTTTAAAACCCAAGCATAAGGGACCTTATGAACCCCTCCGAACTTTGTCATGGTTGCAAAAATGTAATCTAATTCAGTGTTTTGTGTTGGACTTACATTCTTGTATTTTTCTCTCAGAGTACTCAAAGGTAAAGAATTTAAAAACAAGTAAGCCGGCACAACATATGGATTAAGATCACCCGCTTTTTGTTTTGTTACCGCATCATCAATCGCATTGATAAAGAATGGTGTATTCATCATCGAAGTACTTTGTTCTAAAGTAATTCTACCTGTTTTGTTTTGATATTTTATAGGTCCTTCGGTAACTAAATAATCTCCAGACATAGTTCTTTCCAAATAGAATGTGTCAAAACTTTTTAGTTGACCGTTGGAGTTTTCTAATTCAGGGATATTCACAGTCAAGAATTCACCACTAGTGAAAGGTCTATTTTCATTTTGAGAAAGACCATCTTGAAAGTTGGTAATAAACTTTTTTGTGGTGTTTACATAAAGACTTTTGGTTGTCAAATAGGTGTTTTCAGTATTACCGAATGACGACAGATTTGTTTTTGTCCAGTTTGTATCAACAAATGGATAGAGATCGGCAATATCTGTTTGATTCGATTTTGTATTTTTTATAAATTGTTCAATCTTTGATATCGAGTCAACGCTTTGGTTTGTGGACTCTGAAGAGTTAGAAAAAGTTGTGTTTGGTAAAATACCATAATCTTTTGTTGTAATAGCTCTTAGATATTCTGATGTGAATATACCTCGTATCAGTTGTTGCCAACTTGGTCCATTACCATCGTTGGATGAGTTTCTCAAAACGTCCAAATAATTTACGGGTGATAACGCAATATTTTTTAATATTTTGGTAAGTTGTGGACTTGCACCTAATAATGACGTTTGGATATTGACGTTCTCTATATCCGAAAGGGATTTGTATATCTCAAAGTTTTCTTGTTGACCTTTTGACAATCTGTCCCAATATGCCGCCAATAAAACTCTTTCATAAATTTCATACAAAAATTTCACACTTTGATAGTCTGAGTATGGGAAATTAGTCATCGGGAATTCGACGGCATTGACTGATATTCTTGAAATTGTTCTTGATAGGTTTTCATTACCATTCGGTGCCGGTGGAGCATCTAAAGTTTTTGCCAAACCTTTGATGTATTCTTCAACAAATTCTACTTCAGGCCATGCAACATAATCGTTTGCACCAGTCCTAGCAATTTGGCTTGATTCACCTGGATATCTAATCTCAAAAGGTTCATCATCTTCAACATTTGTATCTACAAGATATTGTGGCCATGGGTAAACAGGAACATCCGCCAAATTAGGTGTGTTAGTTGTTGGCGTATTTTGATAAGTGTCAGGATTAGCGGATGTGATTGTTGGATTAAAAATTGCCTGTCTTCTCTTTCTATTCAATCTTTGAGACCAAGCATCTGTATGCACATCATCTAATAACAAATAAAACCCTTCAATAGATGCAAACAACATAGCCATGACATTTCTCAAGGATGGTTTGAATCCCAATCCATTAGGACCTTCGATTTTTTTCTGTAAAAATGCTCCCAAAGCAAGCACAACTTTTTCTTTTTGTTTGTTGATATCATTGACTATTTGCTGATATAATCCAGTAAATTGATTTTGACCATCAAATATAAAATTATAGGTAGGGTAAAATATTGCCAGCCCACCCACGTTTGTCTGAGTCGGTCTGAATAAGTCTGCCGACTTAGTCTTCAAATCTAACACTTCCAAATCAGTACCTTCTCTTTTATTTCTCGCAACAAATGTTGCTTTCCAATCAATATCATTTAGAGAAATTGCTTTTCTAAAGGTATCTTCAATCAAAACTTTGTCTTGATCTAAACTCTTTGATGGATTGATCACATTTATTTTGTTTATTGCGGTAATTTTTGTCGAATCATCTTTTACACCATCTATTGTGAACGATCCGTTCAAACCAAGCGTAGGATTTTTAGCTAAGGCTGATTTGTAGGAATCAACAATTTGTTTTAATTGTGTGTATGCATCTAAACTGGCTTGTGTATCACTTGCAATATTGGTCTTGAACAAGTAAACATTTAAGCTTTCAGGTTCTTTATTTGGTGGTGTATCCTCCACCTTTGATTTATAAATAAACACATTGTTGGAATCAATGTATCTTGAGTACCATGAATTTTCATTCGATGAATAAACGTCATTGTAAAAGTCAGTAAGTAACTTGTTGTAATTTTGGATGTCTGAAAGTGGACTAAAGTCAACTTGACCAAATCCTTGAATGATATTTCTTTGAAGTAAATCTAACCGAGCCAAAAGTTCAGGTATGGAAAGTTCAGGTAAGTCTTTTGAAATTAAACCCTGAGCTTTGTATTTGGCATACATATTTTTAATTGACGAATACCCTTTTGTAGATCTAATTACTTGAGTTCCAGTTTTATCATTCCCTAATGATGCTCTTGCAGCCTGTACTGCAGGGGGTTCTTGACCTGTTGACTGAACTCTAAAATCACTCGGATACATATATGGTAGGGCAAATAAAGCCCCAACTTGAGTTTCAGCCAATATTGTGTATTTGTACGAATAAAAAGTCAAACTTATTCGGTAGTTACCCGTATTACCCTCAAAAGCGGCTGAAAAGTTTGTCAAAATAAGTTGATATCGAATCGCTTTACCATAATACCCTTTTAGAGTTAAAAAGAATATTGGGTATGGTAAATTGAAGAATGCCGCATACTCAGAATTTTCACCTTTTTCAAACAATGCTCTCCCTTGTGTGTCAATAAGAACCATTTCTACTGTTGGAGTAGCACTTCTTGTATTCTTTATCCTAATTGATTCGATTCCTAAAAGACCTGTATCCAATGGATTAATTACATTCTGAGAAACATAAAACTCATCTGTTTTATTTTCTACTTGAATATTTGTCCTTCCTGGTTGGTTTGTTCCCTTCCCACTCTGTGTATTCAACCCCGTGATTTCATCAAGATAGTCGTTTCTGAGTTCGGTTCTTCCACCAGGTCTCAAAAAGTTCATCGACGCCAACGGTACGTTTCGTATCGCGTCAGAAATCGGTGCCCCCACGGCTAATTTTGTTCTCGGAATAACTCTGGCTTCCAAGTTGGCGTACATCACCAAATCTTCTTGTGCTAACTTCCTTTCCGATACTGTACCATTATCATTTTGTGTTTTGTTTGGATCAACCAAAATGATGTTTTGACAATCGAAATCTACGTATACGTTGTTGTTATTTCCTAAATTATCGGCCATAATAGAAGAAGTAATTGTCTACTCCATTTTTATAATCTTGTAAAGATGATACAAGTGGGAACGGAATTGTCAACACAGAGTTATTTGGAATATTCCATTCCAACCCACCAAACTCAGGATTAGCCTGAAGAATAAGCCACCCGAAAAATGGTGTACCATAATATTCTTGTGATACCTTATCCAATCTACTCATACCAACTCTGTAAACATATCTCTGATCTGTTGTCTTAGATGGCAAAGGAATAAACGGGATAGTGGTTTGTTCTCCATTTACAAAGAATTGTTGGTATCTGTTGTAATAACTTTGCATCTTAGTTGAACTTTCTCTTTAGATTGTATGGGTTTATTTGTGATGAATCGTTCTTAGCCAAATAGAGGTTCTGAAGATTATTTTTGATATTATTAGGTGGGGTAAGAGTTGTTTCAAATATTGTAACCCTTTCTTGTGTTTTACCAAAGGTGGGGGTATATTCTACAAAAGATAGTCCAACTGTAGAAGTTTTGAAGGTTGTTATCAAAGTTTTGTTTTGGTCGTAGATTTGTTTCCACACATTAAATCTTGATGATGAGTTTCCAATACCATCGTAGTAGAAATCCACCGCGTTTTGTGTCGCCTGATCAAGACCTTGTTTCAAAGCATTTAGGAAGGTCTGTTTGTTGTCCTTCAACATGGCTTTGGACATTATCATATACTCGAGTTTGTCAAAAACTGTTGGCAACAAATTATTCGTTATTGTGTCAGTTGTTGCTGGTGTATAATCCCCCGATGATTTATTATAAGCACCACCCACATATATCTGTGAATTGGTTAGTTGAGTAATATAATCTCCGATGTTGTTGGATAAAGTAGTTGCATCCGTACCTAATTGTGTATATGTGTTGACAGGACTTCCATTGAAAGTTTCGGTTGTTCCTGTGGTAATAAACATTTCTGCAATATTTTGGTTGTTTACCTTACCATCATAACCATTTGTAGGTGCTGGTCCCGCTAATACAAAGTTTAGTCTATCAAAATTGAAAACTAAGTTCTGTTGAGTCTGAACTATTGTGGAAATGTTTTCAGAAATACCAGCAACAAAATTGTTCTTGTAAGTATTCACGAAATCTTTATAATTTTTCTTGAATAATCTCTTTTGTGCAATTGTTATCAACGGATTTACGAATGCTTGGGAGGCAAATATTGGTATGTCTCCACCATCGATCGCAGCGATTAATTTAGAAAAGGAATTGTCCAAATTCTTTTGAACCTGAAGACTCTTACCGATAATTGCGGTGGTATTACCATTCAATGTCCCCGTATTATATCCAACATTTTTTCCCGATGTGTCATTTACCAATGACATAATTCCGTAGTTATAATTGTTCAACAAGTTTTCAAAGTAAGTCAAACCACCATTGAAATATTCTTTGGTCTGATCTACCAATCCATTCATGAAGTTCTTGTAGGCAATTGTTCCTGTCACACCCGAAGCTGTTTGTCCTGTGACACTCTGAACTCCGATTGTGTTTCCACCATCAGTTGTTAAGTTGTTTTGAACATTCTTAGCCCCCACAACAGGATTTTGATTCTGTATCGATTGAATAATTTCCTTATCCAACTTTGTGGTGTCTTCCGTTGCCTCAGCCCTTTCATCATACATCTCAGTATTTGCGTAGTAATTGAATGACAATGCGTTTTGAAGAGTGTCAATCGGAGTTTTCAGTCCCATACCACCAACAAAATTAAAACTCATTTGTACGTCAACGATCATCGGTTGGAATCCGATACCCTCGGGGTTCATATCGAATGTCTTGTCGTAAGTAAAGTTAAAACTCTTTGGTATAATCTTAGTGTTATAAAAGTCACCGATCCTAAGTACTAAAACAGGGGGTGCTCCAAACGACGTGTTGATTGCATCATTGTATAATTTCTGTCCGTCAGATCCTATTGTTGGAATTGTATCACCAGGTCTTGTACACTGTTGTAAGAAAGTTAGTCTAGAATTCAATCCCTCAGGGGTCATAGAGTGGAATGATGGTTGGAAATATTTGATTTTTTCTTTTATTGAGTCGTATATGAAAGGGTTTGAAACTTTCATTACTTCAAAGTAATCACATTCACTCAACAAATATCTAAGAAGTTTTTTGGAAGCTCCTTTGTAAAGATATTGAGTTGGTTGTTGGATTGCTTGTGTATTTCCAGCACCAGGTTTGATTGGTTGTATTTTTTTACCATCTTCTAATAATTGAGCATTTACACCAACATTATTAGGTACTGGTTGATCTACATTAGGTTCTATTGTGATTTTATTAATAATCACCGCTCTACAAGCCATAGCCTGTACAGAATATATCTTATCGTTTCCTGTTAAATTTTGAGTACAGGAGAACGGACCCAAAACAGTTGAACCAGCTCTTGGTGTTGCGGTTGATTGTTCTCCTTGTGGTTTTCTTGTAAAAACAACCTTTCCTTCTGAAATCCATTTACTGAGTGATTTACCATTTCCGAAGATAAATGTGTTAAAGAAATTTTCGACAGAACTAATCCTTCTTGAGGATAGTTTGTTGTTATAGTCAACCGTTTGAGGTGATGAGGCACTTCCTATCAAATCAATAACCACTTTTTGAGCTTTTTTTTGTTCTAATATTTCAAATATTTTTGAACCTAATTCTTGTATTTTTGTGTAATTACTTTCCACAGTGTCTTTGAAAAATAAATCTACATTTGTTTTCTGAATTGCTCTACTTTGGTAAACCTGTTGGTTAGCCGCAGATGTGTAGGTATTATAGGTTTGTTCATATGGTGTAGATGTTGTCAAAGAAGGATTTGAACCTGGAATATCATTGTCAAAATAAAAACCATTTTTTTCATAGGATGCCAAGTAATCAACAGAAATGGCTTCAGAAGATGAAGGTCCTGTACCCCCACCTGTTGGTGCAACACCTTCATCATTTTGTAAGAAATTCACGGCATCTTTAAATTGTTCGTTTGTCGTATTCGGATTGTTGATTACCTCTTGCCAAGCCTGTAATTCAGTCAAAGGAACTGTATTATATATTTTTGCAAGTTCATATAAATCGTATTTTTTACAACCAGCAAAGAATGAATTTACGATCGAGTCAACCTTAGGTCGATCACCTTCGTTTGCCAATACTTTTTGTACAATTAAATTAAGAATTGATGGGTGATCCACAATAATTTTCCATTTTAAAGAACCACTACGTTGTGTTGACTTATAGGTATAAATTGGTTCGGGTCTCCCTAAGAAAGACGTTTCGTTGAAACTTGGTGTGGTATCCTCTGAGAATGTCAAATCGTATGGTGGGAACCACATAATTCTACCACCATTTGGTCCTTTTTCACAAGCAGGTAAATCATTGTATCTATATCCAGGACGACTACCGGTTCTCCATGCTAAATTTTCTATAGAGAACATATATTTGGTAACCTGTCCATCAATAATGTTTGTAGAATCCTCCCCCTTTGTTGGACTAATATTCAAATTGAACGTGGAGTCCATGATTGAATATTTGAATTTTCTTATGTTACCTTCGTACTTTTGAAGGTCTGTAAATGTGTAGTATGGAGTATCTTTGGTAAATACTCTACAGTATTCAATACCCACGTTGGCTTGTCCATCGGAGTATTTGATTACTTGTGAACCTTTTGTTATTTCTTTATAACCATCAAAAAATACTTTTGAAGTCTGATCAATAGCGTTACCGACGTGACCAAATCTAGCACCGTTATTAGGCACGGAATCAATAAGTCTTTGTGTGTCGTCTAAAATTGACCCAGGGGTAAATTCGTAATTTATTGATTGAGTTCCTTCAAAAGGTCCTGAAATCAGTGGGTAATCTGGATCCTCTAACGCATAATCCCCACCAGGTTTCTGTCTTCTACCTGAATTTGGTGCCCATTTTCCATTTACCCAAGAGAAACCACCTGATAAACTTCCATCATCTTCGAAAGCCCTACCATTTAGACCAAATTGGAAATTTTGGTCGGGACCTTCATATTCCTTACCTAAAACATCAGGACCATAAACAGGAGCTAAAACTTGTTGTCCGAATGGATCAATAGGCACTTCACCTGGAGGTGATACCAAATATTGTGGTTCCCTTTCAGGACTACCAACATAATAAGTTCCAGCACCATTATTTGCACCAAACGCGAATCTGATGGCATTCCCGATTGCCGAAATAATTCCAGTACCACCTGTGTTGTACTGTGGTCTATATCTGTTCAAGTCCAAGTTCGAGGTGAGCTGTGCTCTCTGTCCTGATCCTGTGTAATCTAAAAATACTTGAGAGGGTGACTTAGGTCTAGATCCATTCAATCCAAATAAACCCCCAACGACTCTGGCGGCTAATCCACCCTCCGCACCTAATAAAGATTGTGTGGTATTGAAATCTCTTTGAATGTTGTCCTGTTCAAAGTAATCACCAGGTATTGGTGAAAACGGTAGAGTGAATCCTGCAATCCTCTGAACAATGTCTTGTCCCTGTGATAGAATACTTCCGCCACCACTGGTTATTTTCCAATCTCTATCAATTATTGGTCTACGTCCTGCAAGAATTTGTGATAAATTAACGGGATCTTGTAATCCATTGAGAATGTTTACTCGTCCTATTGTTTGAGTTCTTACATTCTGATTGACACGTTGTTGGAAACTATACTTAGCCCTTTCAGCAGCTAACTGCATCATTCTAGAGTCCTGTGACACAACACCAGCGTCACCAGCAGGATCTTCTTGTAGGAGAATTGCGAATGGTGAATAAGATGATGGTCTAAAACTAGGTGGTTCCCAATACGTGGCGTTTTTTTGTACCTTAATAATATCCCCGATATCATAGTATCTTATATAACCTATGTCGGGAGTATATTCGTTTTTAATGTATTGTCTTTTTTGGAATGTAGTTGAATACAATTCCAAGGCATCTGTATACGGTGGATAAGGACCGTAGGGACCTTGGTTTGGAGTGTTTTGTGCGGTAGATATAAGTCCATTAATATCTAAATTATAACCACCTAAGGGACCGAATTCATTTTTTACACCCAAAACGTTTGCATACGGATTGGAATCAATCAATATGTCAGGTGAATCAATTACGTTGTAATCGCTTTGTATAAGCTCACCTGTTGCTGGTTGAGACTGTGGAGCAAATACACCTGGTTTGGAATATGGCTTCAGGTTTCTCAGCAACAACTTTTCTCGTATCGCTTTGGTCGCTAAAAATGATAAGCTACTTGGCATCCTTTTTATTTATTATTATAAATAGGATAAGTTAATTTTTTTTTATGATGCGGTGTTAGGTAATCCCGCATAATTGTTTGAAGCCAACGCTTGTTGGATCGCCATTTGGTTTTGTTTTTGGAATGTTGGGTTTTGAAATAGGTCATAAGCCATTTGATCCGTTATAGAAACCGATTGTGGTGTTCCTGTTGGAGTTGATAAAACTACATTCAAATTACCTTGGTATTTTACATCAGCAAATTCTACTACTGTTTTAGTAGGAGCGTTCTGTAGTTTTTCAGTTTGGGGAACAACTTGGTCAACTGTGAAATTGGATACTTTTTGATATAAATTATTCAACCCTTCATAGGCTTTCAAAGCTCCTTCGTAAATTATATTTCCTGAAGAAGTGTATTTTGAAACTACTTCACCCAAGTCTATGTCTGTTATAGTGTCAGCTATTCTTGTAAATCCACCCTCAATATCTGTGGTTGCTTTACCAATTACATTAGTTAGTTCAGAAAGTGATCCTTCACCACTCAATAGGTCCATTAGACTTTTAGATGATGATTCAACTAATTTATTCACAGCATTTATACCCGCCCTTTGATTACCAACAGAGGCATCCAATCGATCTCCAGCCCCCATCAATAAACCACGAGCAACCTCTCTTGGGTCTGTTGCTAATCTTGACGCAGCGGTAGGTGCGGCAAACGAATCCAATAATTGTTGTAATAAGGCTGTTTGTAATTCATCTTCAGTTAGAGATGCCTTTGCCAATTCTTCCAAAGTTACAGGTTCGTTTTGTAACTGTTCAATATCTCCTTGAGTTAGTTCAGTTACTAACTTTTCATCTTTTCCGATTTTGACCGTAAATCCTCCTCGTTGTTGGTTATATTGAGCTAGATTTGTTATAAACATTTTTGACTCTTCATCAATACCCTGTATTCTAAAGTCTTTAGCAATCATGTTCAATTTTTGCTGGGAAATGGACATTCTTATTAACTCTTCCTCAGCAAGACCTGTTTCGTTAGCAATTTCTCTCAAATCTCTTTTTGCATTGGGGAAAACCTTGAAGGATTTGGTTTTCTCATCAAAATAGGTCATTGTTGAAGTCATTTTTACCACTTGATTCTGTAGTTCCTCAACATCTTCAGAAGCCAAGTACATAAGTCTAAAAGGATCTGCTAGATCGCCTACCGCAACACCTAATCTTTGGAATGCCGACACTGCGTTGATAGCTCCTTCAGGTGTGAATATTCTTTCAGCAAACGTAAAGATTTTACTCATGTCGGTCCTCATCATTACTGCCTTAGCCGCCATACTTGCCATACCTGCGGTTCCTCTTTCGAAGCCATATTTATTCAGCTCTCCAAGATTCTTCTGAACCATTGAAAATACCGCATTCGTATTTACCCCGATAGATCGTGCAATGTCTACCGTTTCCTGTAATGTATCTCGTATTAGACCAACTTGAACACCAGCATCCTGAAACTTACCGACCATTTCACCAACTAGTTCACTACTTACCCCTACCGCTTGGCCAGCAACATATAAATCCTGAACTGTTTCACCTAAAGTGATGACGTTTGTGTTGAGTGCTTGAGCAATTGATAACTGAATATTCAATACATCCTGTAGGTCTCCACCCAACCCCGAAATACCTGGTGTTGCCACAGCAATTTCCTCACGTAATCCTACGATTGCTTTTTGTGTTTGCCCAATTTCTCCAGCAAATTTTGCGTTGAATGTTGTAAATTGTTGTTCTAACTCTATAGTACGAGAACTCAAAGTAGAAAACGCATCTTCGACCCCCTGTCTTAATTTCTTAACAAAGTCTGCTATTTGACCCGGATTCTGATTGGGATTCGGATTGGGATTCGGATTGGGTGTTTGCATGCGATCTTATCTGATTCTAATAAATAGAATCATCAATCTTTTTTATTTGAGTCCAATACTTTGTCGATCAAATATCTTCTAGCATATGTGGGTATTTTGTGATATTCAGTCCATGAAATACCCAACTGTCTTGCTAAGACGAAGAACTCGTCTAATTGGTATTTGGAATAATCAGAAGAAAACGCGAAAAAATTCAGCCCCGAAAGTGACATCGACGGTCACTTTTTCTCCTGACGGGGCTAAAACAGATCTTCTCAGATCCAATCTTGGTTCATTAACATCCAAGAAATTTCTAATGAATTTAGAATCCATAATGGGTAAACCATCAACAAACTTAGCAATTGTACCAGGTGTTTCATCACCATTTATTGACACAATTTGTTTTTGTAGTTTCCATGTTACTTTTGGAGCAACTCTACCAACAGGATAGGATTCAGCCTGTTTGTTGATTTCCATAATTTCTTTGTAAGTAAGTGGACGGATTTTTACAGAAGTTCCTGATTTGGGTAATTCAACCAAAAAAGTACCATCTTCTTCAGGTTCTACTTCACCCCTTTTAATATCCAATTCATCCAATTGGATTTCACTACCAAATCTTTTTCCAGTTTCAGGATCCGTGACTTGGATTTTATATTCCGACCCAAACGAGGTATTTCTCAAGAAAATAAGAATTGCCTCAATGTCACCATTCATCATATCATCGGGACGAAGGTCTGGTTCATATACCTTAGATCTAAGAAGTGTCATAATCATATCTTCAGCCTTTGCTGCCATGATGATGTTCTCATCCGCCGCGGTTAGGTATCCGACTTTTACACTCTTCTTTTTATTCTTATAAAATTTTCCTTCAGACGGAAGTTTCACCACATCGTGTGGAAGTGAAAAATCTTGTTGTCCGTATATTTTTACATCATTTTCCATAAAAAAAACACAGGGGATTTGTCCCTGTGTTAATTATACCATGTGTTGCTTATTAATCAACAATAAAAAGTAAAGATCTTAGTAAACTAAGATACAACGGTCCATTTGGAGTGTTGCATCCAATGTCGCCAATGTGTCCTGAGAGTAGTTAGCTTCAGACCAAGCTGTCTTTGTGATCATTGTACCTTCCAAAATCCATTTTTCCACAACAACACCTGTTGGGTCCAACATTTCAAGGTCAACGTTTTTCTTATATCCCGCAGCGTAACCCATACGACCAGTTACTGATTCAGCGTGTAGACGAACCCACTCCATAAGAGCCTGAGTTGCCGATGGACCGATTGGGTCACGGAATTTAACATTTATAGAATTCCATTTGAATCTACCTGCAACAAATGTAGAGGTATTCAAAAAAGGAATCTCAACTGGGTTGATGTCAATACTTGGACGACCCGTTGATTCAACGAACCACTCATTTATACCCAACGTAGAATCGAAACGTAGGATAAATCTATTGGTTCTTTTTGGTTCATAAGGAACCGGCATTTTCATTAATAAGTCTGCCATGGTATGTTACTTTTTTTTGTTTTTTTTATTTTTGTTTATTATAAATACTGCCGTTTAAAATTTTTGTCTTGACTTTGTTTTTCGAAAATTTATTATCTCTAATATCTAGTTTTAACACCTCCAGCAGTAGAATAGGTCTTAAGAACTGGTTCATCTTCAAATTCCTTCTTCATAACTTCTACATTTCTTATATCATCATCTGAAAATCCTATTTGAGGTACAAATCTATTCTTTACATCATCTTTTAAGAATACATTTTGCCCTAGTTCTTTTGCTTGTCCTTTTACATATGAAATAAATTCTTTCATTGCTTGAACTTTAAGACCTTCAGGAGAAGACGCAGAACCCTGACCGAATGTTACAGGATAAAACTTTAGTAGGTCCATATATTCACGGATCAAATCTTTTTTCCCTTTTTTGTCGTCACCCACGAAGTCACGGAATTTTTTTAGATTCTTGATGAGTAAGTCTTTATTAAGACCCATATGATCTGACACAATCATATTATAAACAGCTTCTTTTAGAGTGTTAGGATTATGACCTCTTGCGGTAATAATTGAAAATATAGACCCATTATTGACAGCCTCCACAAAGTCAGCCCAAGCAGGACCTGGTTTGGCCTTCATACTGTCAATCAAAAACTGTCTGTCACCCTTTGTTGTGAAGTTTCTGAAGGGATCGGGTGCAAAACCAGTAATGGTATGTCCTTCATAATTGAAGGGTTCCTTACCTATCTTTACACGGTATTCCGCAAAATCTTCTGTAGACATACCAACTTCTTTACCATCCTCAGATTGAACGATTATTTTGGTTGGCATAAACATTAAATTGTCATCCCAATCGAACGCATAGTATTTAAGAGTTGGTAAACCCAAATCATCAAATCCTTCTTTTACTACGTTACTCATAAATTATTTTAAAGGCTAAAGGTGGGGATTTCTCCCCACCATTTTTTTTAGATATTTTCAAACGAAGCACCTGTTGGTGTAATCAAGAATTCAATATCGATGAATTCAAGAGCTCTAGTTGGTTTTAGGTAAATCTTACCTGTCATAGTATTTCTATCTAAGTCAGCAGGATCGTTAGAAACTGTCACACGGAAATCGTATAGACCACGGTCTCTTCTGATTGCGTCAAGGATAGGATTTACTGAGTCAAGGAAGTCTTGTCTAACTTTAGCATCATTTTGTTCGAACAACAATCTTACCGCCACCGCTGAAATCAACTTACGAGCCTGTAGTAACAATCTTCTCACGTTGATTCTGTTTAGAGCAGTATCAGCGATTTGAAGAGTCTTGTTACCCCAAATAACAGTACCAACGTCAGAGAAGGTTGCAATTGGGTTTATACGACCTTGGTAAAGAGTATCTCTTTGGTCTTGTGTTAGTTTGATACGAGCCTTCACAGCATTTACCAAACCTCTTGTGTAACCCGCAGTTGCGAACCAAGGGAAAGAGATATTATCTGTAAGAGCCAAGTTTCTACAAACTTCATTTGTTGGTGGAATGTAGATTTGAGTATTATTTACAGTATCTCTTACTAAAATCCATGGGTAGTAAGTTGCAGTGTAGTTAGAATCAATACCAGTATTACTCAAATTATCCACCGCCTCAGTTGGAGGTGTGATGTTATCGGTATTAGTTGGTAACAATACATTACAGTCAGGAGTTGTCACAATGTAAAGTGAGTCTGCTCTTTGGAAAGTTACCATATCGATAGCTTGTTCAACCAAGTTTGAGTTAGTCAAGTAGTCAATACCTGGTGTTGCAAATACGTTAATATTTACCGCCTCAGGGTTGTTGAATGTAGCAATACCCAATAGATATGCATAATAATCAGATGTAGAGAACTCAGAGAATCCGTCTTGTGCTATCAATTTGAATGCTCCCCAACCGTTAGCGAGTGGGTAACGAGCAGTTTGACAAGCACCTCTTTGCCATAAAGAACCACCGATTTGGTATCTATCGTCATTTGTTCTGTATTCACGATAGATATCCCATCCATCAAAACCACCTTGTACCAAGAAAGCAAATTTACGAGCTTGGATAGTGTAGTAAGGGTTAGCAGGATCTGTAGGATCTGATTGGAAAGACGCATCACCACAATCGAACGCTGGTGTACCAGCAGTAGGACCTGAAGTAATAGTTACAACCGTCGCACCCGAGTCCATGTGGAATCCTTTGGTAACATAACCCCATGGAAGAGAATCAACATTACACAAGTTGGTTGGTGCTTGTCTACCTTTGTATTGGAAGAAATCAGGGTCATAACCTAATTGTGAAGATATACCTAAGAAAGTACGTCTAACATTATCACCAGGTGATATAATTTGGTTTGGACCAAAAGGAATATTAAAAGGTGGGTTACCGATGACCTCACCAGGAAAATCGTATGAAGACTTGTAAACTGGGTATGGAGGTTGTGCGGTAGCGTATGAACGAATAATATATCCTTCAAATCCACAAGGAAGTGAATCAAAATCTGCTTTATTATTTAATTCCAACATTACGTATTTGGAAAGAAGTGCGTATTCCCCATCTGATGTACCAATTTTTACACCGATGTAACTATTACTTGTTGGGTCCATAGTACATTGGGTGAATTTCTCCAAATAAACAGGGTTCGAATCAGTATCGTAGAAACTTCTAATCCCTACGTCGAAGGAAGAGTTATTGAAAGAAATGTTTTCTATTGTAATTTTGATCTGAGCGTTTGCCCCATTACCATCAGCAATTGTGATAAATCTAAACAATTTATCAACTGTTGTTCCTTCTAATTCGGAAACCACCCAAGGTGATTCCGCATCTTGATATTTTTCGACGTAGTTAGCAATCGTTGCAGTATTTGGAGTATATCTCAATCCAGGTAAAGCTAATGGAGTACATTGTAAACCGCGAATATATCCTTGGTTGTAACCATAGTTTACCATGTTTTGGAATTGCTCTTCAATAAATAAAGGAACTTCATTTCTTGGTTTGCCGAAGTTAGAGACTCCAAATACTTTGGTGATATAGTTTGGATCACCAGAATTTATAGAAGTTGCAAACGCGAAGTCAGTTCCATCAGCGGTTACACCTGATAAGTTAAATGTTGCGTATGGATTGAACGTTATACCCGAATAGATACCTGAACAATCGATAATAACATCGGTTGTACCTGTGACAGTATAAGAAGGTCCGTGTTGGTTATTACCATAGAGTGAAATACCACGAGATCTCCAAGTAGCCACTACCAAATTACCCCATCCATCATAAGCAGTACCAGCATAGTTGAATACGGTACCCGATACCGTACCTGAGAAACATCCTGATGGACCAAAAGGAATCAACTGATTTACCACACCAAAGAACGAATAACCTGAGTAACCTGTTGTACCAGTCAAATCAAAATTGGAGTAGTACCAAGAGTCATCATTGGGTGATGTGAAATCAGCGGTAGATTCAGAAAGACCTGATACACCGAATATGTTAGTCGATGCTGTATAAGTTGGTGACAACGCATTGAAGTTAGCATCGGGAATAGTACCGAAGTATGCTGCGGTGTATCCCGAGGTCACTGGTAAATCAAGAATCCCCTGAAGGAAGTCTGAAATGTCTTCATTGATAGAACTTTCTCCTCCATTTAACATCGGATAAGGACTATTCAAATTACCCAAGATTTGAGGGGCGAATGCTCCGTCATTTGTTATAAAAACCTCAGTACCACCCGAACAACCTGTAAAACCTACTGAGAAAGAAGTTGAAACTCCATTCAAAGCAACGGTTGAAGGGTCAACGTTAGCCACCGTCAATAGTGACCAAGAAGGACCCGCGTCATAACCTGAAAGACCAAGGACACGAGTAACAAACAATTGGTTGGACTGTTGTAGGTAAGATTTAGCGATGTACGCCAATTCATATTTAGGAATTTGTGTGTTTTCAAATTTTTCAGGAAGAGTTCCACCGAAGAAAGATTCAAACTCATCGTAATTTGTTATAAAGATTGGCTCAAATGCGGGACCGATTTGTGTTTCACCAACCAATCCCAAAGTTGTGACACCCACACTTTGAGCTACAAAACTCAAATCTCTTTCAGAAGTATAGACTCCAGGAGATACGAATATTTTATTTGATACTGCCATTTTTTTTAAGGTTCAATAAAATTTATTTTTATTACATAAATATTCGGGAAAAACACAAAAACTTTACTTATTCTTTTCTATTTATAAAATGGGTAGATTTAATTCTACCTTTTTTCTCACAATGAAAAAAGAAATCAAAAATTTAAAGATATCCCCCGAGACGCATTCTGTTCTAAAAAAATACTGTGACAAAAATGGTTTGAAAATGTATAAGTTTTTAGAGAACCTTATTTTAGAGAAATGTCAAGGAAAAAAAGACATTTACGGAGAATCATACTAACTTGACTCCGTAGATAATTTTGGAAGGTTGGGTAATATCCGTCTGTGTAATATCCACCCTAAGAATCTCATTGGTATTAACTTGAATTAGATTTACATCCGTCCCGTAGAAATCGTCATTTATATAAACATCATAACTTGATATGTTATTGATTTGATCTATAGAAAAATCTCCAGTATAATCAACCACTATAAATTTAGATGTTGTTCCCGCAGAATATATCATCGCAGTTTCAAATGTGTCAGGATTTTCAGGGAAAGATTTTTTCTTACTTTGTCTGACATTGTTTACTAACTCGTATGTGTTAAAGATTCTCGAAACCGCAGGTGCAACCTCAAACTCGTCTTCATCCAACAAAAACGCCAACATAGTAAATTCATAATTCTGAATATAAAATCTACGTCTTCCAACATCAACTACCGACTCATCGGTAATACCATTCATTATAATCGGAATATAATGTCCGTTAATTTGACGATAGGCTTGACGTGATGCAAAAGTCTGAATTACATTTTTATTAAATTCGTTCAGCTCTCTCATACGATTACTCAAGATTTTTACGTTGTATGTAATATCCACAGGAACTGGTTGTGGAATCTTATATATGTCCAATCCCTTTACATTACCGTTCCATGAAGGAACTGCCGCATAAAAATATTCTTTACGATTCGGAATATTATAAATAATCGCTGGATTAGTACCATATTTTACATCAGGATTTCTGACTGTGGTAATAAATGGTAGTTGGGGATTTCCATTCAAATCCTGAAAATCCCAAGTCTCTGTAAATTGAGCCCAGTTCTGAGTTGTAATAATTAAATCTATTGGTTGGATCACAGAACCTTCCACTACTGTCCTCAAATCTTCTTTTACAAAATCCAAAAAACCCCTATCCAAATCAGCATGTAACAGACTCTTTGGAAGATATGTCCCATCTTCTTTGATGAAATCTAACAACTGTTCTCTCCTCTGAAAAAGAATCTTTTCAGGAGTAAGATTGATGTTGGGAATTATTTGTTTTTTTGGAAGTGCCATTATAGACCTCTAAATTCATTTTCACTAACAGGAGTTGCTGTGTATGAGAAGTAGAATTTCTTATAGCCTCCGTAGGTGTGTTTATTGTCGTAGTTTGGTGAACCCGCATCAACGATTGAGTAGTATCTAACTTGATCTTCAGTTATCCAATAACCGATATAGTCACCAAGTTGAATGTTCACTTCCAAATCCTCAAGTTCTTTTTGATATACACTAAACTTCAAGACACCAGGTTCGTTTTGAATCACCTTACTGTTACCCAAGAATTGTTCAGTTGCCTCTTCAATTTTAACATACGCATTTATAGAAATAGGTGGAAGAAACTGAATTCCGTCTTTTTCAACTTCACCATACACATCATCGTTTACAGTTTTTGTTCTGTCCACCCTATATAATATTATTTGGAAATTCATATCCCCATCGAGCCATTCTCGACCCATAGATATATCCAAACCGAAATCTTCACTACCGAAGAACTTACCTAATCTTGTAATTGGAACGAGTTTCTGCATCATATTACTTGATAAATATATCAATAAACATTATCTTTTTCTGTATTGGAAGAACTGACAAACATATCTGCCGTAGGTGTTTTGGAGCGTAAAGCGTTAGAACTGTTGGAGAAGTACGATGGTGCCAACAATTATATCTTGCGATTAAAAACCAAAATGTTGGACAACCCCAAGTTTTATCCAACACGGGCTCAATCAGAATACATCATCAATTTCCACTCAAGGGTACCAAAGGTGGCCAAAAAGTGGGTAGATTTAGATCCGTACTTTGCTCAGAAAATTGCTGATGACAAATTATTTACAACAATTCCACAACAAGTTTATATTGAAAAATTGTTGGTTGAAAAAGACACCTCATATCACATTTGGGGAAAGTTTTTTGAAAAAGATTTTGTTCACGACTTTTGGTTACCTAAAGTTGCTCTGATTAGAGACAACACTATAAAAAATGTGGAAATCGATTATTCGAAATATTCGCATCGTCCACCATTAGAACACCAAAAGGAAGCAATCCAAAAATTGTGTGAAAACAAAAAAATGATTTTAGCCGATGACATGGGTCTTGGAAAGACAACTTCTACCATCATCGCTGCTTTGGAAACAGGTGCCAAGAAAATTATGATTATCTGTCCCGCATCTCTGAAGATCAACTGGCAAAGGGAGATTGAAAATTACACTGATCGTACAACATCCATCATTGAAGGAAAGAAGTGGGAAGATGCCGACTTTGTGATTATAAACTACGATATTATTAAAAACTTTCACGATGAAAAAAATAAAAAAGAGTCAGTTATTCTTAACTCTCAGTTTGATTTGGTCGTTATCGACGAAGCCCATTACATTCAGAATAAACAAGCTCAGAGAACCAAACTTATAAACGACTTTGCTTCCATGACAAATCGTTTGTGGTTACTAACGGGTACGCCCATCACAAGTCGTCCCATCAACTATTACAATCTTCTCAACCTGATTGACTCACCCGTTGCGGTAAATTGGGTGGCGTATGTAAAAAGATACTGTAATGGATTCCAATTCAGGGCCGGAAAAAGAAAAGTGTGGAACGTAAGTGGTGCTTCCAATTTAGAAGAACTTCGTGATAGAACAAAACCACAAGTATTACGTCGTCTCAAAGAAAACGTTCTTGATCTACCTGATAAAATCGTCACACCAGTATATCTGAGACTTCGTTCACGACAATATGAGGAACTAATGGGTGACTATTATGATTGGTACGATAAAAGTGGTGACGCGGACTCCCTTACCCTTCAGTTCACCAAACTAACTCAAATTCGTCAGTGTATCGCCCAAGAAAAAGTATCATCCACAATAGAAATCTGTGAAAACATTATCGAACAGGATAAGAAAGTAATTGTCTTTACCAACTTCACCAAAACTTTGGAAATGATTTTGGAACATTTTGGGAAAAAAGCGGTTAGACTTGATGGTTCGATGAACCAAAGAGAACGTCAAGAATCGGTCGACAAATTCCAAAATGATGAGACGGTAAAAGTTTTTGTTGGGAACATAAAAGCAGCAGGAACGGGTATTACCCTTACCTCAGGTGAAGCCGTTGTTATGAACGACTTATCGTTCCTACCATCAGACCATTCACAAGCTGAGGACCGAGCATACCGATACGGACAAAAAAATAATGTATTGGTGTATTACCCCATTTTTGACAACACAATTGAAGGGATTATTTACGATATCTTACGTAAGAAAAAAGATATTTTTGAAACCGTGATGGGGGACAAAGAATCATCGGGTGACTACGTTGAAGAAATTCTTAAGTCAATTAATAGTAGAAGATAACAAATTGGGGGTATTTATAATTAATAAATGATTGTACCCAAGATATGAGAAATATAAAAAACAAAATACAATTACTGGAAGAACGTATCCGTCAAAACGAAGAACAACTTCACGAAGCCAAAAAAATCAGAGCAGAAAAATTACCTTACGGATACTCAGCCTTACGTCAGTTCATTGATCCAGAAACAATGAACATCCACTACAACAAACACTATAAAGGATATATTTCCAAACTCAATGACGCTTTGGAAGGAAAAAATGGTGACTTATCGTTGGAGGAAATAATCAAAACCATTGAACGTTTTTCAAAATCCGTACGTGACAACGCAGGTGGTGCTTACAACCACGCAATTTTTTGGAAAATGCTGTCTCCAACCGAGATGGAACCAAAAGATGAAATTCTAAAAAAGATTAATTCAAACTTTGGATCCTACACCAACTTCAAAAAGAAGTTTGAAGAATATGCAAAAAAGAGATTTGGATCAGGTTGGGTTTGGCTTGTACTAACGAAAAGAGGTACCCTCAAAATTATGACGACCGCCAATCAGGATAATCCACTTATGAATGTTATAAAAGAAGGTGGTCATCCATTATTGGGATTGGACCTATGGGAACATGCCTATTATCTCAAATATAGAAACAAAAGAGATGAATATATCAAAAACTTTTGGAAAGTTGTGAATTGGGACTTTGTCGAAGAAGAACTAATGAGATTGACAAACAAAAACTTACAAGAAAGTAACTCGGTAAAAAAAATCTTAAAAGAACAAAGTAGAATGAACCCTTGTTCAGAGGAGGACAGGTCAAAAATTAGGTCCATGTTCAATAACAATCCCGAGTCTTTAGACATGTATCAGAGTAAAATTAAAGATTTTTTGGCCGAGGTCTTCAAGGACAAACACTATGAAAGGAATGAGTATGGACCAAATACAAGTAGTGGGGTATATGATTTAGAAAAACCTGGTAGATCAATAATCAACTATCTAAACACTAATTACAGTGCATTTTGTCCCTTACTTCGTGATTTAAATTTGGTTCTATCAAGAGCAAACATGGAACCCATTAATTTCACAGGAAAAAATAAAGAAGAACAAATCAACGAAATGGCTCGTATGCTAGGTTTCATAGATCAACTCAAATTTAGAGTTTTTGACATCAATTCAAAAACGTTTCAAAATCTTTTCAGAATTTTAAGTCAGACATCAGGAAAAGGTAATAAAACTGAAGATGTCGTTGAGAAAAAATTCAAGGAAAAGTTTGGTACTGAAAATATTCGAAGAATTGGTGAATTAGGTAGTAAAGAAGACATGATGGGTATAGATATGAAAATTTTTATTGATGGTAAAACCCACACCGCACAAGTAAAACCATTCACATCAATTACCAACGAAGATGGTAACCTTAGAATTGATGGGACGGCTAACGTAAAGAAATATACAACCGATTGGATGGTCTTTGTCAGAAGAGGAAAAGATATTATGGTTTTTGACAATAAAGATTCTCAAATAAAAGATGGAACATATTTCTTCCCAGAATCATCTTTGTTGTATCAATTCTAATAATTGGATATTTATTTATAAAAAACTGATATGGCAGTAATCCCTGAACCAGAAAGAACAAGACTCTATACCCGAATCTTAAATTTGTTAGGTGCACCTCTAAGAGCCGTAGAATTGGAGTATGAGATGATGGATTCTTTATTAGAATTATCAATTGGGGATTATGCCCAATATACTCAGGATTGGTTAATTGAATCACAATGGACCTCTTTGTATGGTTTGAATTTGGAAACTGAATCATTAGCAAACGCTTTGATAAGAAGGAGTTTGGATTGGGAAACTCAGTACACTTACGCATATTCTAAAATTGCTGGACTACAAAATGCTGGTCCTTACGTACTTAAGAGAGATTATTTTGATCTTGTACCGAACCAACAAATTTACGAAATTCCCGCCTGTAGAGAAATAAATCAGTTATTATGGTTTTCACCAGCCGAGGCTAATAGTATGTTATTTGATCCATGGTCGTTTGGTGCTCTTGGAGGTCCGGGTGGATTAGGTGGACCTGGTGGGTTTGCTCAGACAGGTGCTGGTGGTGGTGGATACTTTTTCTTCTCATCGTATGATGTGATGTCTCGCCTACAGGATGTCAACGTAAAAAGACGACTAATACAACCGGACTTACAATATCAAGTTACCGCATTACCTGACGGGAAAAAAGCGGTATGGTTATTTAACACACCTGGTGGAAAATTTGACTATGGAGATTCAGAATTATCAAGAGGTAAAGTTTGGTATTGGTATTACGAGGTATGTGGTGACGAAAGAGATTTGTGTTTAAAAGATAATCCTGACATTGTGAAACTTCCTTCTGACGTACCTTTAAGTGAATTGATGTGGATTGATTTGAATGAACCTGCTAAAATTTGGGTTAGAAGATGGTTTACTGCGTACTGTAAAGAAACTTTAGCTAGAGTTCGTGGTAAGTTTAGTGGTAATCTCAAAACACCTGATAGTGAAGTTCAAATGGATTACCAATCGTTACAAACAGAATCTAAAGATGAAAAAGTAACTTTACTTACCGAACTTCAACAAAGATTAGAAAGATTACGTCCTGAAAATCAAATGAAAAAAGAATCCGAAATTGCAACTAACTTAAACACTCAGTTGAAATATAGGCCGATGACAATTCCAATTACTGTAGTATAATGTCTATTATCAAAACAATTCCCGTAGAAAAAATTATAAACGGAAACAAAGTAAGAACATCTGAATCTGCAATTGTTTCTGAAAAAAAATATTCCACAAACGGTGAGTACGCCATTGTAATCAGAGGTATCGACTCATGTGATCTGACCTTAAATTCAACCACCACCGATAAGGTTAAAATCAAAGCCATGACTAATGTCATTATCAAACCTGATTCAGGTAGAATTGATGAAGAATGGGATGAAATTAGTTTAGAAAAAGGTGCTTGTATCGAATTAGTTAATATCAACAAGGGTTGGTACATCCTTTCCTCGGATGGTTTGAAAATTTGGTAATTCTACCACTTTATTTTCCCATCCTTCTTCCGCAACATCATACATGTATGTCGGATTCAAACCACGTCTTCCCCAATAATTGAGTTCCTGATCTGATACTGTAAGTACATCATTTAGGTCATCTTGGTCACCGTCGGATAGTGGATGTCCATTCAAAAGTTCACATTGTCTTGATGTAAATATACCTCGTTTTTCAGGATCATCCACGAGAAGATTTTTTCTAACATCATTTTGGAACACAACCATTAGCGGTTCAATTCGTTTGTTAAAAGTAGAAACCGCTCTAGCAACATTATAATCACCCGTCATTTCAGGATTTGTCTCCAATTCAGATTGGTCTAACAAATAACAATTTAGCTGAACTCTTGAATCGGTATCTTGTAATACTTCACCGGTTTTTTTGAAGTGTCTTTCCCTCTGAAGTTCAGAGTATTTTTTTGCGGGAACTTTTTGTACATCACCATGAGATGCTTTTTCTCCGTTATTTACGTACATGACTACATCCCCCAAATTGACAGACATATTGTGTTGAATTGCCAACTCCATATGGGCCTGTCTTGACATTAATGATCCTGCTTTAGTTTTTTGAGTACATCTGAATTTGTAATCGTCTAAACTTTGTTTTACTCTAGCTCTTTGCGCAATCTTGATAAGAGGGATTTGTTGGTTGTGTACTTTTTCTAAATATTCATAGTAGTATTCAACAAATTCTTTACCCTGTCCCTTGAGTAACATTTTAATTCCCTTATCAAGAAAATCTTCAATATAACCAGGTAATTTTTTCGATTTAATTGTATTTCCAACTAATTTTATTTTACCTGAATCGGTCATCAGAGCATAGTTTTTACGAGCTAAATTGATACATGATGGCCAAACACCGTCATTATCCAAGGCCATTTCACCTCTCATGAATATATCGTTATACTCGGCAATATCCGCACCAGCGCCTGTATATTCCTTACCTTCTTTTACCTTCCAATTCAACCCACGACCAATATATTTTCTTGATTCAATCTCTTTTGGTGCCGAAAAGTTTACACCGTCCGTATCCATAACCAAAGGTTCATAACCACGATTCATAAAGAAAGAAATCATTTGACGTAGATATTGACGACCAGTACAGGTGATTTGTTCACCCATATACATGTCACCCCAATGGTATACCTGAGGAGCTGATAATGCTCCGAACATGGAGTTGATGAAGATCTTGATCGGTAATTGTTTTCTATCGTAAGATTTTGATTTTTTGGGATCTGATTCCGAGAATTCTTCCGCAAGTTGTTTGTATAGAATACGACTATCTCTGAAGTATTTGAGTAATCCCTTCATCGCACCAGTAACATCACATGTTGGAAATACATCGTGAACCAATTGGATAGATGGGTATAGTGAGGAGAAGTCCAACTTCAATACATTAGTCGAATAACCTACCTTGATCAAACGTGAAAGACCTCCAACAAAGTCTGTTTTTGTTTCTTTAGTGGGGATGGCCAAGTTGTATTTATAAGACCAAGCCAACATAATCATTTTCCACAATGTGGCAGTACCCATCGTACTTACTCGTTCATAAGTTGTTGGTACCAAAGAGGCCAATAGGAATGAACCCTGATTAAACTCATCGTCCACTCTTAATGTTTCTTCCAAGTCATCATCAAGATACATCTCAACTAACTTGTCGCCTGTAACCTTTTCATATACACCCGGAAATCTCTTATCAAGATCCTCGAACTTCGGATTGTCGGCCTTTTTGTATTTACCATTCTCTACATTTAACCAAAACTCCTCTTTGTTTGAATAAAATGGTCCAATATCGGTGTGATCAATGTAGACACGATCATCATCTTCAATTTCTAAGTATTGGGTAATGTACTTAAGACCAGCACTTTTGATATTCGAGTTGATTGCTTGAGCTCGTCTTACAGAATGAAGAATATCAATTGTGTTGTATCCCCATATAGATACTTGTGGATAACGCTCAACTTCGTTAGCCAACTTTAACATTTGTTCTTTCTGAGAAATAGTTCGTTGAGGGTTGAGCGACTTACATATCTTTTTTACATCTAATCCAAGTGCTTTACATCTCTCAAAAATCCAGTACCAGTCGAAGTTGAATGAGTTGTAACCACCTATGATTGATGGTTTTAGATAGTCGATAGTATCGAAGAACTTAATTAGTCCAAGACGTTCTTTCTCTTCAGTATCACACTCAATAACTTCATGAAACCCTTTATTACTTTTCATCCCAATCATAAAGATCCGACCGTGTTTTGGCTCCAATGAAGTTGTTTCCAAGTCAAATACAAATCTAGTGATATCGTTGTATTCTTCATAACCCTTGAATAGTCTTTTTTCTTTTTGAATAAGGTACTGTTCAACAGGTGGTAACATAAGAAATAAATCTCTAACTTTTTCACCCCAAGGATCAATTCCACCCTCACGGAAAAACTGAGTCAGGGCACGATACCCACCCAAACATTTTACCAAAAAGGTAAGTCCATTTTCTAATCGTTCATTACCATGGGTTTCCATTTTCTCAATCACAATCTTGTGTTTGGACATGGCGGCTTTTTGTTCCAATTTGGAACCGTTATAAAAATTTAGACCCTTAAGGTCTCCAACCCAAGCAAACGGGACAAAGTTATCTTTGATAATTGCTTTTCCTTTACCAGGTATTTCTTTGATTTTGTATATTGAGTCTGTTACGTAGTCAAATTCAATAGCTACGATAAATTCTTCGGGGTCGTTACCCTCCAAAAAAGATCTAATTTCTTCGTTTGTGATCATTATATGTATAATTTACCGAGTGACACATTATCTTCCACGTGATGTGGAATTTGTCTTACTCATTCAATCATAAATATACAAGTTGGAGGTTGTCCCGTCAACAACAGGGTGAATCAGATATGAAACTTTCTTGGATATTGATGAAAAGTTCATCTCTTAGGGGTACTATCAAATCTCCTTGTGGTCCACCCAACAGACCTTGATTGTATTTGATCAAAAATTGACCAACATAACGACCAACAGTGTTCGTATCCCTTTTGGTAAATCGGTAATAAACGTAGTATTCAGGAAGTGCGTTTGGGTCTAATCCGATTAATTCAACGATGTACGCGGGTCTCGATACAATTTTGGGGATGCCTGTAGCTTCATTTATCATGGTAAATGAAATTGTGGCGTCCGCCAAAGATTCCATAAATCCTTGATAATCACTTCTACCGTCCTGCACCACTTGCATTTTCAGTAGGGGTAATGTGGCATTCTTTTTTATGAAAAAATCCATAGATAGTATTTTATTATAAATACCCGTTAGGATTCTTTTCTCAAACCTCTATCGTAAAATTCAAATCTATCGTGTTCGGTTGGTGTCATCAATAACATACCCGGCCTTAAATTACCCGCAACAGTTTCTTGGTACATATAACTCATCCAAGTTTGTTCGTACGGATGTGCCCATTTTTCAGTTAGGAACATTTTCTTGTTCCCTTCTTTTGTCACAACTTGAGGCCAGTTACAATAGTAAATTTCACCATCAATAAAAGGTACTCCTTTGTAACTTCTAATATTTCTAAATAATGTTCTTGGAGCGTTAGGATCTTGTCCTTGGACTGGTAACTGACTCTTTTCGGGCCATCTGGTTTCTCTAAATGATTGGGGGACATTATACCAAGACCACTGAGTTCCATTGTCACCAAAGAATTCGGTATAATTCAATTTTAGGAAATCAAAATTATGTGTTTTGGTGATTTCCATAGAAATTTTATATAGGTCTTTCACATACCTATTGAATCCATTCTTACATACCTCTCCTTTTTTAGGAAAGAAAAACATATCGTCCTCGAAGAATAAATAAAAATCGAAATTGTTTTCTTCCGAGTGTTCGGCAATCCATTGTCTTCCTCCACAAATCCCTAAGTTATCCTTCTTGATATGTTTGAACCCAAATTCATTACACAATTCTTCATATCTTTCAGTTGTCGATAAATCTGAAGAATTATTCAATAAGAATTTTTTGGGTTTATTGATATAATCATCATCATATTCAATCATTGATGTAATTAAAGTTTCGAACTGTTTCGGACTATTGAAAGTTATAACATATAAAGCCGTATTATCGATATTCAAATTTGACTCGGTTACTTTCGAAGTGCTTTTACTTTTTTTCACAAGTGTTCCGTCCTTTAAATCTTCAAAAAATTTACCCATCAAACCATTACCGTCGATCTCATAATAATTTATTATGTCGGAATGTTTGTAAACCATAATCGAGAATATAGATTCTTCTGTTCCCATCAATCCACTTCCGATTGTCGATGATAATAAGTTGTAATACAGAGTATTAATGTCAGATATCGTATTTTTTGGACCTCCGAAGAACCCACCACGAGCAACTAATTCGACGTTCTGTCCCGTAATTTTATTGATCTCGGAAAATTTAAACCCGTGAATTTCATTCTCAGCCTGATAAGGAAAACAAACAAATGAAAATTTTGAAATATTAACAGGTAAATTCCTCAACACTTTATCATGAGTGAAATATCCCTGATGAACAGTATTTGTAAGACCAGCATCAATCCAAAAAAGGTAATCAGAATTGAATTTATCCATAATTTGAGCATCATTTAGTAAAAACATTTTGGACATCACTAATGGATTGTACATTTCTAATCGAGCCTGTGTAGACTCACCCAACCAACCCGACTGATTTATCCAATTTGGGTCTTTACGTATCTGTTGAATCTTTTCAAAAAATTCATTTTTGAACCAAATCTGTGGTCTATGGATAAACTGTGTATTTTCTCGAGATCTATGTGTGAAAACAAAACTTTCTAATTCTTGGTCACCAAAAATTATCATATCATTTTCCACTTGTAATAATTGTTTGAATTTATCCAAATAATGGTCAAAACTTCTTGACCATCCCTCACCCAACGCATCTCTTTTAATATCCCACAATCCTGTTACTAACGTAACTTTTTTGGTGGGTTCTTGTTTCTTCTTTTCAAGAACAACAGGACTCCCTACAATGTGTCGTCCAACCTGTTCGGTGAGTTCCTCTAAATTATATTCAATATTTCTTTCAGAAAAGAAGTTTCTAATCGCAGCATCTACACCTGGTAAATCAGGTCTTCTAAAATCGTGAAAAAGTATTACACCACCCTCAGTCATTCGGTCGTATACTTTTGTAAGACTGTCATATATCGATTCGTAGAAGTCACCATCCAAAAAGGCAAAACTAATCTTGTCGGGTAAATTTTCCTCAGGTACATCTTTAAACCAACCCTTCGTAATTAGTGGTGGTACCAACCCATTTGATTCAAAATTATTGATTAAAACTTCTTGAGTTGTCTTCAGGGTACTTGGTTTCCATCCAGTTCCTTCCTCATACTTACTCAGTGGAGGTAAACCTTCAAATGAATCATAAACAAATAATTGTTTTTCAGAGTTGATGGTATCCAAAGTTTTTCTCAAATATTTTGATGATTCTCCCACATAACAACCAAATTCTACAACATCTCCTTCGATGTTGTTATCAATAACGTAGACCAATGATTCTACAAGTTTTCTAATTTGGTCTGAATTTATTATTGAGGAGTCTATCATGACATTATGAAATGACATGATTTTTTCTATAACATTCTGTTCCATTAGATTTATTCTATTACTTTATAATTTTTAAAAACGGTAAACTCTGTAAGATCACGATATCCGTTATGTTCACCCAAATCAGGTACATCAACGGGATAATTCTGCATAAGAGCCAAACCATGTGAGGCTTGTTGTGGAGTCATATACATATTCCAACCCAACATTTTTATATCATCCTCGTGATATAAAACTTCATTTCTACCCTCGTAACGAGCTTGTTTGAACCATTTTACAGCATCAAGATTATCGGTTAGGATTATACCACCCTTACCGATTTTCAAATGTTTTTTTATGTGAAATGAAAGACCCATAAACGTTCCAGGGATATACATGTTACTTGTAAATCGTTTAGCGGCATCGTAAATGGGATAAGGTTTTAGTTGATAAATCCCCTTCCATTCGTTTGTTTCAGGTCTTTTATCAAAAATCACTTTCCCACCTGAATGGATAATTGATTGGGGAACTGATAAATAGGTTTTGGAGGGTATGGTCACCTCTGAAACTTCAAGGTACTTACAAATCAAAAACAAGGCGTTTGAACAACTATCAACAGAAACCGCATACGGTGCGTTTGTGTAGTTTGCAACCTCTTCCTCAAATTGTTTTACAACACCATATGGGTTATTAATAGGTTTTCTAAGATTCATAAAGAATAATATAAAAAAACATCATCTTTATTGTATAGTTTGAACCCACAAGACTCAAATACCTTTATACTAGCAATATTATCGTGTTTTACCTTGGCAGTCCTTTGAGGATTTTTATGGATAAGATCCATAATCATGTATTTACCAACTCCTTTTCCATGAAAATTGGGTTCCACCGCAAAACGAATATCATTATCCACAACACCTACAAATCCGACAGGAGTCTCACCACTCAAACAAATTTCATAACAGTCACCATATTTTGACATGTATTCAATCTGTTGATCTGAGGATATATCAACCATTTCAATAAATCCGATCAAGTTCATCGGATGTGTTCTCAAATACCTAATATATTCAAAATATTCGGGAATATTTTTTACAATCCGTAAGTTTGAGTTTTCATTATTTTTTCTGATTAACTCTTTTTTCTCAGTGTTAAAAATTTCCATGTATCCGTATTTTATACAATAATTATTGATTTTACTAAGAAGTTCTGTATCACAAGTTTTGACGTTTTCTAAAAGATCATTCCACCCTTTATGAATTCTTATATTGTGAGGTTCACCAACTTCTTTGTTTGACCAACTTATCTTATCTGAGTATCTATCAAACAAAAAGTCATACAATTTTTTGTAATCATACTCAATCCTGAATATAATATCAGGATTTTTCTGTTGAACTAATTCGTCCCAAGATAAAATACTTTTTAGGGTTGTCTCAAGTATGTTTTCAGAAATATCAAATTTTCCCCACTCACTGCGAAAATTCAATGAATAAGTCTCGGTAAAAGCAATAGATGGTATTGAAAAGTAAGGGTCTCGAACATGATAAATAATTGTTTCAAACTCATAATTTTTGGGGGTAATATTTTGACTGATAGTATCTTTTTTGTATGAAATTAGTGGGGGGTCAGATTCTGTTGCAAACTGCCAACTAACAATACCATCCAAACCATTTCCTTCATGAAAAACTGAAAATCCCCAACTATTGAGTAATACTTGAAGAAATTTAGAACCTGTCCGAGGATGTCCTACTCCAAGAATTTTCAGTTTATTTTTCATATCAATCCCGACTTGGTAAAGAGTTATTTTTTACATACTCATCAGCATTATCTTCCGCCATAGTTCTAATGTTGGTTTGATATCTTCTTGAGGCGTCTGTATGCCCAACAAGTTGTCCTTCACCAATATTACCATATAGGTAAGTACCCCACTGATCCTTAATTTCGTTCCAATCGTTTTTTTCAATTGTTTCACGATATACCCTTATCATGTTATCCTCCAAATTATACTGTCCTTGATGCGAGATACCGATTGTTGGATTATCCACATAAGAATCAAACCATTCTTTCATCTTTGAAGTTCTGAAAATTACTGGATTGTTGGACCATCGAATTGTGGTTACCAAATCTATTTCATCAATTCTTAATTCTTTTTCATATGGTGTAACCATACCATTTTTATCACCACAAATCTCAAAACCTCTGAGTTGGTTATCATCCTTATTGAACCACACCGCATTTACGAATGAATATTTGTTCATTGTTTCGACCAACTTTTTAAACTCAATTCTATCTTTCTGTAAGAAAACCCAATCGTGCTCCAAAAAAATAAAGTAGGGGGTTTGTACTTTTTCCAAAGCAATTTTCATACTGTCGGTGATACCAGTTCGAGATGTAACTACTTCCCAAGTGATTGGTCTATTACGATTTTTGAAGTATTGTTCTAATTCCCAACTACTTTTGGAGCCCATCTTGGTATCGTAAATCACTAAAAATTTACATCGCTCAATCTCGGTAGGAAGGGATTGTAGTAAGTGTCTCAGATAATACAGATAGTTGTCTAAAAAGTGACCGACAATCACTATTGTCACTTCCCTTTCTACTTGAAATTCATTGACTAAAGTAGATAAGTCCTTTTCAGGTGTTTGAAACCGATATAAATAATTTTGGTAATTTCCATCAATCCATGCCGTGTAATCAACCAAACCACGAGGTTGTAATGTGGATTCCAAACTTTTACCGTGATGAACAACCATCGGAATTGTGGTCAAAACATCAAATCCGTGGTTGGATAATTTTGGTAACCAATCGTCAATTGCAATATAATCCTTGGTATAATTTGAATTATCCAAGATATATTGCATGGCTCTTTTCTTAATAATATATCCCCACCCACCTGTGGAAAAATGGTTTCTTGCAAGATTTTCTGAAACAGGTATTAAGTATGATTTTGGATTGCAACCCAATAATAACACGTCCCAATCTTGATTATTGAGTTGTGACTTTATTTGAGGTAAAAACTCTTTTAAATCATAAGATGTATTATTTGTTTTTGGATTTTCTAAAATTTCCATATCGTCTTCAAAAACAGCAATTACATCAAGTCCGTTTTCGATACTTTCTCTGAAGACTTGTATGTGACTTTTCGTACATGAAAATTGTATAAAACTATCAGTCAGAGCGGCAAATCTTTCGAGTCCCTCTATTTCAAATTTTTCAATTTGGTTTTTTATTCTTTCAAGTCTGTCAGTTGATTTATCCAAATTGATAAAAAAACCCTTTTGAGCTAATTCAGTTCCTAAAATTTTAAACATTCTAATATCTATCTGAAAATTTATGATCAGGATAAAATGGCATCGAATTCCATTTTAATTTGAAATTAGATAAAGGAATCGATAGAGACCAGTTACCACATACTATGTTTCCATATCCGAAGCCGTGTTCTTTTTTATAACCAAATTCTACCAAGTCATTCCAAACATTGAAGTAATTTAAAATATCCTCTGAAGTTTTACCAATATATGCAATGACAGGTCCATCCCACGTGGTAAACACATCTTCTACAACTTCTATTCCGAAATGACTAATGTATTTATCGTGAAGATGAAAAATCTCATTTTGTGAACCCTTTTTGTAATGCATTATCGACTGGTTAGTCATCACTGTGTTCGGAAAAAAGTTATTAGAAAAATATTCCATCAACTCCTCCGAACTTTTTGCATTGGTCACAACATCTGAATCAAAATTGATGATGTAATTAAAACCTTTGGATGCCGATTCTTTGAGTAAGAAACGTTCTAAATTCCATGGAAACTTTGATGGATATATTCCAGTTGGATCTTCGGGTAATATTTCGTATTCTAAGGATACAGGATATTTTTTTCTTATCTCTTGAATATCATAAATGTGAATACTCGAATTAGTGATGCCTGAAAAATCGTTCGGTCTATTGGTTGATATAAAGAAATGAACACCTTTTTTATCTAATTCAAAATCCAAAAAAGTTTTTATAAGATTTTCCTGTAGTCTCTTAGTATAATTTGGGTAATGACAATCCGCTACAAAACAAACTTTCATTTCACAAATTTCCTGTAATTCTTTCACACCATCCCTTAGATGTTGAAAATGGCCAAACAACCCAATACGTTGGTTTAGTTTCAGTCTGAAACTCTCTCCAAACTTTACCATAACCATCAAGATCATTCATAACACGTTGTATTTCATTCTTATCAGCATCCTTTCTAAACAAAGTCTCATCATTTGGACCGTGGAAAGCAACAACCCAAAATTCATAATCTTTTTCGGGTACAGAACCATAGTTGATATCAATACAATGTTTGAAGACTGATGCAAAGTTCTTTTTCCATTCTTCTTCAGTTTCGTAATTGTAAGGATTTGGTGGGTAATTTTTGTCCAAAGTGTATTGTTGCACCGCTCTTTTTTCAAACAAAAGACCCGAATATTTTTCATAATCACGTAAAGATCTTTCAGTTCCAAAACCGAAAGGTCCATCGTGACCCTCTTGTTCCAATCCATCCATTCCAAATAACTTTCTATTTAGAAGATGGGATTTATTGTTTCTATCAACCCATTTCTTATCATCATCCCACTGTTTTGTTCTACCTTTACGAGTGTATTCGTGCCAAATCAGAACTTTGTGTGAGTGGAATAAATCATAACCACAAGTATAAGCTCTTGCCGAAATGGAAATTTCTTCACCGTGGAAATAGTATTCAGGGTTGTGTTGGACTTCTTTGGTAAACTGACCAAGTGTAAATGCATAGTGAGCTGAATAAAATCGTGCAGGTACAGGTTCTTTTTTATCTCTCCAACCAGGAATGGTCTCGGGTAAGAAAAATACCGCACCCTCAGGAATAAATCGGTCAAAAGCCATTTGCCATGGCTCTTGTACTCTTCCCTGAGGATCGTTATCAGGATCAAATGATGATACATATCCTGTTAGTAGTGGTTTCTTATATCCTTTCTTCTGTAACTGTTTTACCATCTTGATCATCTCATCATCCCAATTAGGGGCAAATCTCATGTGAGAATCAATTTGAAGGGTATATTCTTCGTCTTTATAAAGTTGTTGAACCAAGTTTCTTGCCCAACATACACCCTCAGCCTCTTCGTGAGGAATGTTCAAAATTCTGAACCTGCTATCATTTTCAAAATCAGATAAGTCATCAAATTTATCATCAGGATGAAATTGTCTCGCAACACCAATTCTTAAATTTTTAGGTCTTTTGGCGTTCTCCAACATGTTTTTGATTGTCGGAATAAGTTGGGGGTCTCTATAAGATGCTATCTGAACAAATATTTTCATAAAACAATTTTTTCTTAAAATAAAACACCCTCCGACAAAGTGGAGGGTTTAAGTGAAAAAATATGAATACTTTTACAAAGGTAATTTGACATTCTATATATTATTGTAAATTAAATTTATATAAATTACACTTCTAAGTACCCATAGTATATAGTTTGGTTTACCCCTGTTGTATTCGAAATACCAAATACGAATGTGTTTGAAGAAGATGCTGGCTGATCAACAGTATTGATAACACCTGGTGTCCCTATAATTTGTGATGGTATTGATGTCAAAGAAATCGGACTACCACCTCCAGTGTAGTTCCACGCATACTGAACTCCAATAACGGGTACGTTGGAATTTGTTATTGTAACAGTTGCATTCCAAACAATAATACCGTTGGGAATATTACCCCTAACCCACATAACATACGAACTATTTTGATCAACTGTAAAACTGTAGTTATTAGTCCCTGTAGTCACCGTCCAACTACCTGTAAAACCAGATAAACCTGAAATTCCACTTGTACCAGAACTACCACTTGAACCTGAACTACCACTAGTTCCTGATGAACCACTTGAACCTGATGTTCCTGACGAACCACTTGATCCAGATGTTCCTGACGAACCACTTGATCCAGATGTTCCTGATGAACCACTAGAACCTGAACTTCCTGAAGTACCACTTGAACCAGAGCTTCCGCTAGTTCCCGAACTACCAGATGTTCCACTCGTTCCTGTGGAACCTGAAAATTGTTCAGTCAAAGCTGAAAAATATATTTTATTAGTTATTCCTGATGGGTCTACATCATAGTTTACGATAGCCATCCAAGATTCAGGTTGTCCTGATGTTGCTAATGGTAATTGGGATATTGGTAAATTTGGCATTTTATTTTATTTTATAAATATGTTTTTATAATCCATATTTTGATTTATCGGCGTTGAAGTTTTGCAGAACTTGCGATGAGGTTAATGATGTATCATACATTCTTATTATTCCAACCGTTCCTTTGAATGGAACTTGTAACGCACCAGTTCCTGCTGCAACCCTACCCGCAATACCAACAGGACTCGTATTACTAACTTGTCCCACACCAACTAAACTTGTAGTTCCACCTGATACCCCATTTCTATAAACTGTTAGAGTGTCACCAACGAAATCGAACACCGCAACTAGTTGTTTCCAAGTATTCACGGGGAATCCTGTTACACTAACGGAAGGAAAATTACTTCCATCATAAACGGCAACTAACATACTACTTGTATTTTCATTAAATCGTATTGTATATGGATATCTACTTTCATTATTTAAGTTCCATTTCTCCAATAATTCAGCCTCACCTAAGTTTGGTTGACCATTTGCGGGATTGAACCATACTTCGACTGTATATTGTTGAGTGTTCGTGAAATTCGTTACTCCATTCACACTTGGAATTCTTGCATATGAGGTACTACCGTTGAATGTGAATCCACTCGATATGTTATATGTTGGACTACCAAATAAAGTCGCGTCAGTGGTTCCAACAGTTGTGTCCCAAACAGTACCTGAACCAACATAACTACTTGGTAATAATTGTAGTTGTAGGTTTGATGTTACAATATTAGGTGTGGGTGACGGTGTTGGTGTATTACTATTAGTTGGTGTTTGAGTTTGAGTAGGTGTTGGAGTCGGCGTAGGGATTTCTGTCTCAATATAAATTCCATCTTCATCTTCTTGAAGAATCATAGAATAATCCTCTTGTAGTAAGAAATTTTCATCAGGTAATGTTGGTGTCGGAGTTGGAGTATTAGTTGGAGTTTCACTATGAGTGTTAGTCGGAGTTTCTGTACTTGTAGGTGTATTAGTTGGTGTATTAGTATTTGTCGGAGTTGGAGTAATGATTTGGGTTTCAGTTGGTGTTTGAGTTGGAGTTTCAGTAATCGTTGGTGTGGGAGTTTGAGTTGGAGTCTCTGACTGAGTTGGAGTAGGAGTTAATGTTGGTAAACCACACAAGACATCTGTACAGTCTGTCACTAAAGTTGCGGTATCCAAATCATAATCATACAAAGGTCCAAGTTCGATCCCGACAATTATAAAACAAGTATCAACATCAACATTATAAGTAACACCAGTTAAAGGTTCAGTGCTTCTACCAACAGAATTAAAGGATAAATTACAATTCAATAAGTTATAATAATAATATAATGGTGTAACGGTTGGTGTTTGTGTTGGGGTATTTGTTGGAGTCTCAGTAACAGTTGGTGTAGGAGTTTCTGTGGGTGTTTCTGTGGGTGTTGGTGTAGGAGTTTCGGTAGGAGTCTCGGTAATAGTTGGCGTAGGAGTATTAGTCGGTGTTTCAGTGATTGTTGGTGTAGGAGTTTCGGTAGGAGTCTCGGTAATAGTTGGCGTAGGAGTATTGGTCGGTGTTTCAGTGATTGTTGGTGTAGGAGTTTCGGTAGGAGTCTCAGTAACAGTTGGTGTTGGAGTTTGAGTGGGTGTTACCGTAGATGTCGGAGTCAAAGTAGGTGTAACTGATGGTGTAGGAGTCGGATTTGGATCCACAACATCAACAACAAATGTTTGATCCGTACCCGAAAAATAAATAAAATATTTACCCTGAGGAGTACCATCAGGTGGGAAGTAGGTAAATGGAATAGTTTCTGTTCCAAGATTTACCGTAATGTCAGTCCCTTCCTCCAAAAATAGAACTTGACAGGTTCTCCCTGAATAAAAAACACTTGATATTTGTACTCCGTAGTTGTTCATTTCAATTACATATTTTATAAATCACCGCAATCACAATTTCCTAATCTATCAGTAGAGGCCGAACAATCACCTGGAGCGATGTAAAGTAAATTGACGTGTCCGTATTTGATACAAAGTGTCGTGGTTGTATTAGGTGGTAATAGGATAGTCTGCCAAACATCATTACAATCCAAATAAGTTATGGTATTACCATTTACACATGGCTGTCCTCCGGTCTCGTATAACGTGATATTATACGTCTCACAACAATTGGCAGTAACGGATGGTGTTGGTGTGTTTGGAGGTGTCGAACAAGGTGCTGGATACGTAGTTGATCCAACAGCCAAACAAGTGTCATAAGGTGGTTCAGGTGGTGTAAATTGAACCCATGGAGCAAAATTAGTGTCAGGATATAACCCTGAATAATTCATTGTAGAACAAATAAAGTTCGCATAAATGTCCAATATAACCCATTGAGTACCATCCCAATATATTTTAAAAACTCGACCAAAGTTTGGTTGAGTGTATTCAAAATATGGTTTTGAATTTATAAGACCAAGAACTGGTAAATACAATGTTGGAGTTTCAAACACTTGTACCACTAAACAAAGTGATGGTAACCCGCTTGGTGATGGTGTCAATGTCGGTGTCAATGTTGGTGTTACCGTAGGAGTCTGTGTTGGAGTTTCCGTTGGTGTTGGAGTTATAAACTCCTGATCACAAACTACATAAATTGCATCCAAGAAATTTCCACCATCCTGACCTGATGTTGCAGAAAACACTAAATTGTAATTTACCTCCGTCGCAGTGAAATTGATTGCATTTAAAGTCCAAACAGTTGTACTTCCCGTATATTCATCGGGGAAGAACACTAAACCACTCGTCTCACCACTCAAACCAACTCTTAATGTATTGAGGTAACCTATCCTACCTCTGTGTGCAAATTGAATTTGGTAATCAGTACCATTAGATGCGGTAAATGTTTGATATAATGATTGTGGTGCGGATGATTGTGCATTAATTTCCGCAAAATGTGATCCTTCATATGCAGGTACCCCTCGATAACCCGAAGCCCATATCTCTATAATATTTGAACTGTGCGTGGTATCCCATCCAGGAATACAACCCTCAGGGTAAAAGTTATATGTGAGCGATGCAGTACAGTTGGTACCATCTACGGTAAGGGCTCCTGATCCCGACGGAGGACCCGTACATTCTGGTGGACACGGGCCTAAGTCTGACATGAAGATATCAAACGAAGAGTTAACTAATCTATTACACAACGGAATTGTGGGTGTAGGAGTCGGGGTTGGAGTCTGTGTTGGAGTTTCCGTTGGTGTTTGAGTCGGAGTCTCTGAAATAGTTGGCGTAGGTGTCTGTGTTGGAGTCTCCGTTGGTGTTTGAGT
>Ga0209617_10000052_pt1 | contig 38286 bp, 53 predicted proteins | sample LakEriepJuly2011_2_FD_187459 | JGI IMG/M metagenome (GOLD analysis project Ga0209617, IMG submission 187459) | Freshwater microbial communities from dead zone in Lake Erie, Canada - CCB epilimnion July 2011 (SPAdes) (version 2) | ecosystem: Environmental > Aquatic > Freshwater > Lentic >...
TTAAGCTATCCTTAGATCATTACTAACTGATTGTATTAAGCTATCCTTAGATCATTACTAACTGATTGTATTAAGCTATCCTTAGATCATTACTAACTGATTGTATTAAGCTATCCTTAGATCATTACTAACTGATTGTATTAAGCTATCCTTAGATCATTATTTTTTTAGCCTTGTAAAACCCTGGAAACAAGCAAAACAAGGCAAAAAAGAGCGAAAAAAGGCAAAAAAGGCCTATTTTGGCCAAAAACCCTATAAACCCTATCGGACAAGTAGGGTTTCAAAGCCGGGGGGACGGATTGGCCGATTTTGGCACGAAGAACCATTGTCGGGCCCCACGTTTTCAAGTCAATCCAAAAATATCAATGGTGGGTATAAAAAAATAATTGTACTTTTGTGATATGCCAGTATTAAACAATAGATCATGTCGTAGGTTTAACGAGATTCCAAAGCGTAGGCCTCACCAAGACAAGCAAGAAAATAAATTTTATGGTTCTCAGATTTGGAAACGGATTCGCCATTTGCAAAAGACAAGGAAACCAATGTGTGAGGTTTGCGAGGTCAAAGGCATTTTTACAGATTGCTCTGATGGAAACAACAATGGCATTGCGGATCACGTTGTTAGAATCTTGGAAGGTGGTCATCCTTACGATGAGCAAAACTTGCTTACTTTGTGCAAACGGTGTCATCATGTGAAGAGTAATATGGAAGGAAAAGGTTATGCCCCAGCAAGAATACCAAGTTCTGACGGCTATTACCTTCCGGAGTGCAGGGAAAACGTAATTACGGCTATTATTAACAAAAAAGTAAATTAAAATGAAAACAGAGAAGTTGAAAGATTTACAAGGTACTTTAAAACCAAGTAGAGTTAAAAGAATTACACCTCAAGCTATAATTGCTCATAATCCATTTGATTTAACTGATGATGAGCAGAATACGGTTGAATTGGTAAAGAAACACCTTGAATCTGCTGATGCAAGTTACAATGTTGACATAATTGCCATTAATATGTTGGCAAGGTTGCTGACTGTAATCCAACACGCTGCTAACAATATTTTAAAAAACGATGGTGTGGTTGTTTACCCTAATGGTGTTCAACAGATTTCTCCAGAGTGGACGATGTTTAAACAGTCGGTTGAGATTTACAATGATATGTCTGATAGGTTTGGTCTTGACCCGAAGGCAAGGTTGAAGCTTGAATACTTTAACAGAGCAGACAAAAAGGAAGAAGACCCAATCATGAAGTTAATTAAGAACGCATAATGTTTGACTTAGAGAAAGAATTGATTGGTGAGTATGCCAAGTTAGCTATCAAAAGACACTATGATGACGTAAAGAAGTCTGAAAATGCTAATTTTCCTTACTATTACGACGAAAAGGCTGCTGACACCTATATTTCCTTTATGAAGGTATGTAGATTGACTAAAGGTGAGTATGCAGCTATGAATGTCAATGTCATGCCATGGCAAGAGTTCTTTTGGGCTATGATCTTTGGTTGGAAACGTAAAATTGATAAAAAACGTAGATTTAGAAAGGTTTACTTAGAAATATCAAGAAAGAATGCAAAAACAGAGACTGCTGCCTTAACTGCAGTAGCTTGTTATATTCTTGATCAAGAAAAAGGTGCAGAGATTTATACTGCTGCCACTACCCGTGACCAGGCAAGGATATGTTGGGATGCCGCAAAAGTAATATTGGATTATTTAAAAAAGGATAGTCCTGCGGTTAACAAGATGGTTCAAGTTAGGGCGCACTCAATTTACTCTACTGGTTCTAATTCTAAGATGATTCCTGTGTCATCTGATGCCAAAACCTTAGATGGGCTAAATCCTCATGTAGCCATAGTGGATGAATTTCACGCTCATCCCGACAGTTCGGTTTTAGAAATTATGGAAAGTGGTATTGGTAGTAGAACTCAACCATTAATACTAATTACTACTACTGCTGGATTTAATAAAGAAAGTCCGTGTTACCAGTTAAGAAAAGTCTGTTTAGATATTATTAAAGGCCACAAACATGATGATGCGGTGTTTCCTTTAATATTTTCCTTAGACGAGGATGACGATTGGCAAAATAGTGAAAACTGGATAAAGTCTAATCCTTCTATGAACGTGACTATTGGTATGGGTTATTTACAAGACCAATACACAAAAGCCATAAATGAAGGTGCAGCCAAGCAAATTGGCTTTATGACAAAGAATTTAAACTTTTGGACAAATACTCATGCTACATGGATTAACGAAAATATGTGGAATGAGTGCGAAATGAAGCCAAAAGATGACTTTTTATTAAACAGACCAGCCTTTGGTGGACTTGACTTGGCTCAAACTATTGATATTAGTGCATTTTGTTTATTCTTCCCAGAGTTTGATGGTAAACCAGCTTTTCTAATATGGAAGTATTGGATTCCAGAAGATAATGTAAAGGAAAGAAGTCTTAGGGATGGTGTACCTTACATGGATTGGGCATTAAATGGAAGTATCAAGGTAACTAATGGCAATATTGTAGATAACGATGTGATTATTAACGATATTTACCTATTATTCCAAAAATACAACATTAGAAGCCTTGCTTATGACCCATGGAGAGCCACTCACGTTGTTATTTCATTACAAGAAAGAGGAGTTAACGTAAGACCGTTTCCACAAAGTTTTCCAGAGATGAATACACCTATATGTGAGTTTGAGAAAATGATAACAGGCAAAAAAGTATTTCACGATGGTGATCCGGTAGCAAAGTGGATGTTATCAAATGTGGCATTAATAATAAATTCTACAGGATTAGTTAAGTTTGACAAAAGGAAATCTAATGAGAAAATAGATGGTATGGTTGCAGCAGCCATGGCTATTGGTGAGGCTATTGACCCTAAGAACAAAATTAATTTAGATTTTAATTTGATAATTGGTTAATTTTTTTATTTGCATATAAAATTATTAATAATCATCTTTGCAGTATGGAATTTTTGAATAAAATAGTAAAATTCATTAAAAGAAGTAGAATTACCAATCTTGGTCCTGCCAAAGACTGGAAATTGTACCAAGAATTGTTTGGAACTAACCAAAGAAGGGTTAGTCATGAAACATCTTTGTCTATACCAGCTTATTTTAGGGCATTATCTATTTTGAGTGAGCAAATTGCATCTTTACCATTCTCTATATACGAAACTAAAGCCGATGGCAATGTTGTTGAGGCAATAAGTCATCCTTTGTACTCTTTAATCAAATACAGACCATCAAGCAAATACGATACCTTTAGTTTTAGGGAAGCTATAATAAGACAGGCGGTAAATGGTTCAATGACTACCAAAAGTGGCAATGTTCTTATTATACCAAACAGAAATCAAGCAGGAAATGTAATTGATTTACATTTAGTTGATGTTCCTTGGGAAATGTACAAGATAAACGATGAGTTTTATTATAAATTAGAAGGTAGTACGGAAATTTATAGTTCTTTAGAGGTTTTACACATTAAATCATTTAGTGAGAACGGTTATTGGGGTAAGAGTTTGATTGAGGCTGGTAAAACAACTTTATCAAGAGCATTACATGAAATTGACTATGGTAATGACATTTATGCTAAAGGAACTAATTTAAGTGGAACTGTTGAAACAGATTTAATCTTAAATGAAGATCAGTTAAATGTAATTAAGAAGTCTTGGGCAGATAAACACTCCGGACCTAATAATCAACAGGGTGTAGCCTTCCTACAGGCTGGATTTAAGTTTAAGCCAATTGCCTCAAGGTTAGAAGCAGCAGATATTGACGCAAGAAAATTAACTATTGAGGATATATCTAATCTTACTGGTGTTCCTGGCTTTTTGCTTTTAGGAAACAATAATATATCTACAACAAACATTGAGATATTAAACAGAATATTTGTTCAGTACACATTAAGAGCGTGGACTAAGCGAATTGAAAATGAATTTAACACAAAGCTATTTCCACAAAAAGATTGGGGCAAATACTACGTTAAATTAGATCTTGATGAATTGTACCGTGGTGATGTTATGGCAAGAGCAGAGTTTTATACTAAACTTTACAATATAAGAGCCATTGCTCCTAATGAAATAAGAAATCTTGAAGGATTTAACCCATACGAAGGCGGTGATAAGTTTGGTATGCCATTAGCATCTAACAGTAGGGAAGTTCCTGTTGGAGAACCTAAATCTCAAAATGCACAGTAATGCCATATAGTAACTACCCACAATCAGCAACCAATGCAGCAAAGAAAGCTTTGAAACATAAAGAAGATAATGGTTCTGAGTGTGGAACTTCCGTTGGCTGGTCAAGAGCAAGGCAATTGTCTAATAAACAAAGTCTTTCAGACGATGAAGTGATACGCACTTATAGCTTTTTAAGTCGTGCTAAAGTGTACGACCAAGGAAAGTATTTTGATGAAAACGACAATGAGATATGTGGCTCAATAATGTACGATGCTTGGGGTGGTTCAAGTATGTTAACTTGGGCAGAAAGAACGGCTAATAAAATAATGGAAGATAGGTCAAATAATAACCAAATGGAAAGAAGATATTTTAATATTGAGTTTAAGAGTAATGCAGAGGAAAGAAAAATAATCGGAATTGCATCTTCCTTAAACAGATCCTATGACATGGGTTCTTTTGACGAGGAAATTGATATGGATGCTTTTAACGATGCTGATTTTTCTGAAGCTGCTGCTTTATTTAACCACGACCAAAACATTGTGCTTGGTAGGGTTAAAAACAATACGTTGCAAATAAAAAGGGATGGTAATTCATTGGTATACACCATTGATCCCCCAGAAACAAATGCAGCGGAAGATGTGATGAAATTAATTAAACGAGGTGATATTTACCAATCTTCTTTTGCTTTTTCATTAAAGGAAAATGGAGATAATTGGCAAATGAAAGAAGGTAGAATGAAAAGAATTATTACAAGAATAGACAAGGTGTATGATGTTTCGCCAGTAACTTATCCGGCTAACCCAAACACTACTGTTGCTGCTCGTAGTATGGAAAATTATATTCAACAAAATGAAAAAGCGGAATGCAATTTCAATGAGTTTGTTGAATTTTTAAACAAATTAAAAAATTATTAAAATGTTGAAATCAGATGAATTAAAACAGTCGCGTTCCGCTAAAATAGAAGAAATGCGCACTTTGATTTCTGCTATCGAAACATTGGGCGCAAATGCCAATGACGATCAAAGATCAAAGTTAAACACGATTAGGACAGAGGTCACCAATTTAGAGAATGATATTGATAATCATTTGATGATTGAGGCCGAAACTAAAAGAATGGCTACTCCTGCAACAAAAGTTAACGAAAACAAAGTTAACGATGAGCAAAGAGTTAAAAAAGGTTATTCATTCCTTAGAGCGGCTAATCTTATTGCTAATAACAAAAACCTTGATGGTTTAGAGTTAGAGATGCACCAAGAGGCTGAAAGAGAATTTAAACAAGCTGGTATCTCTGCTTCGGGTAATCTTTACATTCCTAAGATGATTGTAAAGAATGAGAAGAGAGATATGACTGCTACGAGTGCGGTTGCTGGTGGTAATACTGTACCAACTATTTTGGGTGATTTGATTCCATTCCTTGACCCAAGATTGGCAGTTATTCAAGCTGGTGCAACCTTACTTACAGGATTGACTGGTAATTTAGATTTTCCTCGTAATGATGCTGCGGCTACTGCGGTTTGGGAAACTGAAAACTCTGCCAATGATGAGACAAGCCCAACTTTTGATAAAATTAGTATGTCACCTAATCGTTTGGGTGCGTTTACTGATATTTCAAAGCAATTACTTGTTCAATCATCTATTGACGTTGAGAATTTTGTAAGAAATCGTTTGAGCGAAGCAGTTAACAGAGCATTAGATTATGCTTTGATTAATGGTGACAATTCAACACAACCATTCTATGGTATTTTAAATACTACTGGTATTGGTTCGGTTGCAATCGGTACTGATGGTGGTCCTTTGACATACAAGCATATTATTGACCTTGAAACTGCTTTGGCTACTGATAATGCTGACTTTGGTACTTTAGCTTACCTTACTACACCTGGTGTAAGAGGTTTCTTAAAGAATACTGAAAAAGCAAGTGGTACTGCTCAATTTGTTTGGAATGATGGTGCGCCACCAGTTGGACAACAAGGAGTTAGAACTGACTTGTTAAACGGATACCGTGCTTATGTTTCTACACAAGTACCAAGTGACTTAACTAAAGGTGGTGGAACTAATTTACATTCAGTGATTTTTGGAAACTTTGCTGAATTGTTAATTGGACAATGGGCTGGTTTAGATGTTGTGGTTGATCCATACTCATCAAGCAAAAATGCATTGGTTACCATCGTAGTTAACTCTTGGTGGGATTCTGCCGTACGTCATGCTAAATCATTTGCCGCTATTAAAGATGCGGATATTACTGGTATTTAAATCCTAATAAAATGAAGAATATTTTAATTGGTTTATTGGTATTTGCAGCTATTGGAGTTACTGCATTTAAAAATGACCGAAGTAAAACACTTGATGCTAATTATGATGATGCGTCAAGCACTTTTTATAGCTATTCAATAAGTGACACAATCACTAATACTGAAATAGACACCATTACTATTCCTGTAAGCTTGTTAAGCCCTTGGAGCGGTTATTGGTCTATAGTAGCTACTAACTTGTCTGGCACTACTTACATTTTGCCTACAGTAAGACAAGCGGCAAGTTCCACTGATTACACAAGTGTTGCTACATTAGATACACTTAATGTAAATGGTATGGTACAAGCTAACGAAGATGACAAAATTGGTGGTACTAAGTATCGATTGGTATTGACTGGTGTTGGTACTCAATCAACAAGATATACTGCGTATTTTGTAGCTAAAAACGAATAGAATGAAAGTGCGATTTATCCAATCGCCATCTGGTTCACCACATTCCCTTGCATATTTTCAAGGGGATGTGGCTGAATTAAATGAGATGACGGCAAAGGAATTGATTAAAGCAGGAATAGCTGAATCCTTAACAGATAAACCTATTGTTGCTGAAAATAATTCTGTAATAGAAACAAAGATTAGCGATAAACCTAAAAAAGCAATTAAGCGATGAAAATTTGGAGAGTAACAGTTGATCAGACAAATGAATTATGGACATCTGCGGAAGTCAAAAATTATTTGAAAGTTGATGATTCAACTGATGACTCTCTTATTACTACAATGCTAAAGGCTGCAAGACAAGCCGTAGAATCAAGACAAAACATATCTACCCTTACAAAAACTATTGTACAAAAGTTAGAGCGTTTTCCATCAAGCTACAAAGTAGCAACTGATTATGAAAACGTAATTAAATTGTTAGTTTATCCATGTGTTGCGGTATCTTCCATTACTTATTTAGATGAAAATGGTGTATCTCAAGTATTATCTCCAAGTTTATATGAGGTAGATATATTTAGAGGTATTATAGGCGAAGCCGTAGATCAAGACTTTCCAGATACTTATTTGTCTCTAAATGATGTGACTATTACTTATACTGCTGGATATGGAACTGCTGCTACAGATTGTCCTTCAGACATTAGGATAGCCGTATTAAAAATGATTGCATCAATGTACGACAACAGAACTGACGCAATGCATAAAATGCCAAATGCAAGTGATGTTTTATTAAACCGATATAAATATGATTGGGTATAATAAAAGTGAGGTAATTGGTAAAATGAGAGAAAGGGTTATTATTCAAAATAAAACCATATCTCAGTCTGATAGTGGATTTCAATCAGAAAATTGGACTAATATACAAACTGTATGGGCAAAAGTTGATTACTCATCTGGATTTGAAGAGGAAGAGGCTGATAGGATTGTTGCACAACAAAAAATAAAATTTACTTTACGTTATAATGTTAATATTTCTGTAAACAGTAGATTTTTATATCGTTCAAATTATTACCAAATTGAAACAGTTGCCTATTCTGATGATAGATCAATTATAGTTGCAACGGGTTTCTTTAGACAAGGATACTAATGCCAAGAAGACCGTTATCATTTACGAATACTAATAGAGGAGTAGATTATGCTAAGTTGCGTGTAGAAACAAGACGTGCTGAACAACAAGGTAAATTTGTTGAAAAAGATTTTAATGTTGAGTGGCAAATATTTGATAGAGATGTACAAGATGCATTAAAGATGATGCGAACTAATTTTAAAAAAGATTGGGACGCAAAAAAGATGGATATACTACACAATGCCGCAGAACCAATGGTTGCAGCGGTTAAGCCTCAAATTCCTATTTACAAAGGTGGTGTTCACTATAGGTATTTTACAAAAAAAACTACAAATAAAAAAACGGGTCAAAGTACCGAAAAAGAATATAGGGCATCATTTATACCAGGTCATTTAAGAAAATCAGTAAAAGTTCTTAACCCTTTTAAACCAAGGTTAAAAAGAATTGAAACTATTGTAATTGGTACACTTAAAAATTATCCTACTAAAGTTAGTAGAGGACCATTTGATGGTGTTAATAAGGCCGATGCATATTATACAAATTTTCTTTACGGTAGTGCGGTTGCATTTCAAACAAAAGTATTACTACAAGGATTTTTAAAATCTTTTCACGCATCCAGAGATGTCGTAATTAAGGGTACACATAGTTTAATAAATCAGAATGCTAAAGCAGCTGGGTTAGATTATAGAATACAATGAACATAGGAAAATTAATATATGCCGTTGTTGCAAGTGATGCTACTCTTGTTAGTTTAATAGGCACAAGAGTTTATCCGGAAGAAGCACCTAATACTGTAGCTTATCCTTACATAACATTTTCTAAAGTAAATACCCAACCAACAAGAGTAAAAAATATTGTTAGTCCTTTGGATATGATTAAGGTTACTTTTTTTGTTTACTCCAATAATTATGACACAAGTGAAAATGTTGCCATAGCTTTAAGGAATAAATTTGATAACCTAAGAGGAACTTATAATTCAGTTAATTTAGATTGGTGTATATTTGAAGATGAAACGACTGGTGATCCTGTAATGGAAGACAAAATATATTGGATAGCAATAGATTTCTTATTTAAAATAAACAGACTATGAGAATAATTTTTTTAAAAGAACATAATAATTTTAAGAAAGGTGATGTATGTGAGGTCTTAGATACTTTTGCGTCATCTTTATATAAATTAGGTGTTGCTAAACATTATGATGGTGCTGACGTAGAAATTATGCCTACAAAAGAACCCGAAAAGGAAGTAGTTTATGTGCCAATAATTGTAAATGAAGAACAATTAATGGAACAAATGCAAGTTGATGAGCATGACATAAATTACGATACTGAAATGGAGAAAGGAAACAAGATTAAGTCAAAATTAAAATAAAACAAAATGGCTACAACTGGAATAATGAACGGCTCTTTGTTGCGATTATATGTAGATGGTGTTGCGGTTGCGTATTCAACATCTGATACATTAGATTTAACAAGAGCAATGCGAGAACTCGCACACAAGGATAACACATCTGCATGGGTAGAAGTTAGTCCTGGACAAAAATCAGCTACATTTTCAACTGAATTAATGTTTGCTGATATTGGTGATGCAAGTGCAAATACAAAATTTAACACACTATTCTCTTCTTGGGATTCGGGAACATCCATTGTATGTACTTATACATCAGATGTTACTGGTGATTCTATATTTACATTCAATGCTTTTATTGAAAGTTTGTCGTTAAGTGCTGCAAACCAAGAAAGTGTTACTGCCTCTTGTTCTTTAAGAGTAAATGGTGCGGTTACAAGATACACTAAGGTTGTTCCTAACGCTCCAACTGCATCAGCTGGAACACCAACAACTACAACTATGCCATTAACTTGGACTCTACCTACAGCTAACGGTGGATACCCAATTACAGATTATCTTGTTCAATACAAGACATCTAATTCACAGACATATTTGACATTTACAGACGCAGTATCTACTGCACTTACTGCTACGGTAACTGGTTTAATTACTGGAACGGTTTACAACTTTAGGGTTGCTGCTATAAATGCTACAGGAACAGGGGAATACTCCAACATTGTTACTGCTACAACTGCATAAATTTTTCCGATACTATTTGGGGGTTGACACTTTGTCAACTCTCATTAGTATCCAATTATAAATCAATAAACTTTTTTTTATGGTATCGGTAAATCACATTGAAATAAACAAAAATGAAATTCCTTTTAAATTAGGTGGATATGCATTAAGTTTATTTTTAAAGAAAAAAAACATTAAATTCTCATTATTTAAAGAAGCTTTAGATGATGATTTGAGTTTATTGTACGAAGTTATTTATTTAGGGGTAGAGAATGGCTATAAAAGAGAAGGAAAAGATAATCCTTACAATTTAGAATCCTTTTGTGAAATGGTTGATGATTATAATAAGCTACAAGATTTTAGTGATTTAGTTGCTCAAAGTATGGGAGGCGGTTCGACTGAAAACGAAAAAAACTAAGTAACCCAAACGCAAAGCCTCTTGAGATTGAGGATATTGAAAAAATGTGTTTGGGTGAATTACAGATGACACCGGATGAAATGAATATGTTTGATTGGAGAGAATTAATGATTAAAATTGATGGTTATTATAACTCTGTAAACAATCAATATAAACTAAGCTGGGAACAAACAAGGTTTATTGCATTTAATGCAATGTTACCTTATGTTGGTAAAAATAAAACTTTAAAGCCTAATGATCTTATTAAATTTCCGTGGGATCATAACTTTAAACAAAGAGTTTTAACAGAAAGGGATTATCAAGAAATGGATTTAATGGACACGTTGGTAAAAGGTAACTCAATGCTAACTAAAGAAATACTATAATGGCTCAAGGAATACTATCTATAAAAATTCGTGCTGATGCCAGTCCTTTAGAAAGGGCATTAAAGGTGGTTGGTAGGGATATGGCCGCATTTAGCCAAAAGGCTTTAGCCATTGGTAGAGGTGTAACATTAGGATTTACAGGACCTATAATTGCTATGGGTTCAAGTTTTGTTAATGCGGCTGCTTCTATGGATCAGTTAGAGAGAGGGATGTCAGCGGTTATGGGTAGTACAAGTGAAGCAGGAAAAGAATTAAGTAAATTAAAGGAAAGTGCAAAGTTACCAGGTTTAGGCTTTGAAGAAGCGGTTAGAGGTAGTATTAGATTACAAGCGGTAGGTTTACAGGCAGAACAAGCAAGAAAGGTATTAGAAACATTTGGTAAAGCAATTGCTACAACTGGTGGTGGTGCGGTAGAATTAGAAGCAGTACAATACCAGTTGACTCAAATGATATCTAAGAATAGGATTCTTGCAGAAGATTTTAAGCCTATTCAATCTGCCGTTCCTTTAATTGGAAAGGCTTTACAAGCAGCTTTTAATACAGATAATATTGAGGCGGTAAGAGCAACTGGTGTTGGGGCTAAAGAGTTTGCTATGCGTTTAACCGAATCTTTAGCGGTTTTACCAGAAGTATTAAATTCAACAGGCGGCATAAGAAATCAATTTGATAACCTAAGAGATGCTTTAAAATTTGCCTCTGCTGAAATGGGTAAAGCCATTTTAAAGAATATAGATTTAGAAGCGGTGATAGATAGTGTAACTGAAAGGATAAATATGTTATCTGATTGGTTTGGAAGTCTATCCGACGGAATGCAAAAGTTTATATTAGGTGCAACTAAAAATATAGCAATATTTGGTGGTTTAGCATGGATTATAGGACAAGTTGGCTCTGCTTTAGGTACATTTGTTTATGTTATGGGTCAAGCAGTAAGTAAACTTGTATTATTTGATAAAGTTACCAAAACATTAGCATTAACTACTGGTGGATGGATTACTATAATTACTGCGTCCGCAATTGCCGTTGGATTATTAGTTAATAATTACAATAATGCTTCCAAGCCAATGGACACCTTTAACGACCATTTGTCCGTTGGTGCTAAAAATGCAAGAAAAGAAAGTGTAGAGTTTAATAGTTTAATGAATGTTCTTCAAGATGCAAATTCAAGTTTAATATCAAGATCAAAAGCACTTGAAACTATAAATACTAAATACTCTGATTATTTACCTAATTTATTAGAGGAAGCTACCAGTATTGATGCAGTAAGAATTGCACAAGAAAAAGGAAATATTGCTTTACAAAATAAATTTAAAGTATTAGCTGCTCAAGGAGTTCTTGAAAAACAACAAAAAAAATTACTTGATTTAGAAGAGCAATTATTTATTGCAGAACAAAACAGAACTAAATTTCAAAAGCAGCAACAAGGTCCTACGACTGGATTTGGAAGTAATGTTAGTACGCAATATGATGTCCAAGGTTCAAATATTGATGCATTAAAAACTAAAATTGAAACATTAAAAAATGCTTATAATAAAACAGAAGCAAGTCTTGTAACACTAACTGATAAACAAAGTCTTTATAACGATAAATTAAAAGCTGAAAAAATTGAAAACCTTACTAATAAGGTTAGAGATTTAAATGTTTTTTTAGAAGAAGGTTCTGCAAAATATGGTAAAAACTCCGAAACTGTAAAAAATTTAAAAGATGAGATTACTAAATATCAAAGTCAATTAGATGTGTTACAAAACACTAAACAAAAGGAAATAAATAGTAATGATAATTTAAACAATAGTACAGATAAGATAAAGACAAAATACGAGTTATTAAATGAACAATTAAAAGATACTGAAGAAAAATATAAAAATGTTGTTTTAACACAAGGTGCTTTATCTGCTGATGCATTACAATTATCTGACCAATACAATAAATTAAAAGATACTTTAAATAAAGTAAACGAACAATGGGACAAAATTGAAGGAAGAGATTTTAGTGTAACACCTTTGCCTCAATTTAGTGGACCAAAAGAAACAAGCTTTAAAGATATCTTCCCAGACGATTTAGTAGATAAAATAAAAAGTAGTATAGGATTTGTAGATGGTGTTTCTCAATCAATGAGAAATTTAAAAGATACATCTGAAGAAGTAGGAAGTATTGTAAAAGGTAATATAACTGAAGGTATTGTTCAACCAATGACTGATGCTCAATATGCAATCGAAAGTACAATGGTTGATATTGAAAAGCTAAATACTCAATTAAATGATTTAGTAGAAAATACTTTATCAGAAGTTGCTTTTGCTCTTGGTGAACAACTTGGCAATGCTTTAGCTGGTGCAGGATTTTCAATTAATATGATTTTAATGCCTATTGCTGATGCTTTAGTACAATTTGGTAAAATGGCTATTGGTGTTGGTATTGCTGCATTAAATATTAAACTTGCATTAGAAACATTAGGTGGTGTGGGTGCGATTGCTGCTGGTATTGCATTGGTTGCTTTAGGTACATTTGTTAAGAGTCAATTAAAAGCCCCTGCACTTGCAGAGGGTGGTTTGGCATTTGGTCCTACAATGGCCATGGTTGGTGATAATAGAAATGCTGGAATTGACCCAGAGGTTATTGCACCTTTATCAAAGTTAAAAGCAATGTTAGGAGACACGGGTGGCGGCACTCCATATATACTTAAAACAAGTATCTCTGGAACTGATCTGCAATTAATACTTGAAAGAACAGATTCTAAAAACCTAAGAATAAGATAATGGCAAGAAGATTTGAGGCAACAGTTTATTCTGAAAAAGGTAGGGAGTTTAAATTGTATATTAATGATGCAAATTATTCTGGTGTAATTAACCCAATAAGATTGGTTAATTTAAATTTGAATTGGGATAGCAATAGAAAAAAAGGTAGTGAAAGATTTGCACCAGTAATTGGTAGCACTTGCGACTTTTCATTTTTTGTAAATAGTTCTATTTTACAAACTTTTGTTGAACAGTTGGTTGATAGTGAAGAAGGTAGATTTACTGTTGAGTATTATGCTTATGCTGCAAATGGCAGTACGATTAACATGAAATGGTTTGGTTATATACTAATTGATTTAATAGAGTTTGAAGATGTTGCTAATGCTATAGGATATAATTTTGATATAATTGCAGTTGATGGGCTTGGTTGGTTAAAAAATATAGAATACAAAGCACCTAATGGTCCATTTGTAGGAGCAGATACTTTAGCAAATCACATAATGAATTGCCTTAATAAATTAAGTTTTGTAAACTCTTTTTATTCTACCAATGTACCTATTTTAAGTTTTATAGGTAATTGGCATAATTCATTTTATACCTACTCTGAAAACAATAATATTTTAAGTAGAGTAAAAATTAATCACAAAGCATTTTATTGGAAAGATACAAAAGACAATTATATATACACAACTTGCTATGATGTATTGGTAGCAATCTGTGAGGCCTTTGCTTCAAGATTAATATTCTCTGGTACAAATTATTGGTTGATTCAAATTAATGAATACATGAATCCTAATGCAATGAGATATTTTAATTTCTTTGCAACTGGAATTGAGGATCCTACTGTTTTTGATGATAGAGATTTAGCTATAGTAAACAATCAAACTAATTTAGCAGAAAGTGATTTAGTTAGAATTGGCGGTGGTAGATTTGGATATTATGCTCCATTAAGAGAAATGATTGTAGAATACAAAACATCTGCAAGAAGAAATTTAATACCAGGTGCTTTATTTACTTACAATACTTTTAATTTTTTAAATCCAAGTGAAGGTGATTCTGGTGAGATTTTATTAGAAGAACTTGATGCTGATAATTTAGAAGCAAGGTTGTCTTATACAAGTAATCTTTCTTTATCAACGTCATATAATTTAGCAGGATTTACTTTCCAGCCTCACATATTTTTATTTGCTGCTATAATTAATCAAAAAGGATTTGTAATTCCTGTACAAGAATTTGAAGATTCAAGTGGCTGGTCTTTGGGAACTGGTTTTTCAGTTGATGAAAAAAAGTTAAAATTTAATGTTACAAATACTGCTCAAGCTGCAAAATCATTAATTGCTGCAACTATAGGTTTTAAATATAGTGTAAAATTAAAAATTACTTTTGACCAGGGTAATATGAAAGTTTATATGGGTGGTGCATTTTTTGAATTAACAGAGTCGGGTGATTTTGAATTTGATTTAATAGCAGTTGACACAACTGGTTTTAAATTACAAAGTTCTGTTGTTGGTACAAGTATTGGTAGTATAAGTAATTTATCAATGGTAGGCCCTGTTAGATGGTTAAAAAGGGATGCTACTTTTGAGGGATTAAATACTATATTTTCTGCTGCGTCATGGGAAACATTCCCAAGTGAATATCAATTTACATCTGATGTAATTAGTCAAGATTTAACATACATATTTAATAAAGTAGTAGCATTTGATACATTAGCTATTCCTGCGACATCTCAATATTCATTTCAGATTATACTTAAAAGTATTAGGAATGCAGCAGGAACAAATATAACAACACAACTTTTAGCTTACAATTATTCATTTGCAGATAATTACTTAGAATTTTTGCCTAATGGTAATATTCAAAATCAAAATGATATATACGAATATGCAAGTGACAACAATGTTTTCTCATCTCTAAGAGCAAGGATTGAAACTAAGATTGGTGATGGTCCGGTAACATCTTCTCCTGGTGCAATATTTGTAAAGAATAATGATGGTAATTTTGTCTTAGCAAGTCCTATTGGTTGGACTATTGCTGATGTTGGTACTGGTAAGAATATATCTCAAATATTAGTTAACGAAGTTATTAAAGGCCAATTAAAACCAGTAAGAAGAATGATCAATGTAGGATTCCAAAATAAAAATCTTAACAACCCATTTCTTCCACACTTTGTTATAGATTTTACATCTGTTATTGCTCAAGACAATGATAATTTTTGGGTATTTGAAAGAGGTACTTATGAATGTATGACAGATATAATAACTGGTGATTGGTTTGTAATTAAAAACGATGAATAATGCCATACACAGAAAGAAGTGTTGTAATTAAAGGTTTAGGTTGGGAAGATGGCACTCCTTTCTCAAGTGGTAGCGGTGGTACATCCTCAACTAATATTACAGAAACTATAAGCAATGTAACCGTAACAGGCTCTACTTTTGCAATATATGCACAAGAGTTTTTAGCAACCTCATCAAACATATTGACTATTACTAAAAATAATAATCAACTACCTATAACAAATCAAGATGCTCAATTGCAAGTGTATCAGAATGGACAATTGCTAATTAAATCACAATATGTCGTAACTTTGCCAAATACTATTACTATTGATAGTAATACACATTATGATGGTAGTAATTACATTGTTACATTTATAATATTAGCATAATGGAAGAGATAAAAGCACCAAAAAAGGAACGCAAGTTTTTAAAAGCCGTTGGCAACATTGCCAAGGTTTTGGCTAATGAATTAGTAATGGGAATAGCAAGAAAGTTTATAGGCAAAACCATTGACAAAGTAGGCAACAAACGGCAAGGACTTGTAATTGCTTTTTTATTGGTAGCAGGAATATCTTATGCTTCTATGGATTCCATTCCTTACCCTATTACAGGCAATAAGCAAAGATTAGGATGGCAGACAACGGGCAATGGTTTAGTGTACAGAGGTAGAGCAACAGACACAATAACTAAACCTACAAGCTATGCAGATAAGAATGTAAAAGCTTATCTTATCCTTGATTCTGTTAGTGGTTCTTTATATGTATTTAAGCAAGGTTCATGGGCAGCCATTAGTGGTGCAGGAGGAGGTTTAACTATGCCTTTTGATTCTATTACCTTTAACACGGCAAAAGATGGAACGGTCGGAGTAGGTGAGGTTGAATATAATGACACTCAAGGCTCTTTGATTCAAGGCTTAAAAGGTGGTTTAGTCACCAATGTAATAGGGCAACAATTACACCAACAGGTTAATAATCGAACGGGAGCAACTTTAACAAAAGGTACTGCGGTTTATTTGTCGGGAAGTCAGGGTAACAGGATAACCGTTGCAAAAGCATTAGGCGTTACCGATGCCTTTTCGGCTAATACTTTTGGCATTGTTGCCGAAAGCATATCAAACAATCAAAGCGGATATATAATAACAGAAGGATTAATTACGAATATAAATACAAGTGCATTAGTAGAAGACTCAGCCGTTTATCTTTCGCCAACGGTGGCAGGGGGATTAACATCAACAAAGCCTCAAGCGCCACAACACACGGTATATATTGGTGTATGTGTAAAAAGTAATGCTGGTTCTGGGGAATTGTTTGTTAAGATTCGTAATGGTCAAGAATTAAACGAATTACACGACGTTCGTATAACATCGCCAGTAAATAAAGCCTCATTGTATTATTTAAGCAGTCAAGGTATTTGGAGGGACACAACGCCAACTCTTTTAGTAAGTGACACGGCTTCAATGTTGGCCAACTACGCAACAAAAGCGTACGCGGATACAAGTGGCAGATTTTACGCAAGACAAGATTTTACCAATGTTTCTTCAAGTACATTGACTTGGACACAAAGTGACACATTAGTTGTCGGTGGTACGGGAGTCGTGCAAGTTTACCGTAATGGTCAAATATTATTACCTACTCAATATACCATACCAACTAATGCTTCTGTTATTATAGGTGCGACTGCTTATAAAGTAGGTGAGAATTATACGGTTATATTTCCTCGTGGTGGTGGTGGCGGTGGAAGTGGCGGTAGCGGATCACTTACCTCAATATCTGGCGGTACAGGAATAACTGTTTCACCAAATCCTATTACAACCACGGGCACGGTCTCGGCTGATTTGTCTGTATTAATGGAGTTAACGGATACAACCTTACTTAACCTTACATCAAGATTTGCTGCTAAATTAAATCCATCTGATACTATTTCGTTATCCAATAGAATAAATACAAAGGGTAGTGGTACAGTTACAAGCATTGCGACAGGCTATGGATTAAGTGGTGGAACAATAACTACAACTGGTACATTACTTTTAGATAGTTCAGCAGTATTTACAAGAATAAGAGATAGTATAGTTGATGTTGCTATTGGTAATGATACAATAAAAATATTAAAACAAGAATATGCACCAACCTCAACAAATGTTTTGACTTGGACGATAACTCCTAAATTCCCTATTCAATTAAAAGCATATATTTTGGTGTTTAGGAATGGGCAACTTTTAAACAATGACCAATATAATTTAACGGACACAAATAAAATTACCATTGTTTCTACATCGTTTAAAGTAGGTGCTAATTATACTGTAGCAACAGTCAGCGGAATTGGTTCTATTGGTACGGGTGTTTTTCCAAATCCTATTTACCCAGAAGCTGGTATTGCAGTTAGCACAGGAACTACATGGACTACATCAATTACAAATAATTCAAGTAATTGGAACACCGCATTTAGCGATAGGTTAAAATGGGATGGCGGTAGTACAGGCCTTACTGCATCTACGGGACGTGCAAGTTTAGGTGGCACAACTATTGGACAAAGTATGTTTACTTTATCCAACCCATCCTCAATTACTTTTCCACGTTTTAACGCTAATAATTCTGTTTCATCTTTAACGGCATCTGAATTTAGGACTGCTATTGGTGCAGGAGTAGGAACTGTAACAAGTGTAACTGTAGGCTCTGGTACACCATTGTCAATTAATAACAATACAACTGTTCCGGAAATATCTATGGCTGCTGCAAGTGGTAGTGTAAACGGTTATTTGTCTTCTACTGATTGGACAACTTTTAATGGTAAACAGAATGCTTTAGGTAATGCAAGTGCAAGTGTTAATGGTATTTTGACATCAACGGATTGGACTACATTTAATAGCAAACAAGCCGCTTTAGGATTTACTCCAGCAAATAGCACAATAACTATAGCAACAACCGCACCATTACAAGGTGGAGGCAATTTGACGGCAAATAGAACTTTATCTATAACACAGGCAACAACATCCGCAGATGGTTTTTTGACATCAACCGATTGGAACACTTTTAACGGAAAGCAAAACACATTAGTTTCCGGAACAACAATCAAAACAGTAAACGGAACGACTTTATTAGGTAGTGGTAATTTATCTGTAGGTACGTTGGTTGGCACTGATACTGTTTCGCTTTCAAATCGGATTAATTTAAAAGTAAATATTTCTGATACATCTATAATGCTTTTGCCGTATTTAAGAAAGGCTGACACGACATCAATGTTAATACCCTACTTTAAAGATGCTGATACATCTTTGTTAAATTTAACAAATAGATTTGCGACTAAATTAAATATATCTGATACTTTAAGTATGTTAAGCAAATATTTAAGAAAATTAGATACAATTACTTTGAGTAATAGGATAAATTTAAAATTAAATATATCTGATACGGCTTCGATGTTAACTCCTTACTTTAGGGATAATGATACTACTCAATTAAACTTAACTTCAAGATTTGCGGCAAAGCAAAACACATTGACTAACCCAGTTACGGGAACGGGAACGACAAATACTTTGCCATTATTTACAGGCACATCTACATTAGGTAATTCTGTCATTCAAGAAAGCAGCGGAAATATTGGCATAGGTGTAGCCCCAATAGCAAATCTTACTTTTGACGTAGCTAAAAATATTTTATTAAAATCTGGCAGTACGGGAATTGCATCTGTTTTGTTTTCAGAAACAGGAACTCCATCTTCTACCGACGTTGAATTTGGTGGCATTCTAAGATATAATGGTAGTCTCGATAGAATGGAATTAGTAACAAGAGATAATTTAGGTGGTTCAAATGTTACGAATACAGGCTTAACAATGGATAGGATTACAGGAAATATTGGTTTATTAAAACCTACAACTATATCCTCAACCTTAACCGTCACAGGCGCAATAACCGAAAACGGTAACAATGTACTTACCAATCTTGACACGGCTTCGTTATCAACCCGTATTGATGCAAAATTAAATAAAACCGATACGGCTTCGTTATCAAATCGCATTAATGGTAAAGTATCATTGACAGGAGACCAAACAATAAGTGGTAATAAAACATTTTCAGGTAATACAACTTCTGCTGGTTTAACATTAACACAAACCACAAGTGGCACAAATAAATTACTTGGTTTAAACTCATCTGGTGGCGCAGTTGGTCAAATTACAGTAGGTAATGGATTAAAATTATTAAGTGATACTCTTACTGTTAATGAAAGATTTTACTTTGATTTGGGAACTGTGGCAGGACAAGCTGACAATGTAACAGGAACTTATAATTTTTCTTATAGTGGTAATGCTCTTATTGTACCATCTTCTTTAAATGGATATTGTATAGATACAGTAAATATAAGAGCAATAAGTTGCACTGATTGTCCACCAGCAGCTGGGGAAAAAGATTATTATATGGGAGTTTATAAAGTAAGTGCAGGAAATCCTGTTACGTCTACAGGCGCAACGATGCAAGGTTCACAAATAGTTTGCAATGAATATGATTTAAAACAAGAAAATGTAAATCATGTTTTAACTACTGGTGATGTATGGTGGGTTTATTTAAACGGTAGTTATTTTTCTGACATGGAAATTATAAAAGCCTCATTTATTGTCAAAAAAACGTGCAACTAAAAAACAAAAAACATGAAACAACTCCTTTCCCTCTTCCTCTTCCTTTTGCCTTGCTTTGCCTTGGCTCAATACCCGAGTAATGGCAACCAAAAAATAACTCTTGGAGAACAGACCACTGCCGATGGGCTTATTTATCGGGGGATAGCTGCCGATACTACATTGACTGCAAAAAGCGACACGGCTGCATACTTTGTGCTTGATACGGTTAACATAAATCTTTACACTTACAAAGCATCGGCAACTGGACGAAAGTGGAGGCAACTTGGAGCGGACACTGCTTCTATTGCTTATGTTAATACCTATGGAACGCAAACGGTTAATGGAGCAAAGACATTTACAAGCGCATTAACTGCAACAAGATTTAATCCAACGGCAAATACTGTGACAGGAAACGGAATGTATTTACCAGCAACAAATTCTTTAGGCTTTTCAACTAATGGCACTGAAAGAATTCATGTTAATAGTGCAGGTAAAGTTGGTTTTGGTACGCAAATGACAACTGCTGGAACAAATGATTATGGTGTTGTAAATGTAAATGGAAAATTTACGGCAGAAACTGAATTAGTTGTATTACGAAGTAATGGTATATTAACAAATGGATATTTTACATTTGTAATGCGTGATTCTAATGAGATAGGAAGTTTTGGCACTGGTTTAAAAGGTATTTTAGAATTTAAAACATATAGCGAGAACAATAGTATTGGAGCAATTGTCATAGGAACTTTTAATCCAAATCCCATTATACTTGCAACAAATAATTCAGAAAAATTTCGTCTATCAAGCGATGGGGAAGTTAATATTGGTTATGCCGCAACTGACAATGGTGCATATAAATTACAAGTTAATTCTCAAATTTTTGCTACTAATGCAACTATTGCAACATCTGATATAAGATTTAAAGAAAATATACAACCTTTAGATAAAGGATTAGAAATTATAAATAAATTAAAACCAGTTAAATTTAATTTTATAACTACAACTGAAAATAATTTTAGTGAATTTGACGAAATAGGTTTTATTGCTCAAGATGTCGAAGGCGCACTGTCAACAGAATTATTTGCCAAAGCAGTTGTAAAAAAATTAGATGAAGATAAAGAAGATAGTGCGCTTGGTTTAATGACTGAAAAATTTATACCAATTTTAGTCAAAGCCATACAGGAGCAACAAGCCCTCATTAAAGCCCTTGAACAAAGAATTATTAACCTTGAAAATAAATAAAATGAGATACCTATTTTTATTCCTTCCCTTGTTTTCCTTTGCGCAAGATGTCGTAAAGGATACTGTTTACATTCAAAAGCAAGGAAACATTTATTACATTATTCAGCAAACAACTTTGTCTGATAGCACAGTCACAGGCTCAAAGCAAATATTGGGCGATAGTGCAACTGCCATTCAAAGCCTTGTTACCGATGCGGAAAGGCAAAGTAACACGATTGCCATTCATGCAAAGCCTATTATTACAAAGGCTAAGTCAGTACAAAGGATTAATTATTACAATGATTTGCACCAACAAATTAGCGGTAAGCCTGTCTATTTTACAACGGCACAACGAGACACGGCAAAGTTTGTAGGTGACTGGAAGTTAAATTTTAACGGTGAAATTATAGATGGTAAGATTGAGTTAAATGTAAACAAACGGCTTATATTTAACCCAGACAATGGCAAGGTTTACACGATTTCTACCAACCTTCTTTTATCCACATTTACTAATCAAATATCCTTTGCCTTTAACGGTGTTAAATACGACTTGTACAAATATGCTGATGGCAAATTTGCAACGATTGATGGCAATGTAAGGCTAATAAAACTGGAATAATGAAAGCAGTTATACTAAAATTATTACACCAAAGCTATGAGTTTTTTGCCGTTGCATTGACTACTGGTTTTATCTTCTCATTTTTTGTTCCTATAAAAGGATTCCTTTTGTTTACAGTTGCCGTTGTTTTTGCGGACACAATCACAGGCATTAAGGCAGCAAGGAAGGAAGGGCAAAAGATAAGTAGCAAAGGATTGTATAGGACAACGGAAAAGATAGTCGTTTATTTTGTAGCCATCCTTATTTTTGAAGGTGCAAAAAATACCTTTAATATACCTTTTCCAATTACCTACATGGTGGCAATGATGATATCTGGAACAGAGTTATTTAGCGTAGCGGAAAACATCAAGCGGATTACTAACGTTGAATTAGGGACATTAATTTCAAGATTTTTTAAAAAGTAAAAACAATTAATATGCAGACTAATTTAAAAGATGCCTTAAAAAGTGCTGATACAATAAAATCACCTTTAGGCGATGTGGCTTGTTATAGTTTCAATTTTGCGGAACTTGCGCAAGAGGTAAATGTACTTCTTACTGACGATGGGAAAAAAGTCAAATTAACCTGGCGAGAATATGTTAAACTTGCTCAAATCATTTGGGACAAAATAAAGGAGACAAGCCGCGAATGTGCTGGCAAAGAGATAGAGGTGAAACTTCCTCCCAAATTATCGCTTGTAGCTGCAGGTTTTTCGCTCATCGGATTTAAATTATAGGCGCAGACGATTCGCTACCTTAGTGCCAAGGGGAGTTGATTAATTTCTTCTCCCCTTAAAAATATAAAAATATGGAAAAGAACAGATTTACTATTTTTTTAGATGCCGGTCATGGTGGATTGGGTAAGAAATTTGACATACCACATCGCTATACAACCTACCCAAGCAAATGTTTTCAGCATACATCTCATCAATTGTTTCATGGTTACGGTTGGTTTTTTGAAGGTGTTTTTAATAGAGATATTGTAGATCTATTAGATGTAATGTTAAAGGCAGAAGGTTTTAATACCTTAAAACTTTATCATGAAATAGATGATACACCTTTAAAACTAAGATCAAGCAAAGCTAATGCGTTTAAGGATTACGATGCTGCAATAGTTGTTTCGGTTCATGGTAACGCAGGACCTAAAGGTGCAAATGGTTGGGAAGTCTTTACAAGTCCAGGTCAAACACAAGCAGATACTTTGGCCACATTAATGTATGATGAGGTAAAAAATACTAATTTATTTAGAATGCGACCAGACATTATTGATGGTGATGTTGACAAAGAAGCTAAATTTCACATGGTTTGTAATGTAAAAGTTCCTGCCGTATTAACCGAGAATGGTTTCTTTACGGACAGGAACGATGCAATGAAAATGTTTAATAAAGAAAGTCAACACAAAATTGCCAATGCTCACTTTAATGCAATTAAAAAGTATTTTAGTATCCTATCCTTTTAATCATATCGATTGCTTTACCTTCCATGCTTGGTTCAAGTTTTTTGCTAATTATTGCTTTTGCCAATATAGATGCAATTCTTTTAGATTCCATATTTTTATATGGTTCACCTAAATTTGAACCCATCGGCTTACTGTAAAATGTTACAAGAGCATTAAAAGATGGAACTTGTAGATTAAAATTAACAGGCTTATCTGTCATATTAGCCAACTTTAAATAATCTGTTTTTTTAGTCTTCATATTGATTTTGGTTTAAATTTAAAAACAAGGGTAAATGCGTCAATCATATCCTGGGTTATTTTTATTGCAGGAATGTCCGTAATATAATTTTCTCCTTTAAGAACTGCTAACATATATTGCTTATTCCATTTTGCACCTTTTTGCAAGGGACTAACGCAAATATATTTGTAGTTATTTACCTCAATCCATTGTTTTGTAATGGTTGATGCTGCTTGGTTCATACCAACTCTTCTTGAAATTGAACTCTGAACATTGTTATTATAGCCTTTTATAAAAGTAATGTTTTGCATAGATGAATCTTCAATAATAAAATAGTAGTCTTGATTTGTATCAATGTTCATTATGTAGTTTAAAAAGTCAACAAACTGTTTAAATTTCATAAACTCTAATTTTTTTGTCATTGTATCTAATATACAAATCGCTTGACCATTTTCCCTTATTGCAGGATCTACACCAATTACCTTCATGATATTGCTTTGTTTAATTCTATTGTTTGTTTGTTTTCCTTTGGTTTCCTGGGTGTTCTTCTTCTTGTTTTTTTTTGGTTGTTTATTCCGTAAGCTTCAACACCTTTGTCTACAAAGTTTATTTCCAAAAGATAACCAAAAACTACAATTGTACCAACAAAAAGAAACATGGTTATAAACTCACCGCCTTCGTATTGTTCTTGTAAACCAAAAAAGATTTCTACTAAAGCCACTATAGTTGCTCCTAACGCTATCTTAGGTGGATAAGTGCTTCTACCTTTAGTTGGATTAAGAAAGTCCATGAAAACGACTGCAAATCGCCCTAATTGGAGAATTGAAGCAGCAATAATAGCTAACCAAAATTCCATTGGTAAAAATATAGCCGTAAGATAGGCATTAATGCCGTAGGTTAAGACAATTGTAAGAAGCATAATAGTCGGAATATTGTCCGATATGCTTTCAAAAGTCCATTTAAATTGTGTGTTTGTAAAGTTTTTTTCCATTGGTTAAATTTAAAATTCATTGTAATTTCTTTTTAAAGGAAAGTTATCCTTTTTAATCTGCCAGTACTCGGCCATTAATGTCGCTCTAAACTTATAATCTCTATCGGTGTGATAACCAGACTTGTAAACACATTTGCAAATTGATTCATAAAGTTTAATTCCTTTAATCTTGTAATTTGCCTTTTTACAGGCTGCATATCTTCCCGAGTTAAGAACACCAGCCCAAAGTTCCATTCCTTTTTCTGTTGTTTCGGCTTTCATAAACTTTGCCCTTATATACTTGTCTCTACCTCTTATTACCTCTCGTGTTTTATATGTTACTGATTGTTGACCCTTTAAAGCCTTTACACCACCAGCGTTTGCGTGTTTTCTCCAAAGGTCTGTTTCAATACCTTGACTTGTAGCTTCAATAATAAAAAAAGAATAAATCATGCTTACTGGAAAATCAGTTAAAACGTGTACGTTCATTAACATTGACTCATAGCAATACGCAAGATATATACGTCTTAACTTTGCTCTGTCAACCTTTTCAAGGTTTCTAAAGCCGCGACCTTCCAGCGTTTGTCTTAATTGTAATCCGGATAACTTGCGCACCTCATAACCATAAGAGCGTGATCCGTATGCACTTTCATCTATTTCCTTCTTTTCCTCTTTGCCCTGGATGGTAAGTGAGGTAATTTTGTGAACGTAAACGGTATCTCGTTCAATAATAGGAACAAAAGATGTATAGTTGTAATTTGTGTTTATTGGGGAATAAATCAACCCAACAATAAAGGCAGCGCAAATTCCCATAGCAATTTGATAGGGAAGTCTTTTATTTTGCGCTACATAAGTTTCAATAATTGGTTCTTTCATAATCTTTGTTTTAGTAATTATAAATACAAATATAATATAAATAATATTATTATACATAAAATATAAAAAAAAATAAAAAAAAAGTGCGAAGGCAATTCTCCGCACTATATGGCAAACTTAAAATTAACACATTAACCAATTACATTTTCTTATGCTGATTGTACATTTCGTATGCTGACAATACTCTTATCTCTTTGCTTTCTGTGTCTAATTTTAATTCTTTAAACTGTTCTATGGCATTTTCAAGATTATCAGCTAAAACCTCTATAATACGACCATTTTCATACATTATAATGTATTTATTTTCTACTTTTTCCATAGCAAATCGTATAAGTAATAAATAATCCAAAGGCAAGTTAAAACTCCGCCAAATGTTACTATGGTCTTTAAAACCATTTTAATTAACAATTCTTTTTCTCTTTCGGTCATCATGATTATTTGTTTAATAAATAAATAATTAGTCTAACTAACAAAAGTAAACCAGATATTATTGATACTGTTAATGAAATACCAAAACCAACCCAATATAATCTTGTTATTTGCTTATTTGTCATGTTTATTTGTTTAAATAGTTTTTACTTGCTACCGGATCCTTACCCTGGTCTTTGTACTTTGCATCTGCCTTATTTGCATAATCTGTGTATGGCATTTCAGATATGTCATGGTAGCAGATTTGGGCAATCTTCATGCCTGGATATATCTTTACTGGCTGCACACAACAAAGTTCAAGCGTCCAATGGCCTCTAAAATTTACATCCCCAAACCCTGCAGTTATGTGGACAAATAAACCTAATCTACCAAGGCTTGATTTTCCTTGCAAAATTGGTACATGACGAAGGGTTTCGGTATATTCTACCGTTGATGCAAGGTACAGGATTCCAGGCTTTAAAATTAATCCATCTTCGGGAATAATAAAAGGCACATACGGGTTCTTCTTTCTGGTATCAAGAATATGGTCTGTGTACATTAATAGTGTGTTGGACAATGTTAAGTCAACACTATTTGTACCAATGTTTGCCTCTATCAATGGCTCGATAACAATGTTGCCAGCCGCTAATTCGTCAAAGATGGTTTTGTCGGTTAAAATCATAAGTGAAAAGCTTCTAAAGATAATGTAAATTTATTTGTAAGTTTTAACTCGTGGAGCATCTCCATTGCTATATATCTTGTTTCTGCCTGGGCATTTGCGTCAATGCGTAGCTTAAACATATTTATGTACGCGTAGAGCGATCCTGTCCAGATAAAGGTAGTATTTAAATTTAAAGGTAAGATAGTACGTGCTTGTTCTTTGCTTACTCCTAACTCAATTAACGTGTGATAGGCTCTTTTAGCATGGTCAATCATTTGTTCTTCTATAAATGTTGCTTTCTCTGCCACATCGGTAAACAACATACCTTCACTGCCTTGCTTACTTGATTTACTTTGTTTTCTCCATACATTTACCTTAGTGTATGTATCGGAAAAATCAACGTATCTACCAGATATACTATTTGCCGTTAATCCAACCTGGTGCTTAAACAACTGCCGCTCTACAAAGATAGGGCAGGTTATCCGGTACTGTAATTGTGGATGCCGAAAAGGCGAAGTGTGACCATGTGAGGCAAGGTAGTTAATTAATGATTTGTTTTCCCCACTGGTGTAATTGGTTGCGTCCTTGCCATAGCTAACTCTGGCGGCATTAACTACCATTTCATCGTTGCCAAATATTTCTAATAGTTCTACTTTCATTTTATCATTTTGTTGGTGTCAACGATATGTTAAAAAAATGCCTGTCTATTTCCAGGCTGCCAATTCATCCTCTGACGCATTTAGGTGTAAAGAAATGTTTAATCAAAGGGAAAATAACAATCACCTAAACCCGAGGTCTGCAAATATCTTATGTAGTCATGTGACCGACTAATATTCTTTCTTGCCTAAAGCTACTTAATAATGTCCTGTAGTTATCGCTGGTAATAATTAACAGTTGCTTTACCGCTCTACATTGCTCAAAGATGGCAGTAGCCTTGGGATACTTGCCTTTGACATAGTAATCAGTCAAAGTAGAAGAATGCTTTATTCTCTTATATTCATCCTCTGCCATGTCGCGGATGCACATCATTAGCAACTGGCTATATATAGACTCGTTCATTCCAGATATAACTGTGTAGCGTGAATAGTAAGCGGATAACTGGCGAAGGTACTCGTCACATTCATCCAGCATTTCCGCAGATGGTGCAACGGAAATCCAAGTATTTACCTCATCGCAAAAGGCTTTAATCTCCATCATTTGCAAATTATACTCTTTCACTTTGCGTCTTTTACCGTTAACAATGTAACCGTTTTTGTCTCCTCTGTTGCTACTCCGTAAATAACCTCTTGTTTTTTGTGTTCTACTAATTCTTCTTCCCTTTTTTGTATTTCTGGACTATAAGTATATGATTTTTTTTGATAAGTTGAATAGCTTAATACCTTATTATCAACTTGCACCATGTACCTACTATTCTGCAATTGCTGCTCTATTTGCTTTCTATAATTATCTCTTTTTTCTGTGCAAGATTTAACATTATTGTCATACTCTACATAGCAATTAATAATAGCAACTAATTCTTCGTTACAATGCAGCTCATATGCTTCCGATATTTCCTCCGCTGCTTTTCTTATCCTTATCTCTGTCTTTGCCAAGTCTTGCATTGTAAAGGTGTGCTGATATGTTTCATGTACATCTGTCCACTCCATGCTTTTGCCTTTTATTCTTGTCTTGTAATAATCAATAAAACAAGTTGGTAGTATTGTTTGCTGCTTAAATAGTATTAAACTATATGCCATCATTTGAAGGCTATTTTCTAATCTATCTTGTGTCCAGGCAGCAGTCCCTGTTTTAAAGTCTCGAATAATTCCAAAGTTTTCAGAGGCATTGTCAATGTAGCCAAGAAATTTAAACTCTCCAAAATCATGTTCCAGTTTATACTCTACATGAGGATATAAATAAATGTCTTGTAAAAAGTTAGGTGGAAAGTTAAAATCTCTTTGCTCACCTTTGACGTAATCCTCAATGTCACTGGCAAACTGCTTTCCAAATTCCATCATAGGCGAAGGTTCATCCGGTATGTTTAAAAAATACCTTTTCATGTAGGCAGAGGAATCGGACTCCCAGAGATTAATCTGTGAAATGGAAAGGTGTGGTCGTGGTAAAGTAAGCATTGTAATTAATTTTAAGTTTTAAAAAAAAGAGGCAGTTCAGCTACCGCCTCATCAAATGAGTCATTATCTTATTTTTTGTGATACTTGAATAAATATTGTAGTTGCTGCTGCACTTAGATGTTCTAAAGGTAATCCTTCAGCAGCTAATTTATTATAAATATCAATGTAAGCTTGGCTATATATTGTACCAGCTTCAAATATCATAGCAGCAATATCTTGTGGTTCGGCATTATTTTTTTTCTGCTCAATTACCGCAACACCAGCAGGGGCTGGTATTGTTTCCGATACAATATACTTATATTTACCTTTATCATCTAATACATCAATAATTTCACCAGCTTTTAAATTCTGTATAGGATCTCCAGGTTTACCATAAATCCTTGCTTCCTTGCCATCGTTAAACACGACAAGAATGTTTATAGAAGGACCGTATTGACCTTCTCTTGGCGCACCAGCCGCATATTTAACTTTACCTTTAGTGACTATCATAGTGATCTTCTTTATAAGCTTCTACTTTTTTCATCTCTTCTTGCAATGCCCAGTGGTTTAATTGTTCGCTTACCCATTCAAAATCAATAGCCTGTAGCATAATTGAATTAAACAAGTGTTGTTCCTGTGGTAAAAGGTCGTTAAAATTAAAGATTAAATCAATTGCATTTTCAACTCCTTCGTGTGTAATGTCTTTAATACCATACACATCAGTCAAATAATTTAATACTGCGTAGTTTGCGTCGTTCATTGTAGTTTATTTTATTTCGTTAAATTCATTATTCCGCTTAATTGCATCTTCTAAAACATCCTTGTAATATCTGTGATTAAAATTTTGATCTTGTGTATCATATTTAACAGGAATCTTATCAATTATTTCCATCATGTATTCAAGTCGTGCCAGTCCATCGCGTGAATGTGTGTGAGTCACTATAGCATATATTGCTATGTGGTAAAATGCCTCATAAATTGCTTTTTGTCTTTCTTCTGTTGTCATAATTTTGGTTTTTATTAAATCAAAGATAATACTAAATATAATACAATGTACATTTTTAATAAAAATAATTAAAAAAAATATAAAAAAGGTGAGACAAAATTATCTCACCTCAAAAACCAAAGCTTATGAATGACAATTACAATATCTTAGTTAGTTTATCTTTTTTTGAAAACTTAATATTATCTAATAAAGCAAAGTTTATAAATGGTTTTCTTGCCCAATCATCGTTGTTATCTATAGGCCTGTCTTTTGCTACAAGATCAATATCATTGTAAACCATTACGTTTTTTAGATAATATTTCTGTATTAAATCATCTTGCTTTCCACCATAACTTGCCGTTAAAACTAAATTATTTGGTATGTCAAATAATCTTTTTACCCAATACCCTAATGACTTTGTATATGCCCACATCTCAATACCTGGATTATCCCTTGCTAATTGTAGCCACATATCAAAATATTCTTGATTGAAAAAATCGCCAGAACTATGGATTCGAATTGCTTTACAATCTTTTGGAATAACAGGAATGCCGCCATTTTTACAATATTCAAAGTTTCTCCATCTATGTTCCCTAACCGCTGGAAAACGCTCTGGAGCAGCAGCGTAACATTTATACTGACCTTTATAAACATCAAACTTACCCGTTATTCTATCAACAGTAACCTTGCATTCAAGGGCAAATGGGCAAGTAGATCCGGTAGGAAGATTCCATTCATAAACCGTATCTCTATAATATCTTTTGTTCTTTACAAATTTACCTTCCATATGCATTTATTTACCATCAAGTGTAAAATTAATTACTTTTTTGTAAACCGCTAACTTATAAGCTATGACCTTTGCTCGTGGCAAGTTGCCTTCAGCTATCTTTCTCATGTGTGCTTTTCTGTCGTAAACATTGTCCGAGTCTGGTGGTAGGTTTTTAGCAATCTCTTTTGCCTCTTCCCATAATGCCTCTTTCTCTCCATCCTTCCATGTAAGGTAACCAAGTCTAACTGCCATGTCGTACCAGTAAATAGGAATGTCATTAAAGTCATTAGATTGGAAATTGCGTAACTTATTCTCAAAGTCACGGTCATATTCCTTACTTGACAATTCCCGTTTCTTATCAAGTATTTCCTGTTCTAACTTATCCTGTTTTTCCTTGTCTATTTGGTAGGTAATCTTATTTCTGTATAGCATATATGCATTTATAATCTTACCTAATGTGTGTAAGTTAACCTTTCCGTAAAACTTTATGTCTTCATCCAAGTCCAACTGCTGGGTCGAAAACAATTCAAAAGCAGTCCTAATTTCTTCGGGTGCAAGTAATTTGTAATTTCTTCCAATGTGATCTGCCACTTCCATGTAGTATTCCTTTGCTCCATCAATCCCATACATCGGAAACAATGTAGTAATCAAATTGTAAACCTGGGTATAGGCAGCCTGGAAACCTATTTTCATTATCCTATTCTCCCTATGGTTTACAATCCGTTCAACGTGGGTTAAATTAGAATTGGTTTTGGCTGCAATTGCCGGTAAGTTCGTACTCATCTTGGCTAAATAAAGTTGGGTTAGCAATGTTGTTTGATAACTTGGTCATGGTATCCCTTATGTCAAGCAAAGAAGACATATTACCATAAAAATAGGCTTTGTCAATAGAGGCGGATAATGTTTTTTCATCTACCTCTCTTAAGCTTCGATTGTAAAAACCAATCCTTGAGTCAATAAATTCAATCAACTCGTTAATGTTTTTTAGGTCATTCATATAAAATTGTTTTAATTAAGTTTTACTTTGTGTGTTATCGTTTAAATTTTGTATATACTCAATCGTTTTAAAAATACGATATACAACTTGAGGCACTATTGCATTTCCATATCCTTTAATGCTTTCGTTTCGCCACTTTGAAAAGGTAATATTGTCCAATCCGTGGGAAATCCCATCATCTCCGCTACAAACTGGGGATTGAGTTGGGAATCCGTCCCAATTTTCAATTTTATGTAATTTGGTAATTGGTTGGCGTGACTCATTACATTTCCATTCTCTTTCATTAAGTGTTCCATTGACTTTGTCCCTTTGTAATCTCTCGTTGCTGGTGTCGGGAGCATTCCCATCTTCGCTAATGTCGTTAAATCGTCCATCTTCCCTTCCTCTATTCTCTGATGACTGTTCCCATGTCCTTTGACTCTCGGTGTCGGGAGCATTCCCATTGATGCCATTCTCCCAATGTTCAGACTGTGACTGTCCTCTCCGTTGTTTGTCATTCTCCTTCCATTCTCCGTTAAATTGCATATCGTTGTTGGTTCTTGTGTTGTCGGTGTGGGCAACAATCCAAAGTCTTTCCCTTTGATGAGGTGCGTTGATCCCCGAAGCTGGAATAATAAACGCTTGGACTTCATATCCAATATTTTCCAAGTCAGCACACACCTCGTGGAAAACCATCCCTCCATTCCAGTTAAGTAATCCACGAACATTTTCGCCCACAACCCATTGTGGTTCAACTTCCCGAATAACTCGGAGCATTTCCGGCCAGAGGTGTCTGTCATCTTCCTTGCCAAGTCGCTTCCCGGCTGCGCTATATGGTTGGCAAGGGAATCCTCCCGAAATAATGTCAACTGTTCCGCGGTAGTTTGTAAAGTCTGTTTTTTTAATGTCTTCATAGCATTCTGCATTTGGCCAATAGTGATTTAATATTTTACGGGGAAATTCTGCTATCTCACAATGAAATATATTTTCCCATCCCATCCAGTCTGCGGCAAGGTCAAATCCACCTATACCACTAAATAAGCTTCCGTGTTTCATTGTCTTTAGTTTACAATTCCATATCTACTTCTCAAAAATTCGGCAGCTTCAGCATTTAACTGTTCTTCCTTTTTTTGCTTACTTAGTATTGGATTGCTATTTTGCACCTTTGCATAAATCTGTGTGCATTGTCTATATAGTAAACCAATATTAAAGTTAGCCTTTAAATATTTATCATCAAGCATCCAGGCAGCCTGTACAAATACTTTAAAGTTGTCCATCTTGTTATCAGCATCAATCTTTTCAACCCATTCCAATAACAACTTTACATTCCTTGCGTCAATTGGATTAAGGATATAATTGCCATTTAAGGTACGGGGATACTTTGCAGCGGAAACAGATTCATGGAAGGTGCAGAACATTTCGTAAGCGACAAAAATGTCGCTGGGCTGCTTGGGCTCGGCTTTTTCTTTCTTTTCGCGCAACTTTTCTTTCTTTTTAACCTTGTCAGAGTCTAAGGAATCAGAGAAACCTTGCCTTGTAAACGGATTTTTAATCTCATCTTCTGTGGGCGAAAATTCGTTTTCGCTTATAATATAATCTGTATTATTATCTGTATTATTAACTGTATTATTATGTTGCTGATTTCGACTACTCTGCTTTGTTGTTTTTAGCGATTCTGCTTTGCTATTTTCAGCATATCTGCTTTGTTGTTGGCAGCATTTCAATCCTCTATTTCTGCCATCAGTAAAAACAACCCTTAAATAATTTCTTTTTCTTAAATCACTAATTATGTGTGCCACTCTACTTTCAGATAATTGCACAAATTTTGCTAAATATTCATTAGAGGCAAAACAACCTCTTTCAGAATTATCCAAAGAATCAATTTCAACCAATAAAACCTTTTCAATTATAGATAAATCTATATTTAGCCAAGTTTCTTTAGGTATCCATACACCTTTAAAGTCTCTGTTTTCTTTCATATATATAAAAATAATGCCCCAACGAGTAGAGCTTCATTGGGGCAAAGTGAAACAACGTGGACTTTGTTCCATTTTCTTTAAGTCGCGCTCTACTTCGGCTTAAAGAATAATCAAAGATAATACTATTTTTTACTTTTTCCTTTATTTTTACTTTTTTCTCCATAATATCTTTTGTCGCATTCTTCTCTTTCCTTTCTTCTTGAAACAATCTCATTTGCAATCATATCAATTGACCATGAAAGATATTTAACTTCTATAATGCAGTATGTTTCTAAATCAAACATCCCATAGTTTATAACACAAATACGACCATCGTTATCATAAAAAAATAAAATGTCATCCATTGCAATGTCTGGATACATACGGGGGTCATGGCGATGAAACAATTGGCAGATTTCAATAATCCTCTCTTTGATTTCATCATGTTGCTTAAAATACTCTATGTGATAATTCATAATCATTTGGTTTTAAAAGTAGCCCAGAACATACTGGGCTACATAAGAACACTATCTACTCGCAATCAAAAAAAATAATTAAAATGGTAGGTCTGGATTATTATCCATATAAACCTTTTCCGTTGGTGCATTTGTTGACACAGGAGCAGATTCCCCTATTGGCTTACCACCAAACTCCAGGCTACTAACACGGCAATTAATAATGGCTGCTGCTTCACCACTCTTCATGGTATAAGCATTTACTCCCCCGGATCCCTCAACCACAATGTAAGTTCCCTTTAAAATATACGGTTTCAATTTCTCCCCTCTTTCTCCCCAGATATTGCAACCAATCCATATCGTCTTTTCTGATGGATTAGGACCATAAACCTTTTCAGTATGAGCCACAGAGAATGAGCAAACAGTTGTGTCACCCACAGTTTTAAGTTCAGCATCTGCACCAACTCTTCCCGATACAATAAGTTTAATCATTAGGTTTGTTTTTATAATAGTTATTCAATAAAGATTCAATCGCTAATATTATTCCAGGCAATATAAAGTAACTGAAATGAATGTCAGTATAATTTGTTGCTTTGGCTAAAAATAATAACCAAAACACAATTTCTGCAACACTTGTTCTTTCCAACATAGGGGCTAAAGTTAAATGGTAAAATAATTATTAATCAAAAATACAAAAATTATTTTAATAAAATACTTTTTTATAAAAAATAATGTATATTTGCATAAAATTATTAATTATGGCTATTAAGAAAAAGAACGTAATGATGTCAGAGGAAACTCATTGTAAACTTATGGAGATTAGAATGAGAGTATATAAGACAAAGGGGCTACTCTTAACTATGGAGAAATCTATTTTGTATCTTATAGAAAATCAAAAGGATTAAAAGATAATTGTTTTTTGACTGTATTCGAAGCCGTGATGAATTGTCACGGCTTTTTTTATTACGGGGCAGTATGTGAATCACTATAATTATACTCATCACTAATTATTAAAATCAATAACATAAATACTGGGGCATACATACAATGAAATAATGTTTACCATAACAATTTATGTAAAATCATTATTACGGTAGGCTATTGTTCAAATGGGGTAGGGGCTATTGCTGATGGAAAACACCAGGAATTTGGCAAAATGCAAAATCATTTTTGAAAATTGTTAAATTAGACACAAACTGTCAAACGTATTCCTGTCAAAACATATTTTAAACCCAAGTAATTTATGTATATGTATAGGCATATATTTATTGGTAAAATCTATAGCTATTTTAATAAAAATGTAATGAGTATTTGTTTTGATTTAGCCTATAAACTAATTATATATTTTATTGTAAAGTACGGTTAAATCGTACTCTTTTAATTTGTCAGTAAATGACAAGTATTTTACCGACAAACTTTGTAAAAGCTTTATAATAAATTTCATTAATATTTCCACAAATTATTTTAAAATTGATTTGATAAATAAATTAAAAAAAAAGCAAAAATTAATAAAAAAATTAAAATTAAAATTTTTTAAAAATTTTTTAAAAAATTTTTTTTGAAAAATAAAAAAAAACAGAAAGTGCCGAAACCGCAGCCAAAAAAAAATGTCCGCGGCCGCAGCCGTCGAGTCGCGGTCGGAAATAAAAATTTTCCCAAAATTTTTGGGCATCAACGGGAATGACGCAAAGTTTTTTGGCACTTAGCGCTTCAAGAGCGAAAAGCGCAATAAGTCCTACCAAAAAGGTAGGGTTTCCTTTTTTGGAAACTTTTGTAAGTTTTTTTTAAACCCTACTAAATTAGTAGGGTTTATTTGTCCTACCAAAAAGGTAGGGTTAATTTTGGGCCGTCCCAGGGTCAGATCAAAAAAAAGTCCTATTAAAAAGGTAGGATTAATTTTTTGTTCCCAGAAATTTTGGATCTCAAAAAAAGTTCTACTAATTAGGTAGGATTAAATTGTTCCCTGGAAGCAAATTTTTTAAAATTGATCCGGTTAATTTTTTTTAGCCGTAGTTCTGAGAGCAAAAAAAAATAATAAAAAAAAATATAAAAATATTTGCATTTATGAAATTGTTGTGTAAATTTGCATATCAATAATTTTTTAAACAGTCAAAAACAAACGACATGAAATTATCAACAAAAATTTTAACAGTTGAATTTTTTACCAACAATTTAGACTTATTTTTCGATGCTTATTTCGATACGTCATGTAAAGAAAAAAACATTGAACGTCTTATTATCATTGATCATAGATTATGGCAAAAATTTATGTCTGATAACAAAAACCTACAGATGAATTTTGATTTATTACAAAAGTTATTCAATCAAGAATTATCAAGGTGGCGCGAAGAATTTACACAATATTTTTCTTAACAATCAAACCGGATCCGGATAATAAACCGGATCCAATTTTTCAAACAGTCAAAAACAAAAACAATGCAATTTAATTTCATTTTAAACAACGTCGTTCACTCTATAGACATTAAAAAGAGTGCCACGCCAAAACTTGCAAAGCAAGGCGTACGAATATTACAAACATATACTTTTAGTATTGATCAAGTACTAAACAAAAGTTTAGTAAATGATAAAGACGTTTGTTTTAATTGTCCTTTTAGCTACAATCAAAATAACGGTAAAAGTGGCGGCTGCTATACTCATAAAGGTTTGTTATCTTTTGGCCTTAAGTCAAAGATGAATAGATTAAATAAACTTTTATTAGCCGGAAAAATACAACAAGGTTATTTTGGCATATTTGAAAAAATTTATAAACATTCTTTAAGGTATCCGGTAACATTTGCAAGGTTTGGGACATATGGTGAGCCAACATTGCTACCCTTAGAATTAATAACCGGATTAAGTACCTTAGTAAAAAAGTACTCAGGATACACGCATCAATATTTTAACGTAAACAATGAGTATAATAAATTTTTAATGGCGTCAACGCACAATATATTCGAAGCGAATATAGCGCAAAGTTTAGGCTATAGATCCTTTTTAGTCGGATCGGGTAACATTCCGGATAACTTTGTACTTTGTCCCTCAAGTAGCACCATAGCAAAAGAAAATAAATTGTCTTGCGCTTCGTGTGGGTTGTGTGCTGGTTCGAATAGTAAAGCAAAAAATATTTTTGAATTTAAACACTAAAACAATGACAAAAACTGAGTTAATAGTATCGTTGATACTAAAAGATTTTTTTTATTATGTTACTATTTTTTTAATAGTTTACTACATTTATAAAATGGATCAAAAAGGTAGAAAAGCAATCAGGGACAAAAACAAATTAGATTAATTTTTAAACAGTCAAAAACTAATGATTATGAAATTTTACGTTTTAATTGAATGTAATGGCAAAGGATCAGGCGAAGCGGTAAAAATGTCACACGACAAAAAAGCCTTATTAAGTGAGCGAGAAAACAAGTACACGGTAAAACAAGCAAAGAAAAATTATTACTTAAATTATTTTTATCAATCCGATGTCAAATGTAGTGAGATCCATATATACAAAAGTGAGAAACAATATAAGGACGGTAAAGAACCTGTAAACATTCTTTATTATTATTAACCAATAAAACCAGGCTAATAACCTGGTTAATTTTAAATCTTATTTTAAACAGTTAAAAACAAAAAAAAATGGGAAAATTTAAAGAAGCCTTATTTACAAATACTGAAAAATTCGCTAATAAGTACGGCTATATTTTTACATCTCTTTATTTATATGAATATCAGCAACAATATCAAAACAATACAAAATTGGAAAATTTGAGATACCCGGAAAGTTTTAATGATATTAGCGAGGATACTATTAAACATACTTTGCTTAATTACTTTGAGGAACTATTGAAAGGATCTGAAATAAATATAGACTTAATTTGTCCTGTAATGCTATTTGATTTATTAGAACTATTTGATTATTAAACAAGCAAAAGAAAGCTATTTACCTTTAAGGCTGATAATTAATTTTATCAGCCTTTTTTTATTGCCAGATAACAAGCTAATTAAATTTGTCTTATATTTTAATTGTAAGCAATGATAAATAAAAAGAAAGGTATAACACTACATTAAAACAAAGATAGCTTACATTTAAAATATAGCGTTTATTTCATTACTAACTGATTGTATTAAGCTATCCTTAGATCATTACTAACTGATTGTATTAAGCTATCCTTAGATCATTACTAACTGATTGTATTAAGCTATCCTTAGATCATTAC
>Ga0209617_10000053_pt1 | contig 38160 bp, 26 predicted proteins | sample LakEriepJuly2011_2_FD_187459 | JGI IMG/M metagenome (GOLD analysis project Ga0209617, IMG submission 187459) | Freshwater microbial communities from dead zone in Lake Erie, Canada - CCB epilimnion July 2011 (SPAdes) (version 2) | ecosystem: Environmental > Aquatic > Freshwater > Lentic >...
GAAGAAGGACCGGGGTCACCACTATATGCGGACACATCAACATCAACATCAACATCAACATCAACATCAACATCAACATCAACATCAACATCAACATCAACATCAACATCAACATCATCATCAACATCATCATCATCATCATCATCAACATCATCATCATCATCATCATCATCATCATCATCATCATAAACAAGTTGATCATCATCCTCTGGTATTGCTGGTAAAGGCTGTTTGCCTTTGCCTTTGCCTTTGCCTTTGCCTTTGCCTTTGCCTTTGCCTTCACCTTCACCTTCATCTCTTGGTGTGCCGTCTCTCCAAGATTTTCTTTTTTTTAAAGAAGTAATTCCAGGTTCTTCAACTTTTAAAAAATACATTAAATTTTCTGTATGGGCTTTTATATTAATTTGTAGATCTCGTAATGCATCATTAAAAGAAATATCAATTTCCTTTTCAGGGTCTTTAATTGTTTTCTGATATATTCTAAGTTTTTGACGAGTTTTTTTTATATCATCTTGTCTATTCTTTATTATTAATTTTTTTTCATTAATAGTATTTTCTATAGCTTGTATATTACTAATATCCCCATTTTTTTTAAATTCTTTTTTTAATTCTGTTAATTCTTTTAATTTTGCTGCTTCTTTTATTATTATATCGTTTTTCTCTTTAATTTCTTTATCAGTCTTTTCTATACTCTTTTTTATATGCTCTATCTTTTCTTCGCGTAATTTTTCCACTCTTAGTTTTAATGTAATAATAAAAATGTTTACTGCGTCTCTTACTTTGCTCATTAGTGCCGTATTAGATTTATCTTTTAAATAAGGGTCGCTTACTTCAACCCTTTCTATTGTAAATGCTTTTTGTTTTTTATCAAAAGTTTGAAACTTTGTAATAATGGCTTCTACATTTTTTAATGATATTTCGCACGACGCCAAAGTGCTCCTTATAATATGATTTCCTGGATCATATTTATCTTTAATTTTTTCCATAAACTTCTTAATTGCATTTTTTCTATTTTCAAACTTAACAGATATTTTTGATCTCCAATCTTCAACCATATTTTTAATTTCTTTCAAATGAGTCAACGAAGTCTCAAAAGATGCTTTATAAGATGCTATTGTACTATTGATAATCCCATCAGCTTTAGTTGATCTACTAACATCGAATTGCATAGATAGCTTCTTCACCGCTTCCGTATTTTTCTTAAATGCTACTTGAAATTCTGAAGAATAGACTTCAACACTATTTATATCAGCATCCATCTTTGCAAGCATAGCAACATATTTTTCTGTATCTAACTCTATCAAAGAAGACTCAAATATTTTTGTTATAATTAGTTGAAAGTCTTTGGCGTTTTTATCTTGTATAAAAGTACCTGGGTCTGATAAATCTAAACCCTCAAATGTGTCAATAAAAAATGTCTTATCAATTTTGATATCTCTGTTTTCGTCTGTAAAACATAGATATATAGTTGTATTAGTTTTACCACCAACTACTTCAGAGCTATATAATAGCCCAGAGCTATTTGCTACTATATTATTTGTACTATCTGATGTACTCATATCAATATCCTTATCAGGCAAGGTACCACCAGAAGCACCCTTGCGACCGCCAGAAGCACCCTTGCGACCACCAGAAGCACCCTTGCGACTACCAGAAGCACCCTTGCGACCACCAGAAGCACTCTTGCGACCGCCAGAAGCACTCATATCAATACTACTATTACCGGAAGAGGTACCTTTATAAGTATCTGGAGTAACGGGAGTAGGTGGACCATCTTGGTAAACTGGAGTACCTGGCGGACTACCATATGGAGTTTGAGAACCCGAAGAAGCTTGAGAACCCGGAGAAGAAGCAGCTCGAGAAGCCTGAGAAGAAGCTTGAGAACCCGGAGAAGAAGCTCGAGAACCCGAAGAAGCAGCTCGAGAAGCCTGAGAAGAAGCTTGAGAAGCCGAAGAAGAAGCAGCTCGAGAAGCCGGAGAAGAAGCAGCCTGAGCAGAAGGCACGGGATAGGGAACACAAAATTTAAAGAACTTTACCAAAGCCTGTATTCTTGTTAATCCAACAATTAAAGGAGCTACTCTCCAATATATTTTATCATATAGTTTATCACTGTCGCATTTTGTATCTCCTACGCCTATAACTACATTACAATTTAAAGCCTTCGCTGCTTTAAATGCAGACCTATCGCAAGTTAAAAATGCAGTATCGTTTTGTGTTTCTATTGTTATTACATCGCCTTCATTGTCTATAAATGTATTACATCTTCTCTGGTTATCTATATCCTGCTGATCTGTAAATTCAGTATTATGATACAAGCATTGTATAAATTGCAGAGAATCTCCCATATGTTTAATAAACAGAGATATATCCGCAGCCTCTTGTTCAATAAATCCATTCCTATGTAAATATATCAATAAAGCATCCAAATCTTTCATTGTTAATCGTTTTACAACACTAGGAACCGTAGATATCCCGTTCGAACCAAACTGTACTTCAATACCAACATTTGCACCATTTGGTATATCTTGTTTCTTAACAGTTAATACAATTTTATTAGCAGCATTTATAGTTATTTCTATATCAATTGTATTGAGGGAAATATAAAAGCTTTTTAATGCTTTTATAGCAGGATTGATAATATAAGTTAATTGATGTTTGAATACCTCAGAATGTTTCTCTATTTTATAGGCGTCGTATATACCACCATTAGAGTGTTCAGCCGAATCCAGAACGCTGCTAATATTAGGTATTATAAGCAATTTATCATCTGAACGCCAAGCTTCAATCTGTGCTTTTAAGCCTGAAGGAGTAGTATCATGAATTGAATATGTATTTACAACAAGTCTATAATTATCGGGTTTTAAAAAATCGTTACCAGTTATTATAGCTGCTGGATCAAGAAGTAAGGCTGCAAACTCATTATCGGTCATTTTTTGATATATTGGTAAATGTTGTAAACATATTGTAGTTAAAACAGGCTTTGCGCGATTTTTATCAGATAGATCTTTGTATAAATCTTGTCGAAAAATACTGGAAAATTCAACAACTCTGTGTTGAGGTAATTTTCCCTGACCTAAAAAAGTTTCCATCTGAGTCTTTAGAGTAGAAATAAATTGATGATTTAATTCTTTTACAGGTCCTAAATTAGAATTATAATTAGATGTGGGTTTACACAAAGGTAATGTAAACCCACCTTTTTGCTTCATTCCACCATTCTTTCCCTCTCTCTGCTCATTTTCTTGTTTTAATTTATTATAATTAATGTAAAAATATAATAAATCAAAAAGGTCTTCGATACAATTTTTATAAACCAGTTTGCGATAGAATACAGTAGCATTGTAATACTGTGTATAATCGCTATTAAAATGTATTTTACAATTTTCTCTAAAAATCTTATATAGCTTTCGGTTTTCCACAACCTCTTTTTTTTGAATATTACTGTGTTCACCTGTCCCAATTGATTTACTCACTGATGCACTCGCCGATTTACTCACTGATGCACTCGCTGATCTCTTATCTGATGCACTTGTTAGCGAAGTCGCTGATTTAGTCGCTGATCTCTTATCTGGTGCACTTGTTGGCGAAGTCGCTGATTTAGTCGCTGATTTAGTCGCTGATCTCTTATCTGATGCACTTGTTAGCGAAGTCGCTGATGCACTCACTGATTTAGTCGCTGATCTCTTATCTGATGCACTTGTTGGCGAAGTCGCTGATCTCTTATCTGATGCACTTGCCGATCTCCCTACAATAGCTTCTATGCTACCATTATTTCCTTTTTTTAATGAAGAATTAACAGCCCTACCTCCATTTATAGGAAGTAAAAGCGAAGTCTGTTTATTATATAAAGGCAAAAATTTATTAGCTCTTGATAATATGAATATTATACGATTAATTACAAAACCATATATGATATCATCATCTCCTGTATAAGAATAATTAGTATCAGCCTTGATATTTTTACTAATATTATGTATTAAATCTCCAAAAACATTCGTAACTATTAATAAATCTTCTGTTATTTTTTTTTCAATATTACTCTTGACCATAAAATAACACCTTCTCTTACATATATTTTATATTTTATATTTTATACTTCTTTTTACAGTTATTGACAATAGCAAGTAGAAGTCTATCAATAGAGCTTATATGCTTTTTATTTTTAGATATAAAAATTGATATATGAGGATATATACATCCTTGTATATCTGAATATCATTAAAATATGGTACTAACACATATATTTCATTTATCCGATTTACATATCAGGAATGGCGATAATACTTATTCGCGATATGAAGAATATAAAGAAGTGTTCAAGAATACCATAGTATCTATTAAAAAACAAGTAGAAGTCTTAGAGCTACCTTTTGACAACTTTATTATAGTTATTACGGGAGATATTTTTCATAATAAGAATGTAATTGGTAATTATGGCCTCATAATGTATCGCAAGTTTATCCAGGCATTATCTGATGTCGGTAGGACTTATATTATTTCAGGAAATCACGATTATGATCAGAGTGATATCAATAAGCCTTCGCTCGTTTATTCTACTACTTTTGCTATTCCTAATGTATTTGTATTAAATACGACGACCTCATTTATCATAGACGATATAGGTATATCTTTTGTTAGCATAGACGAAACATTGGATAATTATAGAAATAGCGGGAGATTACAAGATTTGCCTCCATTTCCAAGTATCTCAGGTAATGTAAGGTATAAACTTGCACTATTTCACGGTTCTTTCGCCGCTGCTAAACTTTACAACGGAAAAACAGTAGAAGACACTTTCAACCCTTACCCCTTAGAGTGGGTGAGTGATTTTGATTATGTGCTTTTAGGAGACATCCATAAAAGACAAGTATTCTCTTATAAAAACAAAACAATTTGTGGATATGCCGGGAGTTTAATTCAGCAGAACTTTGGAGAAGACATAGTAAATCACGGCTATCTCATATGGGACTTATATAACAAAGACATTAAAAAGGTAAATGTCTATAACGACAAAGGCTTTATCAACATTAGAGAAAGCGACGATAACAAAGATATTATGATAAGGATTAATGGAAAATATGAGAAAAGGCTTGAAGATTATATAAGAGACAATATAGATATAATTCCTAAAAACTTAGATATCAAAAGGTTCTCTAATATTAACATATTCAATCTCAAGAGCATCTTGGAAAAATACAATATCAAATATGTAATTACAGAGAAGATAGACAATTTCAATAACTTCGCACATAATGAATCGCTGAATACCTCAGGTATCTCGGATACCATAGCTGCCGACATATATTCGTCGTGTAATGAAGAAATTATTAATAATGATGCTCTGATAAACTATTTTAAACCCTTGCTTACACCAGATAATCTCTCGTCGCTAAATAAGATTATTAATGATAAGGAATTATTATTGATAGATGTCGACAATTATCCTGAGGAATTGCGTGAAGAATGCTTAAAGATAAATAAAGAAATTATGGCTGTAATAAATACTTGTAATATTACTGATGATACCACGATAACACCTAAATCACTCTATAAAATAAGATATCTTGAGTGGGAAGGATTGTTATGCTATGAAAATAAAAACTGGTTAAATATGACCGATTTAGATAGCAAAATATTTATGGTCAAGGGACAAAATGGAACCGGGAAATCTGCTATTTATGACATATTGCTCTTGGCGATTTGGGGAGAAAACACGAAAAAAAGCCCGTTGACAAGCGGTGTCGTAAATCACAATAAAAGCAAAGGATATACCATAATAGACATAGATGTCTTCAGAGATTCCGACAGCGGACTGCCGTCTGACGGACTACCTGCTGACGGACTGCCGTCTGGAGCAAAAGATACTTATAGGATTGTTAGAAATTATACGAGGAAGAATGCAGGTAATAAATTGCTCGTTAGTAATACTGTTATATATAAAAAAATATCTTGTGGAACCAGCGGAACCAGCGGAGGAGAATGCGGAGCGATTGAGATAATTAAGAAAGATACTGCTTGTAATAATGAGATTACGAGATTGTTTGGGAATATGGAGGATTTCCTTGCTACTTCTATGATTACGCAAAATATAGATTGCGATATATTGAAGATGGATTTTAAATCCACGCTGGAGCTGATAGACAAATCATTTAATATTGAGTATATTTATACTCTTTATAATGTTTTCAATAAGACAATAAACAAATACAAGGGATTACATAAGTATATTGAGAGTAAGAAAGATGTCTATGAAAAATTACTATTAACATCTAATTATACTGAAAATCACGGCGAAGAGATTGAACGGATGAGAGAAGATTTAGAATTGCTAAAAAATGCCTATAGTGCTCTTGTAGAAGAATACAATAACAAGAATAACATATTGAGTAATAGAAATATTGAATTGAGCACAGATGCCTGTTATAAATATGAAGGGTTGAAAAGTAAAATTAATTTAGAAACGCTTGTATCACAAGATATTTATGATATCAAGATTAAGCGACTTGCCGAATTAGAGTTTATATTGAAAGGCAAAGATATCATAGAACTTAGTAAAGCGCCTTACAGTCCCGACAGTCCCGACAGTCCCGACAGTCCCGACAGTCCTTACAGTCCTTACAGATACGATATTGAAGAGATTGCTAAGCCGTGCGATATATCTATAATAAATAATGAGCATAAATATCTAAAGGAATACTTTGATATATTTGACGATAATAATAGCAAGTATAATACTTGTGATGAGAATGAGGTCATTGAATGTCTTGAGAATCTCAAGAATGAATATGAAGGCTTGGAGATTTTGTCAAAATCGTTGATCGCTGAAAAACCCAATAAGGTGAACAAGATCGATAAGCCCATCAAGGCAAGGAAGGAATGTTTAAACAATATCAGGCAATTATATGGAAGCCTTGAATATATGGATGAAATCATAGAAAATATAGGGAACTTTAATATTAATATTAATATTAAAACTGGCGTGATTGAAGATTTATCACTTGAAAGTTATAAGAAATGCCTTGAAGACAAGGAGAATCTGAAAAATAAGGTAGATGACTATAATAACAGATTGAAAAACAACGAAGCCCTCTTTGATAAATGCTTTAAGGAACAAGAAAATATACAAATTGTAGCTACGCCAGCGACGCAAGTGACGCAAGCTACGCAAGTTTACGGAGAGATTAATTGCGAGAATGCCGATGAAGTTATGGGAGAAATTGAAAAAATAGATTACAGTTATATTGTCGGGTTTTTAAAAGAGAACGAGAAATCTGTCGAGGAATACAAAGATATAATGAGGGAATTAAGAGAGACCGAAGAAGATAGATTGAAATATGCTGAAGAGTTGATGTTGTTTGAGAATAACGAGGAATACCATTTTAATCCTTCGTGCGAATATTGCTGTAAAAGAAGCTGGGTCGGCAGAATCAAGGAACTGCGAATTATAATAGATAGGTATGATGAGGATATTGATAAAATAAAAAATAAATTGGATATCAATATAAATTACGAAGAACTCATAGATAAGATGGAAACATATAAAAATACGAAAGATAGATATGCTATATTGCAAGAATGGCTCGAATACTTTAAATACAAAGAGAAGCGCGATAAGCTGACTGAAAAGCTCAACAAACTGATGGAGAATAAGAAGAAATATAATAGGATAATTAGCGAAGGAACAAAAGAGCTTGAAAATATCAATAAATATGCGGGGAGCTATTATAAAAAGGCAAGAGAATTGAGAGAGCACCTTGATAACATAGTAAATTACGAAAAGTATCGGGTGTGGGAAACTAAATATAGCGAGAATACGAGCAGGATGAATGAGATTGACAGGAATATGAAAGAATATGCTGATATAGCTAATTATAATAAGAATATTAAACCGCGCATCATAGCGTATCGCTCGTTAGTAGATAGTTATAATAAATGGGAGAGATACAATGACTATATAAATGTAATACATTCGCGAGAATACATTGAAATTAAGGAGATACAAGAGAATTATAGAAATAACGAAATATACAAGAGTTATAGCGAGGTTAAGCCGATTATCGAGAGGGTTTTAGAATTGAAGGAAATTATAAATGATAGCGAGAAAACCATCATAAAACAGCGCGATTATATAACAGAAAAGGCTGCAATATTCAATTATAATAGCGCAAATATCAAGAGTCTCAATGAATTGCGAGATATTTTGGAGAAAATAAATAATATGCTGACGATATTAGACACGATTATCATTAACTTTCAGGATTTCCGCATAAATCTCTATGATAATATAGTTCTAAAAAAATTACTTCGCAATACGAATAAGATGCTAAAAAATATCTGTCATTCTATCACAAAACCCTTTGAATTAGACTATATAACAAATGTATCGCGAGATATGATACATATCAATTGGTTAATTAAAAATGTTAATATTGCTGGCTGCGGTAGCGTAAGCAGCGTAAGCGGTAGCGGCGGCGATAATAATAAGCAGATTATTTCTATAAATCAAGCATCGGGATTCCAGCAGTTCGTGATATCTCTGGCTTTACGATTGTGTTTGTTTGGAAATAACAAGGCGATATGTAAGCAGTTATATATTGATGAGGGATTTGTAAGTTTTGACAAATATAATTTATCCATAGTTCCTAACTTCCTAAAATCACTCTTAGCATATTTTGATACAATTGTTATTGTATCGCATATAGACTTAATTCAGGACAGCATAGACGATAGCGAATGCATCGCTGAAATAAATTATAACAATAAGACCTCAGTCTCAACACTTACTTATAAGACTCCTGTAGATATAGAATGTACAAGTACAGGAAAAAAGAAGACCATAACAAAGCGAAAATAACCTATATTAAATAATATAGGTTTATGAGTGAAAAATTAATATCTTTAATATTTTCTATCTAGCTACTTGCTTGGTAAAGTTGTGTTAGCTGATCTCGATATTTCCGCAAATTTAGACTTTCTAATCTTAGATAACTGCAATTTGTAAGGTTTAAATATTTTTTCATATTCTTTTATAAACTCATCAAATATTGCAATCATTTCATCTGGAACTTTTAAATAAGAATCCTTTGCGATCTCATGTGGTTTCTTGTTTATATAGTTGTCTATTTTATCCCTATATTTTTTTGCATAAGCTTTAATTATATTAAGTTCATCATCAGATAGATTTGGCTTAATTTCACCATTCTTATTTGAATCTGATATTATCATGTATTTATTATTATAATCTGCTAGTAATTCTAATTTTCCTATAATTGCTTCTGAAATTAGATATCTTTTATATCTTGTTATACCTGTAATAGTAATTCTGCAATTATCTTCATTAAAAGTTTTTCCTAATAAGCTAACCTCCGGGCTTGCGCTCGCAGATAATTTTATTAATATTTCTAATTCTTCATTTACATCTTCATCTTTATATTTTTCTGTTTCATCGGATTCGGCTTCTTTGTTTGTATATAAAACATTTATTATATGTTCAAAATACTCTTTACGATTATCGCATGCAGCAAATCTATATGTAGGCATTTTATCTTTTGACAAAGCTATAATACTTTCAATATTAGTATCTTCAATATTACGATTTTTAAGATATTTGGTATATTCTTTCTCAATATATGTGTCATCAATACCTTTATTATTAAGTATAATAACTTTTAAACTTTTTAATATGATACCATATTTTATATCTGTAACATTAGCTGGAAGTTTTTCAAATATAATAGCAATTAATTTATCTAATAAAGTTGTCTTATAATTTAGTAAAAACTCTGGTTTTTTTAGATTTGTTTCTAATTGTGTTTGTATAGCTTTTTTGTAGTCATCAATATTTTTTATTAAAATATTTACTAATTTATACATTAATTGTAGCTGACAATCATAAAAATGATTATTATTTTCAGGGTTTTTATATATTCTAATAATTAAACTATCTTTGTTATTATTTAAAAAATTTATAATTCCTTGTTCATCTGATATATCATCACCTTCTTTGTTATCTATACTTTTAAAAACTTTTAAATTATAAGCTTCTTCCTCATCAATAGTTAATAATACTATTCCATCATTATAAATCTTAAACATACTGGTTTCAAAAATTTTTTTTTCACTTTCTTCCGGAGAAATAGCAGTTTTTGGCTGGGTATATAATAATTGTGAGGGAATACCAAAAACACCTCCTCTTTGTTGTTCTCCTCCTTGTGCTACTCCTTCTCCTCTTTCTCCTCCTTCTCCTTGTCCTCCTGTTTCTTCTCCTCCCTGTGCACCATCAGGATCATCGACACTGAGAGCACCACCAGGATCAGGAGCTTCAGCAACAGTGACGGAAGGATTAGCGACAGAAATAATTTTATTTATAAAACCATTTAACAAATCCACATATTTTTTATAATATGTGGATGCTTCTGATTCTAATTTTTCTTTTTTTTCATTATCTATTTCTATAGTATCAAATAAATTATTTTGATCAGACTTAAAATAATCTTTGTAATAAAGTTTTAATAAAGTATAACTATCATAATTATAGTGGTTATATAAACATAATAATATAAATTGTAAATGACCGATAAAGTCTTTTACTTTTTCATCGTGAGGCTTAAATTTCTCTAAAAAATAATCATTAAAGGGTCTGTTGATGGTTTCATCATCTAAATAATATTGAAAATATTCAGAACCAGTGTTTAAATTTATATTATAAACATATTTTTTCAAACAATCCTTAAGAAAATCTAATTTTTGTTGTAATGTTAACATTTGAATCATTTGCCCTCCTATAATTTTTGTCTTAATATATTTTTTTTTTGTGATTTTTCCATCATTTTTTGTAGGCTTTTTAGTTTGTTTAGTTTGTTTAGTCTGTTTTTTTTTGGGCATTTGTTTTGCTTTTAACATCTTTCTACTATACTATATAAATAATAAAAAAAATAATTAAATATGTGTTGTTATATAAGTTTTATATATTATCGCTTCACGAAGTTACGAAGTCACGAAGTTACGAAGTTACGAAGTCACGAAGTCGCGAAGTCACGAAGTCACGAAGTCACGAAGTCACGAAGTCACGAAGTCACGAAGTTACGAAGTTATGTTATAGTATCATCTATACAAGCTGATTAATAATACCTATCTTATTGCGGAATCTTCTATAATCCCAATCTATATATTCAAGGGAAAATTACTTAGATTATATAGTTGAATACTTGCCGTTATAGTGTGCTTTTATATATCCTATTTAAGTAGTACTTATAGGAACACTTATATTAAATTATTTTACCATTTTAAGCAACCTTATTTTTTGTTTTTTTTGATCTTCTTAACTGTTTTTTTCTTACCGGTCATTTCAGTACCACCACCACCCCCTTGTCTTCCTTTTACTCCGACTTCTACTTCTACTTCTGCTGCTCCTTCTTCTACTTCTACTTCTGGTTCTGGTTCTCCTCTTCCTACCAGTGCTACTCTTCCTCCTTCTCCTGCTGCTCCTTCTACTCCTCCTGCTGCTTCTCCTACTTCTGGTGCTCCTGGTGCTCCTTGTGCTCCTTGTGCTACTTGTCCTACTCCTACTTCTCCTCTTCCTTCTTCTCCTTCTCCTTCTGGTGCTTCTGGTTCTTCTGCTGCTTCTCTTTGTCCTCCTGATTCTTCTTCTGTATTATTTTTATATTTTTTATATAAATCAGAAAACTCTATAATATTCAATGAGAAATGCTCTATATAATATAGATTTAAATATTCTTCTATAGTTACATCTGTGTATTTAGGAGTATTACCATCTACATTATTATCTATTATTAAAAATGTCTTAGTAATACCATTAAATTCAAATTGAGCAGCTGCTTCAGCTGGAGCAGCTGGAGCATTCGGCTTAGCAGCGGTTCCTATAATTAGTATATGCGATACTTTTAAAATATCATATGTAGTAATAGTATTCAATTCAAAACAATTTTTATTTTTATCAAATATATATGTTTTATCAAAATCAAAAGAATCTTTAAAACTATTAACCGTATACGAATTAACTTTTAATTTTATAGAAAGAGAGTATGTTTTATCATTTAATAATGTTAATATGCATTTATCTTCTTTTTTTAATATACCCGGTATGACATCAGCCGCAAATGTTGTATGAAATCTATCTCCGTTTTTATGCGGAAATACATCCTTTTCTAATAACTTGTCTCTGACTAATGTAATAGATGTAATTTTGCTACTCATTTTATATTATATCTATTTATATAGTTATAAATAAAATATTTTAATATTAACACTATTTAATGTGTTAAATGAAAATGTAAATAATATTATATATTATACCAACCAAAAAGAAAATGAATAATGATATACCATATGGTATGCGTGAAATAGTAAGATAATAAAAAGGAAATATATATATTTATACTTATACTAACAACTATTTTAGTAATATTGCTAATATTACTATAATGCATTGTATATGTTAGCTATTAAATAAATTTAAAAATTTAAAAGTAGCTTCTAATTGCGGCGAAGCTTCCTCTGGTATTTTTAACGGAGCTTGTTTTACTATTTGTGTTTGTGCTTTTGGCGGTGTTTGTGTTTCTGGCTGTGCTTCTTTTCGTGCTTCTTCTGCTGCTTTTTGTGCTGCTTTTTGTGCTTCTTCTGCTGCTTTTTGTGCTGCTTTTTGTGCTTCTTCTGCTGCTGCTGCTTTTTGCCGTGCTTCTTCTTCTGCTGCTGCTTCTGGTGGTGTTTCTACATTTGATGTTAGTAATAAATCAAGTAATTTTGGAGTCAGTAAATTATGAAATAAATTTAAAAAATTAAAAGTAGCTTTTAATTGCAGCGAAGCTCCCGTTGGTATTTTTAACGGAGCTTGTTGTAATACTGTTGGTAGCGTTATAGGTTGTTGTTTTTCTTTTTCAGTAGCTTGTTCTTCTGGATGAGGTCGAGACGGAGGTTGTTGTTGAGGTGGAGATGAATCTCGAGATGTTGCTTGTGGTAATTGCGATGAACTATGAAATAAATTTAGAACTTCCAATGCAGCATTAAAAGATGCACCTTTTATTTTCTCATCTATTATCCCTTGTTCTTCTTGAGGTGGATCTTGAGGTGGAGATGGAGATGAATCTCGTGATGTTGCTTGTGGTAATTGCGATGAACTATGAAATAAATTTAGAACTTCCAATGCAGCATTAAAAGATGCATCATTTATTTCCTCATCTGTTTTTACTTGTTCTTCTTGAGGTGGAGGTGGAGATGGAGGTCGAGACGGAGGTAGAGCCAGAGGTTGAGATGAATCTCGAGATGTTGTTTGTGGTGATTGTGATGAACTATGAAATAATTTTATAACTTCAAATGCAGCATTAAAAGATGCATCTTTTATTTCCTGATATGTTTTTACTTGCTGTGGAGGTTGTTGAGATGGAGTCGGAGATTGTTGTTGATGTAGATCTCGTGATGTTGCTTGTTGTGATTGCGATGAACTATGAAATAATTTTATAACTTCAAATGCAGCATTAAAAGATGCATCTTTTATTTTCTCATCTATTATCCCTTGTTCTTCTTGAGGTAGAGATGGAGGTAGAGCCAGAGGCGAAGCTTGAGATGATGCTCGAGTACGAGATGTTGCTTGTGATAAACCAAGTGATTTTTGAATTGGTAAATTATGAAATAAATTTAAAAAATCAACTGTAGATTTTAATTGTTGAGAAGCGTTTTGTGGTGCTATTAGCGGAGCTTGTTGTAATACTGTTGGTTGTTTCATAGCTTTTTCATCTTGTGCTTCTTGTGCTTCTGCATTTTGTCCATCTTTTTTTGGCGAAGCTCGAGATGATGATTGAGGTCGAGATGTTGCTTGTGATAAATCGAGTGATTTTTGAATTGGTAAATTATGAAATAAATTTAAAAAATCAACTGTAGATTTTAATTGTTGAGAAGCGTTTTGTGGTGCTATTAGCGAAGCTTGTTTTAATACTGTTTGTGGCTGTGCTCCTTGCGTTGATGATCTTGTTGTTTCTTCTGAGATTCCGCTTCGTATCTGGTGGTGTTGTTGTTGTGGAGATTGTTGTGATTGTTGTGATTGTTGTGATTGTTGTGATTGTGGTGATTGCAATGAACTGTGAAATAATTTTATAACTTCAAATGCAGCATTAAAAGATGCTTGTGTTTGTGGTGATTTTGAAGATTGCTGGAAAGGAGAAGTCGGCGATGCTGTATCTTCTGTAGTATCTTTTGTAGGATCTTCTGTTGATGTTTTTTGCGATAAAGTAAGTAATTCTGTAAGTGATTTATGTGTGTATAAATTATGAAATAAATTTAAAAAATATAACGATGCTTTTAATTGCGACGAAGCTCCTTGTGGTGCTATTAACGGTACTTGTTGTATTGCTATTAGCGGCGCTACAGATGCTACAGATGCTGCTGATGCTGCTGATGCTTTTTTCGATCCTTGTAGCAATGATGCAGCTGACGATGCAGCTGATGATGCAGCTGACGATGCGGCGGATGATACAGCCGATGCTTTGGATGCTATTTGTGTGAATGCTGCCGTAGCTGTCTTAGCCGCCGTAGCCGTCGTAGCCGTCGTTTGCGAACTATGAATTAAATTTAAAAAATCTAATGCTGCTCTTAATTGCGGCGAAGCTTCTGGTGGTGCTATTAACGGTGCTTGTTTTGAAGGTACTAATGTTTTTTGCTGTGCTGCTTTTGCTGTTTTTGCTGCTGCTGTTTTTGCTGATGTTACTCCTATTGCTGCTTTTACTGTTTTTGCTGCTGTTTCTGTTGCTGCTTTTACTGTTTTTGCTGCTGCTTTTACTGCTTTTACTGTTTTTGCTGCTGTTTCTGCTGCTGCTTTTACTGCTTTTGCTGCTGCTTTTACTGCTGGTGATGCTGTTGTTGATGCTGGTGATGGTTCCGGGTTTACACGGAAATTTGGTTGTTTTAAGGGCATATTTATGCCCTTGTCTTTGTCAATAACTTCTTTTATAAGATTCCAATCTTCAAATGTAATTTGTAATGTATTTTTATTATCTAATATTAGTTTTGTAAATTGTGGTAATTCTCTTATACTTGCAAAATTTCTAAATCCTTTGTTTATTTTGTAAACAAAAATTAAATTTGTATTTGTATATTGATATAATGTATTACTATTACTATCTATTTCGTGTGTATTTTTTTTAGAAATTATTATGATATCTTCGAATGCAACATATATTATAGGTAATATATGTTTTAAATTATAATATCTATTAATTTGAAATACATTTATATTATCATTCCCGTCTACATAAATTAAATAATTATAACTGTTTAAAAGAGAATCATACTTAATATCGTGAGAACCATTTGTGTTTTTATACTGTATAGTTGTATCAGTATCCTCAGGAAAATTTATAGATTTAAAAGAATATAGCTTTTTACCCTCATCTTTACTTTCCATATCTATATTTTTCCTTATTCCTACAGGTGTTTCTACAGGTATTTCTACAGATTTTTGCTGTTCTTGTAAAGAATTAAAAACACCTATTAAATTATTTTTATAAAGAGAAAGAGTACGGTCTATTTCTTCTTGTTCTTCTTTTTTTTGTAAAGAATAAAATACAGTAATTAAATTATTTTTAAAAAGAGAAAGCATATGGTCTCTTTCTTCTTGTTCTTCTTGTATTTGTAAAGAATAAAATAAAGCCGCTAAATTATTTTTAAAAAGAGAGCGCGCACTTTCTCTTTCTTCTTGTTCTTCTTGTATTTTTAAAGAATAAAATACGGCCGCTAAATTATTTTTAAAAAGAGAGCGCGCACTTTCTTCTTCTGCTTCTCGTCGTTGTCGTTCTCTTTCTTCTGCTTTTTGCCGTGCTTCTTCTTCTTCTGCTTCTTTTCGTCTTTGTTCTTCTGCTTTTTGTCGTGCTTCTTCTGCTTCTCTTTGTTCTCGTTGTTGTCGCTCTCTTTCTTCTGCTTCTTTTCGTAGTCTCTCTGCTTCTTCTGCTTTTTGCCGTGCTTCTTCTGCTTCTGCTTTTTGTCGTGCTTCTGCTTCTTCTCGTTGTCTCTCTGCTTCTTCTGCTATTCTTTTTTCTTCTGCTTCTCGTCGTCTTTGTTCTTCTGCTTCTTTTAGTAGTCTCTCTGCTTCTTGTTGTTTTAGTAGTCTCTCTGCTTCTTCTTCTTCTCGTTGTTGTCGCTCTCTTTCTTCTGCTATTCTTTTTTCTTCTGCTTCTTTTCGTAGTCTCTCTGCTTCTGCTTCTCTTTTTTCTTTTTCTTGTAAAGAATTAAATACATTATTAAAATTATTCTTTGTTATTAATAATAAGATATTTTTGGATACTTCTTCTGCAGCTTTTTTTGCAGCTTCATTTGATAATATTACTGCTTCTTCGTATTCTTTCAATATTTTATTATGTTCATTCGATTTTATAGCAGTTGCTAATAGCGTTTCTAAATTTTCTAATTTATCATCTTTATAAGCACAAACACTTTTGTATATATTATATAGCTCTATAGCATTACTATAATCAGCAGAATTCTTTGATGCCCTTTTTATATTATTTTCCAATATTGATAAAAAATCGGTAATCATATCCTTTCCCTTCTTCTTAACCTCGTATTCTTCTTTGAACTGTAGAGCGTTTTTGTTTCTTTCTTGTTCGTTATTTATCTTAGATAATGTTGTAGAATCATTAATTTTAATATCTAACTCAGGATTTATAAGTATATTATATAATAAATTATTAAAAAATTTATTATATAATTCAAGAATATGTTCAATAGGATGTTTATTTTTATCGAAATATGTATTAGAATTTTGTGTATAACCATGATTCCACAATTTAATTTTTTTAATTATAGCAGTTAAATCACCTTCATCATATAAATCAGAATATTTAACATTTCGTAAATTTTTATTTAAATTAATACATATATTTAAAAAATAACAAAATATTCTATATAATATATATATGTGTGTATATTTCAAAGATGCATCTTTGTTTATTTTAACATTATTTACATATTCTAAATTGAGAATACTATATATATTATAATTCCAAATTAATAAAAATTGATTATCATCGCCTGTATTTCGGCTTTGATCTAGTTTAGCTAAATAATATACATAATCTAAATTATAATTATTAGGCGGATTTTGAATTTTATCATCAATAAATGCTATAGATATATTTTCGTTTAATTTTGTAAATAGTTTATTAAGCTTATGTTTCTCTTGTGAAATCTCTTGTGAAATCTCTTGTGAAATCTCTTGTGAAATCTCTCGTGAAATCTCTTCTAAAATTTTATAATATGTAATATCTGTACTATATATATAATTTATGATAGTATATTTTTTACATAATTTTTCTATTTCTCTATCAATAAATACATATTTAGCGTTAGGGTCTTCATTAGTATTTGATCCATTTGGTCTTGGTCTTAATAAAATTTTATTTATAATATTATTATCTATTTTTTTTAAGTTTTGATCGTTATTTGGATTATGAATACTATTTTTATATTTATTTAAAAAACCTTCGTATTTATCTTTTTTAATACCTATTGATGCATCTTGACTACCAAATAAATTTTTTATAAATGTATCTTTTATACTCTCTAAACTCTCTAAATTATATTTATTTTTAACACGCACAGAGCTCATTAATATATTATAATAAAATAAATATATATTTATCGATATGTCTCTTTCAATTTATCAAGAGTAGAATCATATAATTTATTATAATTTGGGTCTTTGAGTTGTATATAAGAAGATTGAAGTTCATCATTAACCTTACTATCATCCTCAGTTATAGAAAATATTGTTAAAAAATATTCGCCTTGATTTGAATTTGAATCAATTTTATTATTTCGTTCATATATAATATTATAAAATGATACATACTTTGTAAGTAAAACATCTATTATGTCGATGGTATATTGTGTGTTTTTTTTAAAAAATACTTTAAAACCGGAATTATCTTTAATAATTACATAATGATTTATAATAATACCACCTCGTTGCGATATAATTCCACCATTATTTAAAAAACCTTTTATTTTTGTACTTATTGAATCATAATCTTTATTAAATATGTATATTTTATTATTTTTTATAATTTCCTTATATGTTTCATCATTAGTATTTAAAACTATATTACTCAAATCTATAGTTGTATTAAATATTCGTGCGTCTTTGTCAACCTTGCCATCAGCACCTTTAATACCATATAAATGCAATTTCACATCTATACTTGGGCCACTGACGCCCCCGCGTATTTTTTGCAGTATATAGACACCCTTGTATTTTTTAATAGGATAATATTTATTTTTATCTCTAATATATTTTTTATTATTTTCATCAATATATATATATTTCCTATCACCAGAAACAGTATCTATATGAGAACGCACATACATATTATATAATCTATTATTATATAATATAATAAAATATAATAACAAGCCTGTGACATCATAAATCAATTTAATATTTATAATCCAAGCGGTTTAATCCATAAAGGAACGCAGATATTGTCATTTTTGACACTATGCGAAAAGAAGCAATCGCATTTAAAATTACATTGTTTGCCTCGCATCGGTCTGACCTTTGTAATATTCTCTGTCGCAACAGCCGCAGCAGCAGGCACAGGCACAGGCACAGGCACAGGCACAGCCGCCGCTAACAAATTCCCAGCTTCTTTTTTAAAATATGGATTTAATTTGCCGATATATATGGTGTGAATAAATGTTATATATACTAATAGCGATATTGTTTTTAGCATATGCAGCATATGCAGCATATGCAGCATTATATGTGTATATATAATATTATATTTATATATAATATATATTAAGTAAAAGGATATGGACGACGATGACACTAAGGAACCAGAGGAACCGAAAGAGCCGAAGACATATTTTATAATGACGAATGAAAAGGGTGATTATGGTTGTATGACCTTTACTGATTATGATATGTATAAAAGCAGTCTTGAATCATATACTAAGCTCGGCTGGATATAGCTCGGCTGGATATAGACTAACAATCCGGAAAAGACGAATCAATATTTTTTTTATTCATTATAATAAGAATGACAAGTATATCATCAGTGAGAGAGACGCGAATAACAAGAGATAAGGCGAATATATTGAATGAAAAGCAGTGCAAGACATTGCGAAAGGATTATCGTGATTATATCAACGGCAAAATATCTCAAATTAAACACCCTAAGACGCGTGCCCCCATTAAAGAAGCCGCAAAGGTCAAATATTTATATAACAAATGTGCAGAAAAATACGAAATCGGCTCATCAATTACGCAGTCAAGTATGTCTAAATTGACAAAGATGATGAGTAAAAAGCCCAAGACCACAAAGTCAGCATCACCAGCATCACCAGCTTCATCGCGATCGCCAGCTTCGCCAGCTTCGCCAGCATCGCCAGCATCTAAGGATTTTTTGAGTTATGAGAATGATATTAATATTGAAGGCAATGCGGATATAAGAGATATTCTTGATATGCCGATAGAGACCTTTAAAAACAACCGCCTTTTAGTAAAGAAGCTGTTCAAAATCCCTATAAGTGAGAAAAAAGGCTTAGAGATATTGAGAAAGCACCTAAATGACCCTAATAATCACGCGGATTATGTCATTAGTTATCGCGAATATGTAAGAGAAATTACAAAATATCTGCCCATATACGACCCATTTATGAAGAAGAGGGACTTAAAGCTGTATATATTAGATTACTTCAATCCCAACGCCCAATTTTCAAGAGACAGGATGATATTTTTCATAGAGTATTGTCAAAAAGTATATACTTCGGCGATATTTCAAGATACGAGGAATATGAATTTGGGACATTTTATATACGATGATAATTATAGAGCCGTATCTACGGCCGCCGGATTCTTCGCGCGATTATCACAGAGTAAATATGCCTATTACGCTTTGTATTTTATAAACAAGATACTCCTAAATAACATTAACGGGGATCCTGAATTAATTCGCAATTTTATATTAACCAAGAAATTACTTAAAAATCTAATAGACAAGGATTTTGTCATAGAAGACACCGATGTCTCTCTATCATTCAGTACGAGCAGCAGCAGTTCAAAGAGCGACGATATGACTAAAAAAGATTCAAGTATGAATAATATATATCGTGAATTGGGAAGAAGAGAGTTTGTTAAATATATTATGAATAATGGCGAGAATCCCCGAACAATTAATGACGCAGATCCTTATTTGGGCGTTAAATGGGAAAGGATGTCTATAAATAAACTCAGAATGGTAGTTAAAATACCTATAGAAACGAACGGCCGAGTATTCACATATGCGTTTTATGCGAGAAGCTTATACAAGGACTGGAAAAATGCTATGAGAACGAGAAAACCTTTCATAAACCCTTTTACGAGAACACCCTTCAGTACCGATGACGAGGCCAAAATATTAAATATATTAGAACAAAAGTACCCGTACATAACGATGCCCGCACGAGAACCTGTCAATAGATTTGATTTATATTTCCAAGATCCCGAGACTATTCGCGTGAATGGCACATATTTCTGGCAGATAAATATATGGTATAATTACGGGACGCGAGAAACTCCTGAATACATTAAAATAATAGCGATAAATGTAATATCATTCCTCGATTTATACAATGACGACAGACAGGTCGAGTATTCGCCGGCATTTTTATTTGAAAATATAGAGAAATTGAGAAAAGAAAATAAGATTATTGGGAAAAAGATGCCCTTTAAATTACATCCGGCCTTCGCAAAATACTTCAATACCTATATAACTACCGAAGCACAATACAAAGACTTTTTCACCCTATTAAACCGATAGAGAAGAGCGCAGGAAAAGGCATAGGGACTTGTCTTGTCTTGGCGATTTATAGGGCGTTCTTAATTTTATTAGAGAAATCCATATATTTCTCCATAGTATCAAGGGTAGTATTATTATACTCTGTCAATACATTTAGGGGCTTGAGAGGCATATTTTTTCCGAATATTTTATTGTTTCGCACGAGGAAACTGATGTTTTCAAATAATATTTGCAGAATATGCGCGGCATCTATATCTTGATTAGCGAAACCGTATGGAACTTTAATACGGATTAAAGGCACTAATATATTTTCTTGACCGGGTATTTTAGCTATATATTGAAATATGATTGTAATATACTGAAATTCCTGCACGGTATGATATGAAATATCGCGCCTTCCTTCGCCATATGCTGGTCTTTGTAATCGCGGATACATAGATAACATAGCATTCATAATAGTTTCCTTATCTTCCTCAGTAAATGGTGCTCTATTATAGGGATTAACAAATGGTATCCTTTGATACGGACTGCTTTTTACGCAATCTCTCCAAAATCTATAAAGTGTTTTGACATAAAAGGCGTGTCTGTATGTTCTCCCATTTATAACCGAAGGGATTGAAATAACTTTTTTAAGCTTGGCGACAGGCATATCTTTCCACTCGTCACCAGAGAGGTCGGTATCATTCATATTATTTCGTAAAATGTCCGCTATCATCTCTTCCTTTGTTTTTTTATATCTTTCAATATTCGCTTTAGATTGGTAATGACTGTGTCCGCTCGAAGAGCTTCTTGGAGTTCCCGACCAATTGGGAGATTTGCTAACAGATATTGAACCATCCTTATAACTCAATGGTATATTCTCGCCGGTGATAAGTGCATCTAATAAAAATATGTTTTTATTTACTGCATCACCAGGTTGATTATTGTTATAAACCCAGTAGTGATGCCTTGGTTGATTATTGTTATCCCTAATAAGAACATGAATGAATTGAACGGCCAAATACTTCTCTATATTATTCTCTAATGTTCTAATAATATCTTCGCTATTCCTATTATGTTCAGAATACATAATGATATTAGCAAATAAGGTATGTGGCGATAATTCAGTGGGGAGTTTTCTAAGCTCTGTAGGGTTTCCATAATGGACATTTTTCCACATACTGTTTATTTTCTTGCCCGTATTTTTGATAGAATTAATTATATTAGGACGCATAGTTGAAGCAACTTCGTCAATTCTAAAAGGGTCGTAATTATATCCGTGCATCCATCCATATTGTCGCGTTAAAATATCGGCGGTAACAGTATTATTCATATATATATCTGTCATAATTCTGTTAATTTCTTCTAAAATCTTGTAATAGGCATTAACATATTTATTTTGCTCTGCGGAAGCCGTGCGATTAGCCTCGAGATATTCTTTGAGCTTATGCAAACCTTTATCTAATATTATTGGTTTAGAGAAAAGAGACTCTATCAATTTTCTATTTTGCGCGAGAGTATTTATAGGTATATATATAATGTCTTGAACCTTCGAATAAGAATCAAGAATAACTTCGTTATCTCCCGAATCAGGCGATGATGATGACTTAGATTTAGAAGATGAAGATAACCCTTCAAACTCGTAGTTATGTTTGCATTTATCATATATATATTTGATTCTTTCAGTATCTCCTATGGGCTTATTTGTTTTTGGATTATTTATCTTTGATATCTTGCCGTTTTTATATTCTTTATAATCTTTAATAAAAGCCTCGCATTGCTTTTCTGATAAATTATTATTTTTATCCTTTTTAAATGCTAATATTTTAGAAGCCGAAGACATATTCTAATATATTTAGGATATTATATTTTAATTGAATTGCCAAAAAATGTTCCTTTTTATATTGCATATCTAAAAAATTGACAGCTATGATTTATATTATTTATACAACTATGTCAATGATCGCAGTCGCGTCCTTGTTCCTGGTAATTTTCTTGAATGTCGCGGGTATGACTGATGCCCGCATTCATCGCACAAGCAGTAGGGGAAGTAGAACACACTGTGATTATGAATGGGTTAGGAAGATTGAACGCGAGAGGGACGATTTGAAGAATCGCGTGGAATTTGTCCGCGATAGCAATTCGTATATGGAAACTATGATTACTCTCAATAGTTGTAATGCGGGGCATATGTTTAGGTACAACAAGGATAATGGTTATAAGATTAAATGTATTACTTGTCCCGAGAATCATTACAGGACCAAGACGAATACTACTTGCTACCATTGTCCCGAAGGTTTCTATTCGGCTCCTGGTTCTGCCGAATGTAAGAAGGCGAATACTAATAGTAGCAATGTTCATACTCTCTGCAATGAAGGTACCATCGTAGGCTCTAATAAGTTCGGTTATCACCTGGCGAGCTGTATTAAATGCCAATCCTTGAATGTGAAAAGTTATATGCCTTACAAGAATAATCACGACGCCTGCATGACTTGTCCTGCTGGTAGCGTGGTTAATCTGAGAGGAACTGAATGCACTGTGTGTCCCGCTGGACATTTTGAGAAGGACAATAAATGTATCAAGTGTAGCTCAGGAACTTACGCAGATAAGGAGGGTATGACAGAATGCCGGGCATGTAATAATAGGAATGCTCTGGCTTACTCTTCAATCGGTGGAACCAATTGTGAAGATAGCATCTTTCACGATTTTGCTAAGAAGTTTAATAATAACATCATGAACTTGGATATCATATTGAAGCCGATTGTGTTCGGGGCTCACAGTAGCGCAGCATACCTTCTGAATAATGAGCGCGAGATTGCGGCATTTACACCGATTATTATGAGTGCCGCAGTTATAACAGGCATCTTCTTTAACGCCTAAGCAAAGCGAAGCTAAGCAACGCGAAGCAAAGCTAAGCAAAGCAAAGCACAATATATAACCTATAACCTCAAAAACTACAAAAAACTATATATTTTTTATTTTATGCTTGTGTATTACATAGTATGATAGGAATAATTTGGTATAATATTTTAATTATTCGCAAAAAATTGATTGATGCTTAATATTATATTATTATCTTACTGAGATGCCTGCTATGCCTGCTATGCATTGGATTGCTATTGTTGCTTTTGCGATTTCGATTGCGAATGTTGGTCGCGCGGATGCTCGCATTCACAAAATGAACTTTGTCACTAAGTGCGGATGTGCGAGCACAGTATCAAAGGAGAGAGATAGTGCGTATAAGAAGTTTAATGATGCCGTCAGTATTTCAGAAAATATCATAACTGTCAACAATTGTCTTCCTGGACACGAGTTTAAGTTTGATAACTATGACACTGATACCACTACAAAATACAAGGTTGAATGTGTTAGATGTGCCGAGAATTATTATAGGACAGCGAGCAATTCATCTTGCCTGAAGTGTCCTGTAGGATTCTATTCACAAGAAGGAGATAGCGAGTGTATCAAGGCGCCCACGAATAGCAGCAATGTTCATACCTTGTGCAATAAAGGGCACATCGCGGGTAATGATAAGTTCGCCGAATATGAGAACAGTTGCTATAAGTGTAATCCTGAAAAAAAAGAGTATATGCCTTATATGAATAATCATGACAAGTGCTTCTCGTGTCCCTCTGGAAGTGTAGTAAACGAGAAGGGACGCGAATGTACTGAATGCCCTATCGGATATTATGAAAAGGAAAATAAATGTGTTGAATGTTCGATCGGTACTTATGCGGATAAGAGCGGGACTGATAAGTGCAAGGTATGCAGCAATGAGTTTGCATTGGCTTATCATTCGGTTGGTGGATATACTTGCGATAATAGCATCTTCTATGATTTGTCAGAAGGTATCAAAAATAATCTGATTAATATGGATATGTTATTGAAACCGCTTGCATATGGCGCAAATATTGGAATAGCAATGATAAGCAACAATCGCCGTATGGTAGAACTTGCAATCCCTTGTATGGCTATGGCGTATGCCGCATATAGTATGTAAGTATCTGAGGAGTATCTAAGGAGTATCTGAGGAGTATCTGAGGAGTATCTGAGGAGTATCTGAGGAGTATCTAAGGAGGGGGTAAGGTGGATGGAGGAGATGGGTATATATAGTTTTTTATATTTTTTATATTTTTTTTGAAGAAGAAGATAATATATAAGTAAATGTTAAAATATCTATTATATAAATGTCTGAAGTGGGATTTATAATATTGAGGAATGTAAGGGATGAATTAACGAATAAGTATTGGATTAAATGTATAGAATGTATAAGAAAGTATTATCCGTATCATAAGATTCTTATTATAGATGATAATAGCAATTATGATTTTGTATCTAAAATAGAAGATGCTAATACTTTTGTTATTCGTGGAGAATACCCTGGGCGCGGTGAATTATTGCCCTATTATTATTATTTGACTAATAAGCTATTTGATACTGCTGTAATAATTCATGATTCTGTGTTTATTAATAACTATATTGATTTTAGAGTAGATAAATATAAGATATTTTGGTCTTTTGAACACGATTGCGACCAAATAGAAGATGAAACATTAATGATAGATGCCCTTAATGACAAAGAATTGAAGATGTTCTATCAAAATAAGTTGTTATGGAAAGGTTGTTTTGGGTGCATGTCAGTAATTACTCACGATTACCTGACACATCTAAATAAAAAATATGATATAAGCAAATTATTAGATTATGTTAAGAAACGATATAATCGCTGTAGTTTTGAGCGCGTAATAGCTTCTATTTTACAAAAAGAGCAGGTTAATCAAACTTTATTTGGAGATATTCATAGATATTGCCCTTGGGGAATACCTTTTGATCAGATACAAAACTATGGGCATCTGCCTGTAATAAAATGCTGGACTGGACGCTAATACCCGCGATATACTGCGATATACTGCGAGATACCACGAGATACCACGAGATACTGCGAGATACACGCGATATACTGCGAGATACCACGAGATACCGCGAGATACCGCGAGATACCACGAGATACCACGAGATACCACGAGATAGCCTAAGATAACAACATATTTAACTGATTTTTGTATATTCTATAGCGACGCCATATAATTTCTCTAAGTACATCTTTGAGATTATTGGGATTATTAGGATAATATATATCTAATGTCGTCTCTATATTTTTATAATTACTCTTAATATCTGAGATAGTATTAGAAGTACTGCTTAATAAATCAATATGTTCTGAGTTGGCCATACATTCTATTATTATTCTATTATAGCTATTGGTTTTGCTTGCAATGTAAAAATCGGTACAATACCTGATATGTTCTTCTAATAATGATGTATAATTTTTGATAAGATTTATAATATCAGGATATGCCTTATTGTTATTGTATTGCAATAATATAGCAGCGGATATTTCATATGTACCATAGGGAAACTCATTATATGTATAATAAACAGACATAATATCTATCTAATTATATACAACTCTATTTTTTTACATTACAGCCATATACAGCCTCCAGCCTTCATCCTCCAGCCTATCAATAGCAGTTCTCGAGACACTGGAATATTCATATTTTTTCAATTTATAATTTTCAATTTTTAGAAATTTTCAGTGTCTTTTTATGTCACCATAAAGGTAATATAAATATATGATAATCACTGACAATAGCCTTTTCTATAGCCTTTTCTATAGCCTTTTCTATAGCCTTTTCTATATTTATTATAAAAAATACATAGATAGACATAGCAGTTCTCGAGACACTGGAATATTCTTATTTTTTGATTTTTAAATTTGAGTACATCTCTTGATTTATTTTGTAATTTCTAAAAAACTTTTGAAATTTTTAAAAAAACAGAAAGATGTACTCAAATTATAATTTTCAATTTTTAGAAATTTTCAGTGTCTTTTTATGTCACCATAAAGGTAATATAAATATATGATAAGCCTTGACAATAGCCCGCGTTGGGGGCGGGTTCCCCCACAATAGCCCGCGATAGCCTTGACAATAGCCCGCGTTGGGGGCGGGTTCCCCCACAATAGCCAGCGATAGCCTTGACAATAGCCCGCGTTGGGAAGGGGTTTCCCCGGCGGGTTCCCCCAGCGGTTCCCCCATCCCACAATTAGAGAAGGGCTGTAAAATCTTCTATGTTTAATATTGTTATTCCAAGTTCGCGGGCCTTGATTATTTTTGCAGTGTTCTCCGCCTTGTCTTTTACTACTAAATATGATGTGTTTTTAGATATAGAAGTTGTTACCTTGCCTCCATTATCCACTATTGCTTTTTCATAGTCTTTATTGCGAAATCCCGAAAATATAAATGTTTTATCTTTCAGATTATTATTAATTTTAATATTTCCAGGACCTGCGTTAGCGGCAGCAGCGGCAGCGTTAGCCTGAGCCCCTTTATTACATTTGAACCCTAAGCTATCATAGAACTCATAGTATTTTGGTAGGTTTTCTATAAATAGCTCGGCACTTATTTTGGCGATCCCATTAATTTTCGTAAGTTCTTCTACTTTTAATTTGAGAGCTTTATTGCGCCCCGTCTTAGTATTATCTATTATCTCGGGATGTATATCAGTAATGCTCTTAATCTTTTTAGAGCCGAATCCGCGCCCCATAATATTTGAGGCGTCCATCAAAACATTACAATCAACATCCTTAATTTTCTTCAAAGCCCCTATGATATTCTCGGCACTTTTATCCTTAAATCCCTCAATCTTTAGCAATTCCCCTTTTTTAATATTTATTATTTTATTTATAGTATCATACCCGGCATTGTATATTTTCTCTATATTTCCAGGACCCATATAATCTATATCAATCGTTTTCATAAAATATATAATGTTCTTAATATCATACTGGCTATTCTTATTACCATCATCTATCATAATGATATCGACGCGCGTATCATTCCATTTATAATTAACTCCTTCAGTTCCAGGCATACTCGGTTTTTCGTTAGCCGCCTTAGATAACACAGAATTAATATGAGGTATTACATTGCCGGAGCGAATAATAATAATTCGCGATCCAGGGCCTATGACATTTTTCTCAATAAACCCCGCGTTAAATCCAGTCGCCTGCTTAATCTTAACATCATCCAAGATTATTTCTTCAAACTTAACAATAGGCTTCATATATTTGTCCTTTGATACATTCCATTCAACCTCTTTAACAATAACTTCAACCTGCTCAAGTGTATGAATAGATTTAAAAGCAAAAGAGTGTGTCGGGTTCTTGTCTTTTTCAATATCATAATGCTTCCCAATATCGGCTATTACTATACCATCTATGATATAATCATTATTTCGGGCTTTTTGTAGATTTTCCGATAAAATATCCAGGTTAATATCATTGACAATAATGTGATTTACTATAGAAAACTTCATTTTTTTTATGACTTCCAGACCATTCTTAATCTTTGGGTCAGTGGGGGATATAAGAGTATAGCATACGAAATCAATAGCATTCAATATTTTTTTATTGAGAGTTTTTGAATTAATTGCACCCGATACAGTATTTCTCGGATTCGCCCCATTATCTCCTTGAGCCTTGAGTTTTTCCCAATTATCTTTTGAGATAATGAGCTCGCCTCTAATCGCCAGATAATCGCCTGTTATATTGCTTAGATCAGGGAATCCGTTAATATATGTAAGCAAATGACTGATATCCTGGCCATATGTTCCATTTCCGCGAGTATATAGCTTGATATCAAACTTATTTTTATTGCCGGCGCCTGCTGCCGCTGCTGCCGCTGCTGCCGGTCCTGCCGCGCCTTCCTTTCTCTTATATACTATGAGACAGCTGACGCCATCCAGCTTATCGCTGATAATATATGGGCCTTTATATTGCTTCTTATATTTTGTTATTTCTTCCTCGCTATCCTTGATTTTATTTTGAGAACCCATATAATACGGGAGAAGAACCTTGTTATCAACATCGGCACCTACGCGCTTTAAATAAGGGTCTTTTGGATATTTTTTGCGAATATAGTCTTTTATGATATCATATATGTCATCTTTTAACAAAGATTTGGTGCCGTTGAAAAAAGCTTCATCAGCTGCTATAAGTAGAGCAATAATATCCTTCTTCTTATTCTTCTTTATAAAACCTTGGGGGTCTGAATTAATAGCTTCAAAATCAAAATTCATAATATATATTACTTAATTATAATAATATAATAAAATTGTCATTTTTTTAGATAAAAAATAAAAAATATAAAAATACATAATATATAGTTATTTATCCCCTCAGTTCTTAGATAATATTAGAATTAAGGATGGAATTCATTGGGCTTCGCGATATACTTAATCCATTCGCTCGGATTGCAATTGGGAGATGATTTCAGGTTCAGCCAAAAGTCATTGTCCCGAGCCATTTTATACCTTTTTTGATTATCTGGAGTATTTGTGTAGATATTCTCAAAATCTTTGTAACGAATCCTAAGCAGAATAATCTTGAGATTCGCGATAACTTCTTCACTACTAAGATTTTCAATAAGATGATAGTTGTTCTTAAAGATATCAATCAGCTCTCTTTTATTGATCCTTGGTTCTTGTGCTACACCGCACGGATTATTAACATCATTCCTAATGAGCTTTCTTTTATCAGAAACGAGTTCATTATCATCGACTATGCCTTCAACAATTTGATTAACCAGAATTTTGGGAATGTCTGAATCCTTCAACTGTAGATTATTGTTGATTTTCTTGAACAGTTCCAGAGTCATTTTCTTGTTCTCTCCATAGCAGTTGTCAATCGAATACATAATACAGATAATCTCCATTGTATCTTGTATCTTTCCCTCTTCCAAAAGTTGGCGAATAACCTCTCTCCTATGCTGTCCGTCAATCACAAAGAGTTTGTGAGCGCCTGTCGCCTCTTTATCATAGACAACGCTAATAATCCACGCCGGTGAAATATCAGCGTCATTGTCATTGTCCATAATATTGAAGTAATCATTGCCATTGTTAGAAAGATACTGCTCTTTAAGCTCCTTAACTTTATCCTTATCAATTTCGCGGTTATAAATCCAATTTCCGGCATATTGAATTAACTCCCGGGCAGTAATTTTGATAAGTGTCTTGTTCCTACCAATATTATAGACTGTCTTACTCTTGATGTTAATGTTGAGAGCTCTTGTGCCGTTGTCTGGGCTCTCATCGTCAGAGTCAATATACTTGTGGGCATTTTGATGATTCATTGCGGTCTGCTTGCTGTCTGCTTGCGGTCTGCTTGCGGTCTGGACTACTTAGCTGTTAGGCTATGCTGTAATTATAAGGAGTATATAATGGTGTCAATTTTTATATTTAGAAGTATTTTTTAGAACTTTTTTATTCGCACGGAGCAATCGTTTGATATAGATAGTACGCCATTTGATAAAATAGGTACTCCATAACCTGCCTTTATCAACCATTATATTAGCTATATAAAAAATAATATATTTATTTATATCAATTTTGTTTCTTCTTTCCGCCAGCTCCGCCACTTCCTTTGCCTCTGCTTCGGCTGCCTTTATAGTATTTGCGTTTAGGAGCCGCACAACTTTTATTGTGTATTTTTGTTAATAAATCTCTGAGGGATATAGAAAGTTCGTAGCCATTATATTCATCTGAATCTCTAACTGGCAACAGTCCTATTTTACGCCAGAAGGAAGACCCTCTGCTATTTCCACTGGCGTCAGAATCAATATACAACATCATATTCTGGTCAAATTGTGCATAAGGCCGCGATGCCCTGTTATTATCTGTCAGTATATACATTTCTTGGCTACTATTCCAGCTGTAATATACAAAATCGTGAAAGTTCTTCAATAAAATATTAGAATATCCTCGACCTTGATATCTTTCATCGACATCTACATAGAGCTGAGGAGGATAACCTCCAGAAGACATTCTGCCCGATTTTCCAAGTACAAGAGAAAACTCTCCGACTATTTCATCGTGATTTTTTATAATAGATGATACCTTTCTTGATCTGCTATCATAATACCAATCGTATGTAATGTATTCAGCCATATATTTATAATATATTTATAATATCTCTATATACTTATTGCATATATATATAATAGATTACATTAGATTACATTAGATTACATTAGATGTTTGCGAAATGTCAGAGAGTATCTTGCTTCTTTTATTTTCTTTTCAACAGGGATTCCATGAGAGAACTCTGTTTGAAAATTGCCTCCCATTTGAATGAGGCTATAAGGGGCAGTTGGGATATCAATAACCTTAGCTTTTGTTTTTTTATCGCGAATCCGAAACTTGCGAACAGCTCCATAAGATATTGCTATAACTCCTGAATCTCCGAGAGTATTCTCGCTATCACTGTGATCTGAAATATAATTGGTACCATCATTATACCTATTTACTAAAATACCATTGTATTCACTGTTATATTGGATATTGACAATAGCGAGCAAATCGCGCATATTTTCTTTAAGAGGCTTAGAGCCTGTGAGTTTTCCTGAATAATAATAGCCAGCTGATTCGTTAGAGAAAAATCCTACATCGCGCTGTTGGCTAACCGTTTTACCCATAAACTGAATAGAAGGCTTGATATCAAGACAATCCCTGACATCTTCAATGCATCTGTCAATTAAATCCTTGTGCTCTTCGTATGATGAAATGTTCAAAAAAGATTTCTCGGTTTTTACAAGACAGACCGTCATCACTTAATTACATTCTAATACAATAGAACCTCATCAATTTTTACGACCTATGGGGGAAACCGCCCCCAACGCGGTATTAGAAGAGGCTACCGAGAGGCTATGGGGGCGGTCTCCCCTATAGGCATTTGCGGCATCTACATACTTTATCACATTCTTTGTTAATTGATAGAGGAAGGGCATTCATACAGCATAAAAGAAGTGTTACGATAGCGATGATACTTGCGATTACACCTAATATATTTAAGATATGGATAAATATAATCGTTGTGTATTAGTGGGCGTAGTTAGTAATCTTTTTAATTCTTATTTTTATATACAGCAAAAAATAAAAATTGATATAAATTAATTGAGAATAAGAATAACTATAACAGCCTATTATGTTATTTAGAAATAGCAATATTGAGAACATTCCAGTAATCCGGAACCTCTGTAATAATATTATGGATGATTTCAAAAAAACTACTCCGTGCGATGAGTGTAATACACTGCGCTTTTTCGTATATGATTATATTGATAGAATGAGCAATATAGAAAAAGATAATATTATGAAATCCTTTAATATTATTGAGCTGGATTATTATAATCGCAATATCCTCGACAAAATAAATAATAAATATGACGGCGAACCGCTTGTAGTAATCTGCTACGACATCCTTGACATTTAGGACATTCTCTGAGACATCCTCTGGGACATCCTCTGGGACATCCTCTGGGACATATTACATAATGGTGCATTTTCTGGAAGTTCTGCGAACATCCTTATCATCTTTTTCTATTTTTTCTGTTATTATAGTGATTTCATCAAATACTTCTTTAATATCGGGTCTCATTTCGGGGCAAGTATCCCACATCCTTATGATTAATCTTTTCAAATCAATATTGTCTGGAACATCGCTAATATTAGGACGGAACCCCTCTTTAATTAGGTGCATAATATGCGGGTTTTTATCTACTTCATTAAAAGGCCTCTTGCCCGTTGTAATAAACCAGTAATTTAAGGCAAGAGAATATATATCAATCATAAGATTGTAATCATCGCCATTATTAAATAATATTTCGGGCGCCATATATCTCAGAGTACCTGTACAGCCACTCATTTTATATTTATCGTGTTTCCTTTTAATCGTCCGCGACAATCCAAAATCCGTAAGTTTAATATGCAGATCGTCGTCCAATAAAATATTAGAGGGTTTAATATCGCGGTGCATTATCGGATAATAGCAGTTGTGGAGAAAATAGATAGCCTGTGTAAGCTCCATAATCCATCTGTACATATATTTAGGAGAAGGCTTCCATATCTTAGAATATTTATGGGACATTTTGCTATAATAGCTATCCAAGGAACCATTCGGCATATATTCATATAATAGCATTAGAGGCTCGTTCAATGTGCAGGCTCCCAAAAATAGCACAAGGCGCGGATGTCTTAAATGCGATATGACAGATATCTCATTTATCAAATCCTCGTATTCTAAATCATTATCATTATGTCTCAGATATTTAACCACGCATTCGCTACCGCGCCATTTAACCTTATTAATAATTCCATTAGAACCTTCGGCTATCTTCTCATATATTTTAATTTCTTCTCTACGCAATTCCCACCATTCAGCGCGCCCCCTGAGATTAAAGGGAACCATTTCAAGATAAAGTGAAGATGCTGCAGAAACCATAGAATGACCCGAATGCGATGATTGCGAAATATCTGAATCGACCTTATCATCTGGCGTACTAACAATACTGGCCAAGCTCGCCATACTGGTCATACTCGTAAAACTCGTCATACTCGTAACACTCGCTATACTCGCTATACTCGCTATACTATTATTACTATATCATTTTTTCTATATTATGCGTTTGCGTATCTTTATCGTATCTATCTTATAAATAATCTGCTGAACGGCTTAAATCGGCTTTTGGTACTTCTACGACATTATAGGGGTCTTTGTTAAACATAGGCGATTTAAAAGTGATCTGTTTGGGAATGTTGTAAATATCGCGTAATCTATCGCCGACTATGATATCATCTGTTATAGGAACCTTGACATCATTGTTATTATCTGTGGGTTTCATATAAAACTCGGAAATATGTCTGTCCTTTTGTCTCGCAAAGAGCTTCCAATTATTATTGCCGGTATCCTTTTCATCTGAATTATTTGTAACATATCCTACAAGGCGATAAGTATCACCAACATCATTTGTCCTAATATACATATTTCTGTTCGCGATATTATTAGCAAGTTCTGCGTGTGTTTTGTTATCTGAGCGATTTAAAGGAGGATACAATGGATCATTCAAAACCTTTCTATCACGAATAACTGTCTCATCTCTCTCAGTCTGCTTATTATGCTTGGCTTTATCTAATAGAACATTATAATCATCAATTGATAAACATACCTTATTATTTGCTTCCGGTATAGGGACTGACGCGGGCTTAGCTGCGGCTCCTGATACTTTGGAATCTGATGATGAGAAAATAATATATATTATGAGCGATATGATGATTATAAGGAATACTATTATAACTGCTGTAATTTCATAAAACATTTTTGTATGTTTGTTTTAATTATATAAATAGATAAATATATCCGATATCGGAAATCGGAAAACGGAAAAAGTAAAATTAAAAAATCATATAAAAAGAAGGCGCTATATATAGATAGCTAAGGGCGACAAACAAACACTATACAATAACACGATGGCGAGAAGATACAGCAAGAAATCACACTTTGATGAATTGAGAAAAAACGAGCAGACATCTCGGGCGGGATTTGGATGGGAAGAAGGAGAGGAAGAGAGGCTTCTTGCTATGCGAACGGAAAAATCTTCATATGAAGATATTGCGGCAGAACTTAAAAGGACTTCGCGAAGCATTCAGACGCGCATTTATCAATATATCTGCCGTCTTGTAGAGCATGAGAACGCCGATGAAGCCGAACTAATCGCCAAATACGATGTTAATCCCGATGACCTAAAAGATTTCAAAGTTAAACGTGATGAATACTTTACAAAAGTAAGTGCTCGAAAACGCCCAAATCGTTATAACAAGGATGAATCAAAACCCTATATTCAACCCGAATCTCGCAATATCAATAATGATATTCGCAATGAACTAAATGTTCTTCGCCAAGAAGTTCGCGATCTTCGCAAGGAAGTTCGTGATATCCGCGACCGCATCTAACCGCGACCGCATCTAATGAATATTCAACAAGTTCATTAAAATAGAGATTGCGCTGATGAGGGAATCTATTTTGCCTAAATCATAATTAATAAACCCACCTTCGGTATTTTTTGCATTATCATTATTTTTATCCAATTCTATAGTTATAGTATCGTTCTTCGTAGATATCTGAATATATTTAACAGTTGAGACATCAATCTTAATATTTGCAAGGCTAATACTCTTAGCAATATACTGGTCATTATTGATTATCGTATTATTCTTGATGTTAAAATAGATATCATCTGCGATATCTGCGATCCCATTGATATTTCTTGCGTCTCTTGCTCCTACACCGCCTACGCCGCCTACGCCTCCTACGGCTCCTACGGATCCCTTTGTCTGCTCGGTCATATTATTAAATATTTTGTTATAGTTGATAGTCCTCTTAAACTTTCTGAGCGTAACTAAATAATTGCCGTATAAATATTTTTCGTTTTCATTAGCAAACTTGCGATGATAAGCATTTCCCTTTTTAACAATACTCTTTTTACGAGTATTAGAGGAACTCGGAGAGCTCGGAAAGCCTTGCGAGCCCTGCGAGCCTTGCGAACTCATAGATACCAGGGAATTGATATAACAATCGGCGACAGCAACGATGGCCGATAGTAAAACCAGCAATACTGAGATATATCTAATTGTTATAGCTCTATTCATTGTTCGGGTTATTATATAAACAAATAAATATACTAATCAATTTTTATTACAAAAATATATATAAAAATTGATAAACCTTATATATTAGTTGTCATTAATACCAAATATTACTTATGGACGATGAAATGTGGGAATTATTTAGGGAAATAAAAAACGAAGAAGACAAGCAGAATAAAATAAGTAATGGTATTGATGACAATGAAGCCGGCGAGGATATAATTAAATGCGACTGCGGTTCTATGGATTATCTTATAGAAGATAATATGCATATTTGTAAAAAGTGTAGCTCAATCATCTCTAAGGTTATTGAGAATACCGCAGAATGGAGATATTACGGAAACGAAGACAATCGCGACGGCGACCCTTCGCGTTGTGGAATGCCTACTAATAATCTGCTTCCAAAATCTTCCATAGGCTCTATGATAGGTAGCGGATACAAGGATAATATAGATATGCGTATAATTCGCAAGTTCCAAATGTGGAATAGTATGCCCTATGATGAAAGGACATTATGGAATGTCTTTGATAAAATGACGGCGAATACTATTAACAACGGAATACCCCAGAAAGTCATAGATGACGCCAAGAACCTCTATAAGCAAGCGTCCGAAAAGAAAATATCCCGCGGCGATAATAAAGAAGGTCTTATAGCATCTTGTATATATCATGCTTGTTTAATCAACAAAATCCCTAAAAGTTCCAAAGATATTGCCGCAATGTTTAATATATCGCATGTAACATTAAATAAAGGCAATACGCGATTTCAAACCCTATTGCAGCTCAATGTATCTTCGCCGAATCCTATTGATTTCATATCGCAATACGGAAATAATCTAAATATGTCTATAAATGATATTAACAAATGCAAGGAGCTCGTAAAACTGATAGAAGAAAACGAGATAATGAATGACAACTCGCCTACTTCATCTGCTGCGGGCATCTTGTATTACTATTCGACCGTCAAAGGTCTCGGATACTCTAAAAAGAACTTCGCCAAGGCCTGTAATGTATCAGAAGTAACAATAATAAAATGCTATAAACTAATAAACATATATAACACCTTCATCACAACCCATAAAAGCAACATATTCGCCTAATCCCTTAGCTGGCTATAATATTTATTATAGTATAATATAGTAATTTAATAGATTAGATATGAATTACTATACATATTTAGCATTCGTTATAGCTTTTTTGTGGGGTATTTCACCTGTATTATTTAAATACATTCTTTCAAAAAATATACCATCATATATTATAATTTTAACACAGGCATCTGTATATTTCTTATCAAGCATATTATATATTATTGTATATGAAAGTGATGATATATATGGCGATATACAAAAAAATAGCAAATATATACCATTCCTGATAGTAATATCATTCTTTTCTGTATATGTCGCAAATGTATTGTATATTTTTGCTTTGGATAACAAAGCTAATGTAAATATAATGTCGCTAATAGTATCGCTGGCTCCTGTTATAACATTAATAGCCTCGTTCTTAATATTTCAAGAGATTTTGCCCATAAAAGTATTGATAGGCTTCTTCATAATATTTATAGGCCTGTTATGTATCTTTTTGCCCTTCTAATCTACATGAAGCTACGCTATGCCCTTTATTTTTCTTTATATCTCAGAATATCTCAGAATATCTCAGAATATCTCGTATATATTCGTAAATATTAGATGATATATAATCCTTTTATATTGTAAATGCTATGACAAAAGATGATTTATTTACATCTATATGTAATGGAGATATACAGAACAGCATATTATTGAGTACTCAAATGATAATTATAGACGAATCATTTGATGTATTGGAATTGATTTATATTGATGTGTGTTCCTACATAGGAACCTTTGCGTATATTACAGATATTGGGAAACTCGCAGATATCTATGAAGATATAGCGAATATGATAGATACTGATAAGATAGTTATTAAAAACATCTATATCATTATAACAAAGCTATGTATTTTGTGCGATATTTACAATAAACATCCAGTGGCTAAATGCGGTAATATGTCAATAGCTCTGTTAAAAAACAAAATAGCTCATATATTAAATGCGAATGATATGAAATTGTCGCAGAATGGTATAATGCGTTTTGATGGTATTTTGCCTCCTCATAATCACGAGAATTATAGTACGGCTCTCGGGATTATAGCGATTATCATAAAAACTATTAAAACGACCGACGATTTATCATGCGATGATATAGACAAACTCGTCGGAATCTCTAATAATCTGCGATTAGTCATAGATTATATATTGCGTAAAAAAATAAAGATAGAAACGAAGTTTTATAGCACCGATGACGATATATCTTGGTTTATCTGGGGAGTATATAGTATTCTGTACAAGGACAAGGTATTTGAGAATGCTTTTAAATTATACAATCACGAATATAAGAAGAAGTATAAAATTAAAAGACAGGGGTTATTATATTCTCTCGGATTGCTATGTATCTATATACATAAGCAAGATATATCAAAAGGCTGGACGAGTAAGGAGAGGAATGTCATAGACAAAATAGACGAAATTTCAATCAAATTGTATAACGAAATACGCCGAGATATAATTAGTAAAAACCCTGAACTTTCTGAGAAAACCAATAAACATACGCGCGAGGAAAAAATAAAAGAGAATGATGGCTTGAACTTTCTATTAAATTATGTCCCCGAGATAGATAGCAATAACGCCGATAAACAGGAAGCGCGAGAATACAAAACGAATTATGCCGAAATACCTCGCGTAATAGAAACATAGCTTCGCTGCCTTCGCTGCCTTCGCTGCCTTCGCTGCCTTCGCTGTCTTAGACAAGTCTTAGAGAATTGTATTTTT
>Ga0209617_10000055_pt1 | contig 37674 bp, 29 predicted proteins | sample LakEriepJuly2011_2_FD_187459 | JGI IMG/M metagenome (GOLD analysis project Ga0209617, IMG submission 187459) | Freshwater microbial communities from dead zone in Lake Erie, Canada - CCB epilimnion July 2011 (SPAdes) (version 2) | ecosystem: Environmental > Aquatic > Freshwater > Lentic >...
GGCGGGCGTGGCCGTGCCGAAGCTCTTCTCGGGCCTGCCCGGCCTCGAGATCGAGGCGATCAACTTCGACACCTCGCGCGGTGAATTCGTGCACGATCCCAATCCGCTGGTTGAGGCGAATCTTGCCCAGGTGCGTGGGGCGGTCGTGCGGGGCAAGGCGGACTTCGGCGTCTGCTTCGACGGCGATGCCGATCGATGCATGGTGATCGATGAGCATGGCACTCCGGTCGGCTGCGATCTCCTGCTTGCCGCGATGGTCGGTCGTGTGCTGAAGGCCAACCCCGGGGCCGCGGTGGTCTACGACCTTCGCTCCTCGCGCAGCGTTGCCGAGGCGATCCGCGAATCGGGCGGCGAACCCGTCGAGGGCCGTGTCGGGCACGTCTTCATGAAGGCCGCGCTCGCGCAGACGGCCGCGCCGATCGGCGGCGAGCTCAGCGGGCACTTCTACTTCGCCGACCTCTGGAACACCGACAGCGGGGTCCGTGCGTTCATCGAGGTGCTGAACCTGATGGCGTCGAGTGGCCGCGCGCTCTCAGCCTGCGTCGCGCCGTTCCGGCGCTACGCGCAGTCCGGCGAGATCAACTTCGAGAACGCCGACACCGCTGGCACGCTCGACCGACTCAAGGCCCGCTATGCCACGGCCACCATGAAGGAGCTCGATGGCCTCTCGCTCGACACGGGCGCATGGTGGGCGAACATCCGCCGATCGAACACTGAGCCGCTCCTGCGCCTGAACCTCGAGGCACGCGATTCGGCAGCCGTCGCTGCCGCCCTCGCGGAACTCGAGCCGATCCTGGGCCACCGCGTGGATCACTGATGGAGCGCGCGGCCTGGCTCAGGTCATTCGGCCTCGGGCGGGATCCCTTCGAGGCTCCCGACGCACGCCGTGACGAGGTCCTGGCGCTCGAGCCGATGGGCATGCTGCATGTGCGCTACGCCGAGGTGCATGGCGCGACCGAGGTGCCGCACTCCTGCCTGGTCGAAGGGGTGCCCGGCAGCGGCAGGACTGCGTTGTGCATGCAGCTGGTGGCCGAGGACGAGCATGCTGCGCTGCAGCGGCCGGGGCTGGGCCGTCGCGTGGTGCCGATCGACAGGTTCGCCGAGGTTGCGGGTGGGGTCGAGGAGCGCCGTGGCGGCGAGATCACCGCGTGCGAGGCAATCGACCTCGTCCTGCACCGCATCGTGCCCGAGATCGTGGACGAGGTCCTGGGGATCGCCAACGACGGTGCTCGGCCACGCATGCCCGTAGCCGATGCGGCAGCGGCGATCGAGTCCGCGGGGCCATCGGCGTGTCGCGACCTGGTGGTGCTGCAAGCGCTCTACGACCGAGCCGACGGTGCACCGAGCCGCACGATGCTCTTGCGGGATCGCTTCGCGCTCAGCGGCGGGGTGCTGGCGGAAGCCTCGCGATCCTGGGGGTTGGTGCTCCTGGGATCGAGTGCACTGCTGGCGGTCGTGCTGGTGGCCTTCGGCGATCGGAGGGACGAGGCCATCGTGCGTGCGCTTCCATCGGTCGCGCCGGAATGGGCCCAGGCGCTTCCATGGATCGGACTGGGCCTCGTGCTCAGTGCGGGCCTCGGCCTGCTCGGACGATGGGCGGTGGCCGGTCTCTACGCGCAGAGTCGCGTGCGCCGTGCCATGCGATCGATCGTGGTGACCGACCGCGACGCAGAGGACCTGGCAACCTGCCTGAACGAATGGCGCCCCGTGGACCTGCGGCGCGTGCCGAAGCGAGGTGCGATCGGGCCAAGGCTCGACCTGCTCGATCGACTCGAACGGATCGTCCGGCTGCTCGGCTGGCGCTCGATCGCCGTGGTCGTCGATGGGGTCGGCGACGATGCAACCTCGCGTCGGGCGATCAAGGCCTTGCTCGATGAACGCATCGTGCAGCGATCGGGAACGTCGGTGGTGCTGGCTGCGCCGCCGGCGGCGGTGGAGGACGTGCGCGTGCCGTGCTCGCGCGTGGTGCTCGACTGGCCGGTCCCGGCCCTGCGACGCCTGATCCAATCGCGTCTTGATCGCTGCGCCGATCGACCGGTGGCGGCGCCCTCGCTCGATGCCCTGTTCGAGCAGGCCATCACGAGCGAAGAGATCGATGGCTGGCTGGCGCGCTGGGCCACGCCGCGCGCGGCGCTCGACGCGATCGATGCGCTGGTCCGCGAACAGGCCTCGATGACGTCGCCTGCAGCGACCAGCGAGGCAACCGATGGTTCGGCACGGAGCGTCGGCTCACCGATCTCACGAACGGCCATCGAGCGCGCTCTCGGGCGCCAGCGTCCCACGTGACGGGCTCGCGCCCCAGGAGCGCGCCAGTGCATGCCCGCGCCAGTCCGGTTCACTCGCCCGGGATGTGCGTGATCACGCCTTCCCAGGGACTGCTCGCGCTGGCGAACTTCCGTCGCGGGATGCGGCCGCTGCGCGCGCCGTGCCAGCCTGCCTCGAGGGCGAGTCGCATCGCATGCGCCATGCGCACGGGATCCTTGGCATGCGCGATGCCGGTGTTGAGCAGCACGCCGTCCGCGCCGAGCTCCATGGCAATCGTGATGTCGCTTGGCGTGCCCACGCCGGCATCCACGATGACGGGATAGTCGGGCGATCCGCCGTGCGAGGGATCCTTCAGCAACTCGAGGATGATCGCGATCGCGCTGGGATTGGCGATGCCACGGCCCGAACCGATGGGACTGCCCGCTGGCATGACGCTGGTGGCACCCGCATCACGGAGCCGCACGGCCATGATCGGATCGTCGCTCGAGTAGCACAGCACCTCGAAGCCATCCTTGACGAGTTCGCGGCAGGCTTCGAGCGTGCCCACCGGATCGGGCAGGAGCGTCGTGCGGTCGCCGAGCACCTCAAGCTTCACCCAGCGTGCGCCGGCGTTGCCCAGTTGCTCGAGGAGCTCGCGACCCAGGCGTGCGACGCGGATGGCATCGTCGGCGCTGAAGCAGCCGGCGGTGTTGGGCAGGACCGTGTAGCGATCGGTGTCGAGGGCATCGAGCAGCGATCGCCCATCCGCATCGACCAGCCGTTCGCGTCGCACGGCAACCGTCACCGCGGTGCAGCCGCTTGCCTCGAGCGCTGCGTTCATCGTGGCGTGGTCGGGGTACTTGCCCGTGCCGGTCACGAGCCGGCTGCGCAGCGAGAACGATCCGACGGTGAGCGGGGGCGGGATCATGGTCGTTGCCTGCATCGCGTCATCCTCCACCGACCAGCGTGACCACCTCGACCCGGTCGTCATGCTTCAGGGGCGTCTCACCGTGCAGCCGCTTGGGCACCAGTGCGCGGTTCACTTCGACGGCGCAGATCGAACGCTCGAGGCCGAGGCGGCCGAGCAGGTCGGTGACGCGCTCGCCATCGGGGAGTTCCATCGATTGTCCGTTCACGGTCACGAGCATCGCTCCTATCCTAGTGGGGTGCGTCATGCCGTCATCATGCTCTTCTCCTGTGCAGCGCTCGTCGCGTGCAGCAAGCCGGCCATCGACACCAGCACGCCCGAGGCCTTGCTCGAGGCGGTCCGGGTCGCCGTCGAGGATGGCCGCCCCGAGATCCTGCCTGACCTGATCGATGTCCCCGTGCGCGAGGTCGAATTCGCCGACGGCGTGACCGAGGCGAGTGCCGTCGAGGACGTGCGGGGCAAGCTGAAGGACATGCTGGCCCAGCTCTGGCGCGTGACGGTCAAGCTCCGCGAGCGCTTCCCCGGGCAGGTCACCAAGGAACTTGCGGCGGCGCAGTCCGACCTCGTGCCCAAGGACTTCCGGGAGGGCTTCGCGCGGTTCTTCGCGGATCCGTTCGGCGAACTCCAGCGCGAACGGGTGAACCTGAAGGCCGAGGACCTCGGCGACGGCACCGCGGCGCTGCTCTGGAAGGATGAGCCGCTCTGGGGCGGGGCGATCGCGATCGAGGAGCGCTCGGGTGGCTGGCGGTTCGTGGTGCCGGTCGACCTGCTGCGATCGAACGAGTACTTCCCTGACACGCGCGAGGAGTGGGCAATCCTGGCGAGCATGATGCTGGGCATCGAGAACTCGCTCTCGGACTTCGAGCGCGAACTCGACGAGGGCAAGTTCCGTGACCTCAAGGCCGCGAGCACGCGGGTCGGCCGCCTCGTCGGCGAGAGCGTGGTCGTGCAGAGCGTGATCTACGCGATGATGAAGCGCGAGGATCAGGGTGACGCGACGAAGAGCCGCGACACCAAGTAGAGCGTGGGCAGGAGCACCAGGCACGACCAGCCGAGGTATCCGAAGAAGCTCGGCATGCGCACGCCGCGCTGCTCGGCGATCGCCTTCACCATGAAGTTGGGTCCGTTGCCGATGTAGGTCATGGCTCCCATGAAGACCGCGCCCAGGCTCACGGCCGAGAGCAGTGGTTCAGAGACCTGGCCCAGGTCGCCGACGGAGACCTGTGCCGCCCCATCGATCGGGGTGGCGACCGCAGTCTGCAGGAAGACGAGGTACGTGGGCGCGTTGTCGAGCACGGCGCTCAGGCTGCCGGTGGCCCAGAAGTAACCCATCGGCGTGGTGATGCCCAGCGCGGCGCCTTTGGCCTGCAGCACCATCAGCGGCACCTGCATCGTGACGAAGATCCCGATGAAGAGCGCGGCGACCTCGGCGATTGCGCCGAAGTCGAACTCGTTGGCCTTGCGCACCGCATCCTTGGTGAAGGACATGCTCATGGCGCACAGCCCGAGCATGAGCAGCTCGCGCAGGTAGGGGAAGGGCTTCCACTCGGTGCCCGGCAGCGGCCGGCTCGGATCCACCGTGGCCACGACGAGCACCACGAGCAGCAGCCAGACGATGTTCAGCCGGCCGTCGATCGAGATCCGGCGCCGGGCGTGCTCGTCGCGCGAGATGTCCGTGCGGCGCTCGGCCTTCCACTCGTGGCGGTCCCAGAGGAAGTACAGCACCAGCAGGATGCCGTTGACGGTGGCCCACTCCTGCCAGAGCGACAAGGTCCACAGGAACGGCACGCCCTTGAGGTAGCCCAGGAACAGCGGCGGATCGCCGAGCGGCAGCAGCAGGCCGCCGCAGTTGCTCACGAGGAAGATGAAGAAGATCGCCGTGTGCGCGACTTTATGGCGCTCCTTGTTCACCGAGAGCAGGAAGCGGATGAGGACCATGCTCGCGCCGGTGGTGCCGATCGCGCTCGCGAGCACGGTGCCGATCGCGAGGATCGCCGTGTTCGTGATCGGGTGCGCCGGCAGGTTTCCGCGGATCGCGATGCCGCCCGAGATCACGTAGAGCGAGAAAAGCAGCACGATGAAGGGGATGTACTCATCGAGCACCGCATGGCCGGTCAGGGTGGCGGCATGGCCGGCTCCCATGGTGGCGGCGATCCAGGCGAGCGTGGCCACGCTGCACGTCGCGGCCACCGCCAGCCTGCTGACGTTGCTGTGCCACCAGCCTGCGATCGCCGGGATCAACGGGAACGTGGCGATCGCCAGCAGCAGGAACGCGAAGGGCGCCGCACCGAGCGCCCACGACCCCGGCAGTTCGGGCTTGACGTGCTCACCATCGTGGTGACCGATCAGGCCGCCCACCAAGGCCACGAGGATCACAAGGCAACCGATGATGGCGATCGAGCGGACGGCGCGCGATGGTCCGCTGTGGTGGGTGGCGTGGCTCATGGCGCGAGGATAGTCAGCGCCGTGGCGCTGGCGGGCGCTAGGCTCCGTGCATGGTGGTGGACTGTCCGCAGCATGCCCAACCCGTGGCGCAGGTCGAGGATCTTCGCGGCGCATGCAGCGTTGCGTTCGTGAAGACTTCGTTAGGTCGGTCACTCGGCTTGCCCGAAGGCACCGAGGGCATGGTCGTGCTCGAGGAAGAACGCGGCCTCCTGCGGTTCGTCACGCAGGCCGGGCCGGGCCAGGAGCTCTCCTTCGACCCCCCGCTGCGTTCGCCGTGCGCCATCACCGCCGATGACGAGGCGCTGCTCGTGGTCGAGCGAGCGCCGCCGCGCATCCGCATCGTGCACGGCGGCGTGACGCGCTACATCGGTGATGCCGTGCTCCGTGAGCCGGTGGCCGTCGCGGCACATGGCACCAAGGTGGCTGTCGCCGATGCGGCCCTGCGGCAGGTCCTCGTGTTCGATCTTGCTGCGCAAGCCAATGCCGTGGTGGCCAGAGCCGACGGCGTCGCGCCTGCCGGCGTGGCGTTCGACGACGCGGGGCGGCTGTGGTGGACCGATGCCGCCGCGCACCGGGTGCATCGATGGACGATCGATGGCCCCGGCCCGGGCCAGGCGTTCGGCGAGCGAGGTGCGTTCCCCGATCAGTTCACCGAGCCCACGGGCATCGCATGCCGTGATGGGTGCGTCTACGTGTGCGACCACCTCAATCACCGCATCGCGGTGCTGGACCAGGCGACGGGACGGATGGCAGGATGGTGGGGCATGCACGCGGTCATCCCGCGCCAGGGGAAGGGGCGCATCCACTATCCCGATGCGATCGCCTTCACGCCGGATGGTTCGCACGCGCTCGTGTGCGAGGGCTTCGAGGACCGAGTGCAGCTGCTCGCGCCCGGCGGTCCCGCACCGATCGATGACGGGCTCTCCGTCCCTCGTGATGCGGTGAGCAGCCACTTCGGACCGGATGCCAGCGCGCTCGGTCCCATCATGGCGATGACCGAGCCCGAGACCGGTTCGGTCATGATCTTCAATCTGCTCGGCTCCACGCCCGCACCCGGTCACATCGCGACCTTCGGCGGCAGTGCGGCCTTGCCAGGGCGCTACGGTGCGATCGCGTCGGTCTGCGTGCTGCCGGGCGAACGCATCGCCGTGGTCGATCGATCCAACGCCAGGCTCGATGTGGTGAGTGCCTCCCCGGACCGGTCGAAGCCCGTTGCCTTCGATCCGTTCCTGCCCCGACTGGTCCGGTCGACCGATCTCGTGGCCATGGTGGGATCGGTCGGTGGCAAGGTGCCGGTCATCGTGGACCTCGCGTGGGACGGCTCGGAGCTCCTGGCGCTCGATGGGGCGAATCGTTGCGTCTGGCGCTTCGATCGCAACGGAGCGCCGGTGCGCTACACGAGCGGTGAGCCGAAGCGGACCGACCTGCCCGAGGGAGCCCGCGAACCTGTGCAGCTGGCCGCCTCACGCGGCGAGCTCGTGGTGGCCGACCGTGCCGGCGGGGCGATCTGGTGCTGCCGCGAGGATGGAACGTGGTCACGCATGGCCGAGCTCGGCCACGGTGATGCCACGGTCAGGCTGGTGCACCCCTTCGGCGTGGCCATCGCCGATGACGGCTCGCTCGCCGTCACCGATGAAGCGACCGATGGGCTGCACGTCGTGCGGTGGGGACCGGGACAGGGCACGACGCTGGTGTCGTCGACCGCAGCGCGGGGCATCCTCGACCAGGAGTTCTGGCTGCCGCAGGGCGTGACGGCCATGCGCGACGGCGTGCTCGTGGTCGATCGCGGCAATCACCGGTTCCAGGCGTTCGGCACCGATGGTGCGTGGCGCTTCACCGGTTCGCTGGGCAAGTTCTATACCCGCAAGCGCACGCAGGTCAGGCAGAACGAGTTGCCTGCCGTCGCGCCTGCTCCCAAGCCACCCACCGGGGACGACTCATGAGTCGCTCGCTGCGAAGCACCGTGCTGACGATGATCGGCTCGGTCAGCCTTGCGATGCAGGCCTGCCTGCCCCAGCCCTCCGAGTCGATGTGGGTGCGCAAGGCCGTGACCGAGGATGGATCGCTCACGGTCTGGTGGCGTCTGGCCGGTGAGCGCGACGAGCTGCCCGACAGCGATCCGTTCGATCTCGAGGTCCGCGTCGATGATGCGAACGGTGCGCCTGCTGACGTGTCGCTGGAACTCGATGCCGAGATGCCGCACCACGGCCATGGCATGAATGTGCGACCGTCGGTGGAGCGGACCGGCCCGGGGCGATTCGTCGTGCGAGGCGTCCTCCTGCACATGAGCGGCAGATGGGAACTGGCGTTCGATCTGGGCGATCCCGATGGCGTGCAGTGGCGGCGCGCGCAGTGCACGGTGGAGGCTCCGTGACCGCGCAGCGCCGGCTCGGCATCGTCACGCTGGTGATCATGCTCGGCTTGGCAGCGTGGTCGTGGCGAATCCTGCGGCAGGGTGCATCCGACGATTCGTCCGTTCGCCAGACGCCGACGGCACGCGCGCCTGCATCCAACCTGCCGAAGGCGCTTGCTGTGCACACGCAGGCGCGTGCACCCGTGCCGCCCGACCCGACGAACCGCTTCGCCGATGACGCCCGGGCTGTCGCGCTCGGCGAGCGCCTCTTCTTCGATGAGTCGTTCTCGTCCAGCGGCACCGTGAGCTGTGCAACGTGCCACGATCCCGAGCACACCTTCACCGATGGGAAGCGTATCGCCCAAGGCGAGGGGACTGGCTCGCGCAACACTCCGACGGTCCTCGGTGCGGCGCGCCGTCGTTGGTTCACGTGGGATGGACGCGCCGACACGATCTGGTCGCAGGCCGCGGAACCCATCGAGCAGCCGACGGAGCACGCGTTCGATCGCACGCGGTTTGCAGTGGCCATTCGCGATGATCCGGGCGTGCGACGACTGTGGGAAGCTGCGTGCGGCGCGCTGCCCGCAGCACTCGATGCGGTGCCCAAGGGTCTTGCCGCACGGCCTGCGCTCGCGGACGGTGGCGAGGGCGACGCGATGGCGCAGTCGTGGGCCCAGTTGTCCGCAGAGCAACGCGCTGCCATCGACCTTGTCTTCAGCGCATCGATGAAAGCGCTCGGTGCGTTCCAGCGCACGCTCGACATGCCGCTGTCGGCGTTCGACCGCTGGGCCGATGCGGTGGGCCGGGGCACGGTCTCGATGGATGACGAAACGGCGGGGGGCATCATCACGCCGGCGGCCCGCCGAGGGTGGCTGCTCTTCTCCGGCAAGGCCAACTGCATCCAGTGCCATGGAGGACGGGAGTTCACCGATGGCGAGTTCCACAACCTCGGGCTGCCCGGGCCCGACGGCCGACTGGGCGGCGATCCCGGTCGTCGCGGCGCGATTGCACGGCTCAAGACCGATCCGTTCTCGAGCGCCGGCGAGTTCAGCGACGACCCCGACGGCGCCGAGGCCCGGCTCGTCCGATCGCTCAAGGATGATCCCGAGACGTGGGGACAGTTCCGCACACCGAGCCTGCGCGGCGTGGCGCTGACGGCGCCGTACATGCACGACGGCCGCTTCGCCACGCTGGCCGAGGTGATCGCGTTCTACGACACGCTCGAAGGAGCCATTGCGCTGGATCATCATCGCGAAGCAGTCTTGCAGCCGCTCGGCCTCACGGCGCCGGAGCGAGATGACCTCGAGGCATTCCTGCGGGCCCTGAGTCCGGAGCGGCTGCCCCGAGTCCTCGAATCCGCCCGGTAATCCCCGAGCCGGATTTCCATGTCCCCTGAAACGGGCTACAGTTCAAGGACCCACTGCCCGACAACGAAGGAGACATGATGCGCGCTTCCACGACCGCGACGTTGCTTGCTTGCACCCTGCTTTCCGGAGCGGTCCTGACCGCAGTGGCCCACGAGGACGATGGAAAGGTCGCCGATCGCCAGCCTGCGGTCGTCGCTCCTGCCTGGCGCGAGGCGGATGGCGGCCTGGCCGCCGACACGTTCGCATCAAGCGGCATCACGCTCAAGGCGTGGTTCCCGCTCGCCTCGATCGATGCAGCCGCGACCAGCGGCAATACGTGCTGGGGATACGTGTCGCCCAGCGGCCGCGAGTACGCCATCATCGGCGTTTCGTCGGGCACCGGCTTCTTCGACATCACCAACCCCGCTGCACCGGTGAAGGTCGGGTTCATCACCGGACCGACCTCGCTCTGGCGCGACTTCAAGGTCTTCGGCACCCGTGTGTATGCCGTCTCCGAGGGCGGCGGCCACATCCAGGTGATCGACATCTCGAACATCGACGGGGGCACGGTCTCGCTGATTGGTGCCACCACGGATGCCACCACTGCAGCCACGCACACCGTCTTCATCAACGAGCAGAGCGGCTACCTCTACCGGTGCGGCGGGGGCGGCAACGGCCTCCGTCTCTACAACCTGAACTCCACGCCGAACAACCCCCAGCTGGTGGGTTCGTGGCCGTCCTACTACGTGCACGAGGCGCAGGTGGTCACCTACACGAGCGGCCCCTACGCCGGCAAGGAGATCGCGTTCTGCTGCGGCGGCCTGAGCAACGGCAACGTGGAGTCCGGCCTGTACATCGTCGACTGTACGAACAAGGCGGCGCCGGTGCTGCTCGGCCGGATCCTGTATCCGAGCGCGCGGTACAGCCACCAAGGCTGGCTGACGGAGGACCGCAAGTACTTCCTGCTCGGTGATGAACTCGACGAGGGTGCGACCCAGTCGCTCACCACGACCTACGTCATCAACGTCGAGAACCTGGCGAACCCGACCTACGTCGGCCTGTTCCAGAACGACACCCCGGCGATCACGCACAACGGCTACACCCACCAAGGCAAGTTCTTCCAGGCCAACTACCGCAGCGGCATCCGCGTCTTCGACGTGGCAACCCCGGGCAACCCCGCCTCGATCAACGAGGTGGCGTGGTTCGACACCTACCCGGCTGACGACGCGGCCTCGTTCAACGGCCTGTGGGCGTGCTACCCGTACTACCCGAGCGGCACGGTCATCGGCAGCGACCTGGAGCGCGGCATGTTCGTGTGGCGCCTGGGCGAGGATCCGGTGCGGCTCTCGTTCCCGGGTGGCGCACCACAGTTGGTCTCGCCCGCGGGCCAGGCCGTGACGTTCGACGCCGTGGTGCAGCCCGGCGTGACCGTGACCAACAAGCGGTTCATCTACCAGACGCCGTCCGGCAACGTCGGGGCGACGGTGACCCAACTGGATGCAGACACCTATTCGGCCGCACTTCCCGCCGTGGCCTGCGGCAGCGCGGTCGGCTTGGCGGTCGAGTTCACCACGGCGACCGAGACCTTCCGCCTGCCCTCAACGGGGTTCCTGCCCGCGACCGCGGCCTTCGGCGTGGCCACCGGGTTCACCGACGAGATGGAGATCGATCAGGGCTGGACGGTCGGCGGTGCAGGTGATGCTGCGACGGCCGGTCTGTGGGTGCGCGCCGATCCGGTCGGTACTGCGGCCCAACCCGAGGATGACCACACGGTGGCCGGTGTCCGCTGCTGGATCACCGGCAACGGTGCGGTCGGTGGCGCCGTGGGCGCTGCCGACATCGACGGTGGCCAGACCACGCTGACCTCGCCGAACTTCGACGCAACGGTCGTCGACACGCCGTACATCAGCTACTGGCGCTGGTACTCCAACAACGGCGGCGCGGCCCCGAACGAGGACAGCATGCCGGTCGAGATCTCCAACAACGGCGGGACCAGCTGGGTCCAACTGGAGCTGGTGACGGAGAACGCCGGCGCCTGGGTGCAGAAGGAGTTCCGGATCGCCGACGTCGTCACCCCGACCTCAACGATGCGTCTGCGCTTCCGAGCCCGAGACCTGCTGAGCGGATCCGTGGTCGAGGCCGGCGTCGACGACGTCAAGCTGTTCGGCTTCGACTGCACGCCCATCCGGCCGGCCGACCTCAACGGCGACGGCACCGTCGATGGCGCCGACCTCGGCATCTTGCTGGGCAACTGGGGCAACGCGGGGGCTGGTGACATCGACGGCAGCGGTGCCGTCGACGGTGCCGACCTCGGCGCGCTCGTCGCTGACTGGGGTTGATCGACCGCTGCTGGCTCCCGTTTCGAGGCTCGCGCCGTACACTCGCGAGCATGCGGATCACTCTGCTTGCGTCGACGGTTCTCGCCTGCGTTGCATGGGGGTTCGGCATTCCGTCGAACTCCACGGTCTGGGCTGATGAAGCGGTCGCCAAGCCGAGCACGACCCCCGAGGCCCGCAAGGAAGCCATCGCCGGCACCACGCTCGAGATCGAGCTCGTCAAGGTGCCCGGCAGCGCCGATGGCAGCGTGAAGCCGCTCTGGGTCGCGCGCACCGAAACGCTCTGGGACTGGCAGGACATCTGCATCTACAAGCGCGACCAGAAGGACGGTACCTCGGGCAATGCCTCGGCCGACGCGTGCACGCGGCCCACGAAGCCCTACACCGCGGCCGACCGTGGATTTGGCCACAGCGGTTTCCCCGCGGTGAGCATCAGCTTCAGCAGCGCGAAGGCCTTCTGCGAGTGGCTGAGCGCGAAGACCGGGCGTCGATACCGCTTGCCGACCGTGGCCGAGCGCAAGCACCTGTGTGCACGAAGCGGGATCACGGCCGACACGATGAAGGACCACGCCTGGACCTTCGAGAACGCCAAGGATGCCACCCGCAAGGCGGGTTCGCTCAAGGCCGATGCGAGTGGGTTGCATGACCTCTACGGCAACGTGCGCGAGTGGTGCGTCGCCCCCGACGGCACGGGCGTGCTCATGGGCGGCGGTTTCGAGGATCCCGCTGCATCGATCGCCTGCGACACGGCACTCGCCGACAGCGAGGACTGGAACGCGAGCGATCCGCAGTTTCCCAAGAGCATCTGGTGGCTTGCCGACGGACCGTGGGCAGGCTTCCGCATCGTCTGCGACGAGTGACAGGACCGATCCCGACCGAACCCCACAGGAGATTGCCATGATCGAGCACGCATCCGTTGACCGTCGGACCTTCATCCAGGGCGTCGCCGCCAGCGCTGCCGTCATGGCCGCTCCGGGCGTGCTCGCTGCGGGCCGGCGAGCCGAGGCGCTCCGCGTGGGCGTGATCGGGTGCGGCGGACGCGGCACCGGTGCGGCCTTCAACGCGCTCGAGGCTGGCGAGGCCACGAAGGGCGCCGTGCGGATCGTGGCGCTTGGCGATCTCTTCCCCGAGCGTGTCGATGGTGCACGCAAGGGCCTCGCCGAGAAGGGCGAGCTGGGAACGGTCCCCGAGAAGAACTGCTTCACTGGATTCGATGCCTACAAGGGCGTCATCGCGACCGACTGCGACGTGGTGATCCTGGCGACGCCGCCGGGCTTCCGACCGAGCCACTTCAAGGCAGCGGTCGATGCCGGCAAGCACGTCTTCATGGAGAAGCCGGTGGCCGTCGATGCTCCCGGCGTGCGCATGGTGCTGGCCGCAGCGGCCGATGCCGAGCGCCGCAAGCTGAGCGTGGTCTCGGGCACGCAGCGCCGCCACGAGCAGTGCTACCTCGAGGCGATGGAGCGCATCCACCGTGGCGACCTGGGCAAGGTCGTCGGTGCGCGGTGCTTCTGGAACCAGCAAGGGCTGTGGGACGTCGAGCCGCGTGCCGACCGCAGCGACATGGAGAACCAGGTCCGCAACTGGCTCTACCACGCATGGCTCTCCGGCGATCACGTCGTCGAGCAGCATGTGCACAACATCGATGTGGTGAACTGGGCATTCCAGGCGGTGCCTGAGCGCTGCGTCGCCACGGGCGGCCGCCAGTCGCGCACGCAGTCCAAGTACGGCCACATCTACGACCACTTCGCCTGCGACTTCACCTATCCCGGCAACCGCTTCGCGCTCTCGATGGCGCGCCAGCAGGAGGGGACCGACGGCCGCGTGCAGGAGTTCATCCACGGCAGCGACGGCATGGCCGAGCTGTCGTCAGGCAGCGCCCTGATCACCGGCGCCAAGGCATGGAAGTTCGCTGGCAAGCAGCGCAATCCCTACGTGCAGGAGCACATCGACCTGCAGGCGAGCATCCGCGGGGGCGACTACCTCAACGAGGGCAAGCGCATCGCCGAGAGCACGCTCTGCGCGATCATGATCCGCATGGCGGCGTACCGCGGCAAGGAAATCACCTGGGAGCAGGCGATGAACGACACCGAGGACCTGATGCCGAAGGTGCTGCAGTTCGGGCCGAATCCCCAGGCGCCCGTGGCGATTCCCGGCCAGGGAGCCTGACGGCGGCCGGCGGTGAGGTCAGCGCTGCGGCTTGGCCGTGGCGTCGGGAACGATGGTGCCCTTCGGCACGGTGACGACATCGGCAGCGCACGGCGGTCCCTCGGGGCCGGGCGTGGTGGACCACGTCCGCCGTCCGTCGGATTCGATCGTCGTCACGCTCGCGCGGTAGCCCGGGAACGCGCCCATCAGGCCGGCGGCATCGCGCGCGCCGGCCACGCAGAGCGCCGTGGCCAACGCATCGCAGGTGGCGCCGTCGGGGCCGCGTACGCAGGCCGCCGTGCGCTCGCGCAGCGCGCGGCCCGTGCGTGGATCGATGATGTGCGAGTGGCGCACGCCATCGATCTCGATGAACTGCTCAAGGTCGCCGCTCGTCGACACGGCCTCGCCAAGCAGCACGAGCTCGAAGGGCTCGCCGAGGCCATCTTCCTTGCGGATGGTCCAGCCGGGCTTGCCTGGCGGTGCGACGGGACCGGCGACGAGGTCACCCGCCACTGCGACGAGGTGGCTGGGCTGGCCCGATGCCGCCATCGCCTTGCTGGCGCGCTGGGCGGCGAAACCCTTGCCGATTCCGCCGAAATCGAGGGCCATGCCGTCGCGACCGAACATGATCGTGCGCATGCACGCGTCGATCGTCACGTCCTGCCAGCCGACGCGCTTGCGTGCAGCATCGAGGGTGGCGACATCTGGCAGCGTGCCCTGTGCGCGGGCGCTGCGCCACGCCTGCACGATGGGCGCGATGGTCGGGTCGAAGCGCCCCTCGGTGGCGCGGGCGATCTCGATCGAACGGGCGGACACGGCGAAGAGCCGTTCGCTGGCGACCGTAGCCACGCCTGCGGTGCGAGGCAGGCGGCTGCGTTCGCTCGATGCCTGCCAGTCGCTCAGCGCCTCGTCGCAGGCGCGCACCTCGGCCATGGCCAGTCGCGCCGCAGCGAGCCGATCGCTCGCCTCGGGCGCAACCACCTTGACGCTGACGTCGACGCCCATCGCGATCTCGGCAAATGACTCGACCTCGGGCTGGGCGGGATCGGCCTGCGCGAACGCAACGCTGCCGACCAGGGCAAGCGGGACGAGCAGCATCGCTCAGTCCGGTTCTTCGGGACTTGCGGCACGGATCGCACGCATCTCGGCCAGGCGGTCGAAGAGGATGTCGATGAGCTCGGGGTCGAAGGCCCGGCCCTGCTCGGAGCGCATCTGGTCGAGCACGCGCTCCTCGGGCCAGGCCGGCTTGTAGCAGCGCACGCTGGAGAGGGCATCGAAGACATCGCAGATCGCCACGATGCGCGCGAAGACCGGGATTTCCTCGCCGCGGCGGCCGCGTCGCTGCCCGCCCTCCAGGATGCCTGGGTAGCCGGTGCCGTCCCAGCGCTCGTGGTGCATCAGCGCCACCTCGCGTGCGGCCTCGTCGTAATCGGTGGGCATGTCGTCGAAGAGGTCGCCCCCGATGATCACGTGACGTTCGATCTCGCCGCGCTCGTGCTCGTCGAGGAGGCCGGGCTTCTTGAGCACGCGGTCGCTCACGCCCACCTTGCCGACGTCGTGCAGCTTGGCGGCGATGCGCAGTCGATCGCGCTGGCGCTCAAGATTGGCACCCTCGAGCCCGCGCCGCCGTGCCCATTCCTCGAAGAGGATCGCCGCGTAGCCCGAGACCCGCTCGACGTGCGGCGTGGTCTCGCTCGGGTCATGCACCTCGGCCATGCGGATCATGCGCATGATGATGCTCTCGGTGAGGTGGGTGCGCTCGAGCGCGACCGTCGCGATGCTCGCAAAGTGCTCGATCAGCGCCTGGTCCTCGTCGGTGAAGCCGCCGTCCCGCGGCCGCCCCTGGTCATCGCGTGCGTTGATGAGCTCGATCACGCCGAGCACGCGGCCGAGCCGGTTCTTCAGCGGCATCGCGAGCATGCTCCGCGTGCGGTAGTCGAGCAGCTGGTCGAATGAGTGATCGAAGCGGAAGGGGAGGCTCGGATCGAGCCGATCCGTGTCGGTGATGTTCACCGGCTGGCCCGTCAGGGCCACCCATCCGGCGATGCTCCGCTCGTTGATGGGGATGCGGAACGTCTGCATCGGGGGCGTCTCACCGCTGCGCGTGCGCCGTGCGAGCGTCTCGTTCTGGAAGAAGGCGAAGCGCAACCGGTCGCCCTCGCGCACGAAGATGGTGCCGGCATCGGCGTTGAGCAGGTGACGGCTCTCGTCGAGGATCCGGTCCATGAGCGTGTGGAAGTCCTGCACCTGGTTGAGCTCGATGCCCACCTGCAGGAGGCCGCTCATGCGGGTGCGCCAGTGCTCGATCGGCGCCTTGTCGCCGGCATCACGCGCCGCACGGGCGCGCAGGTCCTCGTTCTCGCGCAGCGCCTGGCGCAGCTGCACCTGCACGCGCTGCAGGGCGGCGAGCGCATGATGGCGCTCGACGCTCGCCAGGTAGGCGCGCGAGTGCAGCAGGCACCGGGTGCGCAGCTCTGCCGGCTGCACCGGCCGCTCGATGTAGTCACTGGCGCCCAGGCGGAACGCATCGGCGCGGTCGGTATCGAGATCGCTGCCGACCACCAGCACCGGAACGCCCCCGGTCTCGGGCGCGCGGCGGAAACGGTCGAGCACCGCTTGTGCCTCCTCGCGTCGCTCGACGTCGAGCAGGATCGCGGTGGGCGCCACGCGCATGGCGTGGTCGTACGCGTCGTAGCCGCGCGAGCAACGATGCACCGTCGTGTCAGGAGCCTCGGCGATGACCGCGACCAGCGACGCGGACTCGGGCGAACCGTCATCGACCACCAGCACGACGTGCTGGGCGAAACTTGGTGCCGGGCCGTTCATGAGCGGCCTCCGCGGCGGGGGTTGCGGCCGTTGGGGCCGGACGGTTCCCGAATCGGCGCCGACTCGTTCGATGTGCGCTCCTGCCCGGTGGCCGCATCCGCAAGCGACTGTGCCGAGCCCGGATCCGGGTCATGCCGAGCGAAGACCAGTCGTCCTGCGGCAGTCTGCAGCGTGTTGGTGACGGCGGCCCAGATGTCCTGGCCGATCAGGTGCTGGGCATCCTCGACCACGACCATGGTGCCATCCTCCAACCATCCCACGGCCTGCTGGCGTTGCTCGCCCGCCTTCTCCAGGTGGACCCGCAGGCGCTCGCCGCTGGAACCGGTGCCGCGCATCGATGCAGCCAGGTCGTTCAGGTTGATGCTCGCCACGCCGCGGATCTGGGCGACCTTGTGGAGCCCCGCATCGGTCGTCAGGATCCGCCCGCCGTCGCGCTGCGCGGCCTCGATCAAGGCCGCATCGACGCCGCCGCCATCCTGCGTGCGCGTGCCATCGACCTGCACCTCGACGAGCGGCACGGCTTGCAGCCGGGTGAGCGTGTCCAGGCCGCGTCGTCCGCGTGAGCGCTTGCCGCGGTCATCGCTGTCGGAGAGGGTCTGCAACTCGTCCATCACGAAGCCTGGCACGATGATCGGTGCATCGATGAGCCGCGATGAGGCAAGGTCGAGCACCCGGCCATCGATGAGAGCGCTCGTGTCGAGAAGGTACGGCTGTTCGCCGCGTCGCTGCTTGCTGAACTCGACGTAGGGGATGACCAGCCGGAAGTCGTCCTTGGTGGTGATCACCATGCTCACCGACAGGTAGCACAGCGTGAGGCCGAGGGTCATCTTCGCCAGGCCGAGGTAGAGCGCACCCGGGCCTTCGTTGCCCAGCTCCCACGAGTCCGCGATCGTGTCGAGCAGGGAGCCGAACGCCAGCGCCGCGACCAAGCCCAGGCACAGCCCGAAGTACACGGCGGCCACGCTCGTGATGCGCTTGTTGGGGGTGAGTGCATCGAGGATCAGCACCAGCAGGCCGAAGCCGCCGGCGGCCACGATGATGCCCACGACGGTCGTGAACGAGAACTCGTTGGCCTTCGACGTGCTCGCCAAGGTCAACATCACGCTGACGACCAGGAGCACCACGAAGAGCAGGCGCGCCGCCAGCAGCACGGGAGAGGATCGCTCGCGGCGTGGCGCAGCGGGCGCAGGGCGTTCAGCGGCGGTCGAGTCCGGTCCCGGCTCCATCGGCGGAGTGTACGGGGGCGTGGTGGGGTCGCTACCATTCGGTGCGGTGTCGCCGAGGACGGCCGGGCCCGAGGGACGGGCGTCCCGTGAACCTGGTCAGGGCTTGACGGCAGCAGCCATAAGCGAAGGCGTTCGGGCCTTCGGCAACCTGGCCGTCCTCGGCGACACCCACCGGAACCGGCCGCGCGACGTGCGCGGCACCAGAGCACCGCGCACGAGGGCACGACCGTGGCAAGGAAGGCGAGAAGCGAGCAAGAGGCGCCGGCCGCCGGCGGATCAGGCTACGTCGTGCTGGCGCGCCGCTACCGCAGCCGTGACTTCGGCGAAGTGGTGGGGCAGGAGCCGATCGCCCGAACGCTGCAGAACGCCATCCGCCTGGGGCGCACCGCGCACGCGTACCTCTTCTGCGGCACGCGTGGCGTGGGCAAGACCAGCATGGCGCGCATCTTCGCGCGCGCGCTCAACGCAACCGAGCAGCTCACCGAGCGCACGCAGGTCGAGGAAGCGATCATGCGCGGCCAGGACATGGACGTCATCGAGATCGACGGAGCGAGCAATCGCGGCGTCGATGATGCGCGCGACCTGATCGCAGGCGCCGGCATCGCGCCCACGCGCAGCCCCTACAAGATCTACATCATCGACGAAGTCCACATGCTCACGCAGCCGGCGTTCAACGCCCTGCTGAAGACCATGGAGGAGCCGCCGTCGCACGTGAAGTTCATCCTGTGCACCACCGAGCCGCACAAGGTCCCCGCCACCATCCAGAGCCGCTGCCAGCGCTTCGATTTCCGCAACATCAGCGCGCAGCGGATCGCCGGGCACCTCAACGATGTCCTGTCCAAGGAGGGCATCGCTGCGGACGAGGCGGTGGTGCTTCAGGTCGCGCGGCTGGCCAATGGGTCGATGCGCGATGGCCTGAGCCTGCTCGATCGCCTGGTCGCCGCCAGCGATGGCGCGCTCACGCAGGAGGTGGCCCGTGATGTGCTCGGACTGCCCGATGACGAAGCGCTCGACGCCATCGTGCGGGCGATCGCACAGGGCGATGCAGCAGCCGCGATCACCGCCGGCGGTGCGCTGCTCGAGCGTGGCTTCAGCGCCGACCATGCGCTCGAGTGCCTCGCGGCCCGGCTGCGCGACGTCATGGTCATCGGTGTGTGCGGCCCCCAGACGGAGATGGTCGAACTGCCCAGCGAGGCCAAGCAGCAGCTCGCCGATGTGTCGCGCTCCATGCAGGGCGCCGACCTCGTGCATGCGATCGCGCTTGCCGACGCGGCGAGCCGCACCTGTCGCAGCAGTTCGATCCCGCGTGTGGTCTTCGATGCGCTCCTCGCGCGACTCGCCCTGGCGGAGCGATTCGAGGCGACGGGAGCTGCGCCCCCAAAAAAATGACGGCGGCAGTGCCCGCGGCCGAGGCCCGCGCGCTGCCGTCCGCCACGCCTCGACCGGTCGTCCCGCTCGCTTCGCCGTCGCCGACGGTCGTTGCCCAGCCCGCTCGGATTGCTCCGCCGCGTGCCCCTGATGCCCCGACTGCGCCGCGCCCGCACGCGGATCGACCGCACTCGGCGCCTGCGCCCCTGGCCGCGCCCAACAGCGACCCGCCGCGCACCGATGCAGCCGACAGTGCGGCAGTCGTGCGCAACGCCGCTGGCCGCGCCATTGATCCAGCGGTGGCCGAACGCCTGCGTGCCGATCCGCTCGTGCGTCAGGTGACCGACATCCTCGATGCCCCCGTGCAGCGCGTGGTCCCGCGGCGCGTTCGGCCCGCCCCCACGCAGGACGAGGGGGAGTGATCCATGGTTGATCCGACCAAGGGCCCGTATCCCGAGAGCGTGAACCGTCTGGTCGCGGAGTTCGCGAACCTGCCCGGCATCGGCCGGCGCACGGCCGAACGGCTGGCCTTCTGGGTGCTCAAGGCCGATGCCGCGCAAGCCCTCGCCCTGGCCCAGGCGATCGAGGACGTCAAGCGCAAGGTGCGGCACTGCAGCATCTGCTGGAACTTGGCCGACAGCGACCCATGCACGATGTGCTCCGATCCTCAGCGCGACCAATCCGTGGTGCTCGTCGTCGAGCAGCCCAAGGACCTGATCAGCCTTGAGTCGACCGGTCGGCACCGCGGGGCGTATCACGTGCTCATGGGCCGGCTCGACCCGCTGGATGGAGTGGGGCCCGACGCGCTGACGATCGCCGACCTCGTGGCGCGTGTGAAGGATCATGCGCGCAACGCACGCGGCGTGGCCGTGCGCGAGGTCATCCTGGGCCTCAATCCCGACCTCGAGGGCGACAGCACGGGCCTCTATGTTGCGCAGGCGCTCGAGGGGACCGGCGTTGCCGTGAGCCGCCTCGCGCGCGGGTTGCCGAGCGGTTCGCACATCGAGTTCGCCAACCGCGCGGCGCTCGCGGATGCGATCAGCCACCGTCAGCGGCTCTGAACGATGTCAGGAATGGGCTTCAACCTCTCGCAGGGCGCGCGGCTCGGGCAGAACCTGAAGCTGTCGCCGCGCATGCTCACGACCATGAGCGTGCTGCAGTTGCCCTTGGGCGAGCTTGAGGAGCGCGTCGAGCAGGAACTCCAGGAGAACATCGCGCTCGAGCGCACCGAGCCGGACGCTTCGTCGATGGATCCCGTCGATGCCCGTGCCGATGGCCAGGACTCCGGGGACGGTGCCGATGACCGTGCACTCGTCGTCGAGGACGGCGGCGCCGCGGACTTCGAGCGGCTTGATCGCTTCGAGCGCCGCTACGGCGAGGATCTGGACAGCGATTCGTGGCGCGAGTCACGACGGCTCGACGGTGAGCCCGATGCCCGAAGCGAGGCCATGGCCAACACGCCGGCGCGCACGGCGAGCCTGGAGGAACAGCTCCTCGAACAGTGGATGCTCGTCGATGCCAGCCCGCGCATGACCGCGATCGGGCGGGTCCTGGCGGGCTTCGTCGGCGATGACGGGCTGCTGCACACGCCCATCGAGTCGATCGCGGCCGCCGCCGCGCCGGTCGTCGATCCGCCAGCGACCGAGCCCGAGGTCCGCGAGGCATCGCGGCTCTTCCAGCACCTGCTCGAGCCACCGGGGATGGGTGCACCTGACGTGCGCGAGAGCCTGCTGTCGCAGCTTGACGTCGTGCGCGGCCGTTCGGGCGACGACGATCGGGCCTGGCACGATGCGCGGCTGCTCATCGAGCACCATCTCGACGACCTCGAGGCCAATCGGCTCCCGCGCATCCAAGAGCGGACCGGCATGACCACGGCGCAGCTGGATGCGGCGCGCGACATGCTGCAGCACCTCGATCCGTCGCCTGCATCGGGCCTCACGTCGCGGCCCGTGCCCGGCATCCGTCCTGACGTGATCGTGACCCACGACGCCGCGACCGATCGCTGGAGCGCGCGCCTGGCCGATGGCAGCGAACCGAGCGTGCGACTGGCCGAGGAGTACGTGCGCATGAGCCGCGACCCCAAGGTCGACAAGTCCACGCGCGATCTCATCAAGTCGAACATGCAGCGCGGCAAGTGGTTCATCGAGGCGCTCGGGCAGCGCGGCGCCACGCTGCTGCGCGTGGTCGAGCGTGTGCTCGATCGCCAGCGCGACTGGTTCGAGTTCGGTCCGGGGCACCTGAAGCCGCTTCCCATGGTCGAGGTCGCCGCCGACATCGGCATGAACGTGAGCACCGTGAGCCGTGCCGTCGCCGGCAAGTGGCTCCAGACGCCGCGCGGCGTCGTCGAACTTCGCAGGTTCTTCACGGGCGGCACGCACACCGAGCAGGGGGCCGTCTCGTGGGATGCCGTCAAGGAGCGCCTGCGCGAGGTGGTCGCCGCCGAGGACCGCGCGAAGCCCCTGTCGGACGAGGCGATCACCAAGGCACTCAAGGCAGAGGGCATCACGCTGGCGCGACGCACGGTCGTCAAGTACCGCGAGCAGCTGGGGATCCCGCCGGCACGCCTTCGTCGGGCCCATCCGGGCACGTGAGCCGCTAGGCTCCGCCCATGGCCACCATCTGGTTCGACGGCGCGATCGTCCCGCAGCACGAGGCGAAGGTCTCGGTCTACGACCACGGCCTGCTCTACGGCGACGGCGTCTTCGAGGGGATACGCGTCTACGGTGGCCGCGTCTTCAAGATGCAGTCGCACCTGCGACGGCTGTATGAGAGCGCCGAGCGCATCCGGCTCTCGATCCCGTACACGCTCGCCGAACTCGAGCAGGCGCTGCGCGACACCGTGCGCACGAGCGGCAAGCCCGATGCCTACATCCGCCTGGTCGTCACGCGCGGCGTCGGCACGCTCGGCCTCAACCCGTTCACCTGCCCGATGCCGCACGTGTTCATCATCTGCGACTCGATCCAGCTCTATCCGCCGCAGCTCTACGACACCGGCATGAAGGTGATCGTCGCCAAGCGTCCGCGCATCCCGGTGGCATGCCTCGATCCGGCGATCAAGAGCCTGAACTACCTCAACAACATCCTCGCCAAGATCGAGTCGATCGATGCCGGGGTGCTCGAGGCGATCATGCTCAACACCGATGGCCAGGTCGCCGAGTGCACCGGCGACAACATCTTCCTGGTGAAGGACGGTGTGGTCGTCACGCCGCCGCCCGAGGCCGGCCTGCTGAATGGCGTCACGCGCCGCTTCGTGATCGAGACGCTCTGCCCGGCGCTGGGCATCACCTGCACCGAGCGCCACCTGCGGCTCGAGGATGTCTACGCCGCCGACGAGGTCTTCCTGACCGGCACCGCGGCCGAGGTCATTGGCGTGAATGCCGTCGGCGACCGCGCGATCGGCACGGGCCGCGGTGGTCCGGTCACGGCGCGGCTCACCGCCGAGTTCCGCCGCCGCGTCGCCACGGGTGCGCCCGAGGATTGACCTTTCGTGCGCTGCCGCAGCTGCCAGCACGAACTCTGGAACGTGCGCCCGGGCCCATGCCCGGAATGCGGCGAGCCCTTCAATCCGCGCACGGCGGTCTTCGAGCGCTACAGCGCGCACTTCTGCTGCCCGCACTGCAGCGAGGCGTATTGGGGCAACGGCAAGGATGGCCTGCCGGATCCGCCTGAGTTCACCTGCGCGCAGTGTTCGGGCATCGTGCGTCTGGAGGAGATGGTGCTGCGTCCGGCCCCTGGGCAGGAGGGGCGCGAGATCCGCCAGGACCTGCATCCCTTCGAGGGCTCGCCCAAGGGACTCCTGCGCCGCACGTGGGACACGCTCTCGATGGCCACGAGCGATCCTGTCCGGCTTGGGCGAGCGCTGCCTCCGCGTCCGGATCTCGGGCAGGCGGGGATCTTCCTCGGCCTGATCGCCGGCGTCGGTGTGGCGGCAGCCCTTGCACCAGCGGTCGTGAGCACCGCGTACCACCTGATCACCGTCGGCGCGATCGATGTGCTGTCGATGCGCCGCAGCGCTGCGGAGCTCGTCTTCGGTTCCACCATGGGCGCCGCCGTCATCGGCTCGATCGTGTACCTGGGCCTCATCGCCCTGATCATCGCCATCGTCCTGCGCGTGATGAACCCAAGCGTGCTCGATGTGCGACGCATCGTGGCCTGCTGGTGCTACGCGAGCGGTGTTGCCGTGCTTGGTGCGTTTCCCTGCATCGGCGCCTGCGCCACGCCACTGATCATGATCCTCGGTCCGCGGGTCCTTGCGCAGGAATTGCTTGGCGCTGGGCTGGTCACCAAGCGATTCGTGACGGTCATCAACGTGCTGTCGATCGTGCTGATGATCGCGGGATTCTTCGGCCTTGCCGTGCTGACGATGAACGTGTGATCCCCCGGCGCTGACAGGGCCGCGTCACACCTTCGCGCGCGCCCAGCCGCCGTGCAGGAAGCGCGCCAGGAACAGCAGGCCCCGCACGGCCAGCTCGGTGCATAGCCCGATCCAGATCCCGGTCAGGCCCTTGCCCATCTTCACGCCCAGGAGCCATGCAAGAGGCAGCCTGAGCCCGTAGCACGAGACGAAGGTGATGGCGAGCACCCACGTCGTGTCGCCGGCGCCCCGGATGCCGTTGCGGATGACCATCGCCATGGCGAAGAAGACCTGGATGATCCCGCAGGTGAAGAGGAGGTCCGGCACTTCCTGCAGGTGCACCGGATCCTCGCTGATGATCCGCGTGAGCGGCTCACCTAGGGTCATGAAGGCGATCCCGAAGCCGCCCATGATCGCCATGCCGACCAGGTTGCAGCGCCAGATGGCGGTGCGTGCCTTCGAGGCGCTGCCCGCGCCGAGGAACTGGCCAGCGAGCGCACCCGCGGCCGTACCCATCGCGAATCCCGGCAGGAAACTGAACGCCTCCCATTGCACCGCGATCATGTGAGCGCCGACCAGCCCCTGGCGCGGTACGCCGTCGAGCCCCTCGGCCACGCTGATCATGCCGATGAACGCCATGACGAAGAGGTTCACGGCCCACAGCGTCACGCCCTCGAAGAAGTTGGGGATGCCCACGCGCGCGATCCGCCAGGTCGTCGTGCGGTCGAGCCGCACGTCAGCCCGCTCGAGGCGCAGGTCCTTCACGCCGCGCCGCAGCACGCGCCAGGTCATCCATGCGCCGACCGCGTAGCCGATCACCGTGCCGATGGCGATCCCGGCGACGCCCCACTCGGTGGCGTCGATGCCCAGGAGGTTCGGCAGCCGCATGCCGCCCAGCCGCATCTCCACGCCCGAGAGCAGGATGCTGAGCACCACGTTCACCACATTGACCCACGCCGAGATGATCGAGGGCTTGGTCGTCTCGCCCGCGCCGTGCAGGATCATCGAGCCGATGCTCATCACCGAGAGGAACGGCATCGCTATCGCGTTGATGCGCGTGTACTGGATGCAATACTCCGCGCTGCGCCCGCGCAGCTCGCAGAGCTCAGCCAGCGGCACGACCGCGAACCAGAGCACCACGCCGACGATTGAGCCCCACGCCAGTCCGAGCGCAAGCCCGCGGCCCGCGACCACCTGGGCCTCGGCAGGATCGCCCGCCCCCATGGCACGCGCGATGATGGCCTGCGCGCCGACACCCACCCCCATGAGCGCGATGCCGATGAACCAGCCCACGTACGCGCCGATCCCGATGCCATCGAGGGCCGGCGTGGCCACGCCGTCGGGGAGGCTGCCGGCAACCATCTTGTCGACCAGGCCGACGCACGCGGCCATGACCTGCTGGATCAGCACTGGCCATGCGAGCACCCAGATCGCGCGATTGATCGAGAGGCCCGCGAGCTTGCCGCTGCGGATCGTGCCTTCGTCATCGAGCGGAGCCTCTGCCTCGATGATGGCCGAGACCGGGCTCATCGGGTCCTCGGGCGAGACCACGGTCGTCGGATCGATCCCTCGATCGCGTGCTGGCGTTGGCGTGGTCACGGCGCGCTGGCTTCGCTGCGTTCAGGGCGCGGGATTCGCAGCGGGTGCAGCGATCGGAGCGGTGGCGGTCGCGGGCTCGGAGTAGGTCGGTCGTGCGGCAGCGGCCAGGCCGATCGGCGCGCCGGGAACCTCGAACCGAGGCTGATCCCAGAAGATCATCCAGTCCCAGAGTTCGAAGTCGCGTCGGTAGGTCGGGTAGGTGTAGGCGTTCTCGGCACGGAAGCGGCCAGAAACAGGCTGCAGTGCGTACCACTCCAGCCAACGAGTGCGATCGGTGCCGAAGTCGCGGCCTGTGATCAGCCACAGGCTCTGGGAGGCTGCCAGATTCACGCACAGTTCAGGTTGGTCGAGCGCAGCGATCAGCGCCTGCACCACGCTGTCTTCCGGGTACTGGCCGAGCGCGATGGCGAGCTCGGTCCGCACATCCGTCTCCTCGGTCTCTTCCAGCAGTCGGGTCCAGAGCTGGTCGACGATCTCGCGGTTGTGCAGTCGCTGCAGGCCACGTGCAGCAGCAAGCCGCACCGGCACCGCCGCGTCCTTGAGCTGCAACGCGATGAGCTTGGCCTCGGTCGGCTGCGCGAATCGGCAGAGGCTCTCGATCGCCGCCGCCTTCACGAGCGGGTCGCGCGATTCCGACACGTAGATCCGGTAGAGCTCGATGTACGTCGGTTCGCCGCCGAAGGTCGCGGTGCCCAGGAGGACCAAGCCACGACGCTGCGCTTCCGGATCGCTTGGGTCGACGGCCCAGGATGCCGCCTCCTGCGGCGTCGGGGGGCTGAACGACTTGCCCAGCATGTCGAAGTCGCTCATCATCGAGTCGCACGCGGCGAGCGGGAGGAGCGCAAGGGCGAGCAGGAAGCGGAGGAGCATGGTGGTCGAGCAGGGCATCGTGCCCGGCGTGGCGGGAGCGTAGCCGTTATCGTCGCTGCATGGCGATGCTGCGCGTGATCGGGATGCCCCTTGGTGCCTACCAGACCAACGCCTACGTGGTGTGGGATGGCGACGACGCGACGAGGGGCTGCTGGATCATCGATCCGGGCGAGCGCCCCGCGCGGCTGATCGAGCGCATCCGATCCGAGGGCCTGGTGCCGGACACCATCCTCTTCACCCACGCGCACGTCGACCACATCGCAGGTTTGCCCGAGGTGCTTGCCGCGTTCGGCGAGCTGCCCCGGCTGGCGCATCGGAGCGAGCAGGAGTGGTTCGGCGAGCCGGCGCTGAACCTCTCGGAATGGGGCGAGCGGCCGGTGTCGGTCGCAGCGCCGACGGGAGAACTCGCCGATGGCCAGCGGTTGAGGCGGGGGGGCCTTGAGTTCCTGGTGGAGCACCTGCCGGGCCATTCGCCTGGCGGTTGTTCCTTCCGCTGCCCCGCCGCGGGCGTGGCGATCGTGGGGGACACGCTCTTCGCGGGATCGATCGGGCGCGTCGACTTTCCCACCAGCGACCCCCACGCCATGCGGGCTTCCCTGTCGCGACTGATGGAATGGCCTGATGCGACGACCGTGCATGCCGGCCACGGGCCATCGACGACGATCGGGCGCGAACGTGCTGCCAACCCGTTCATCGTCCACCCGGACTCGTGGTGAGTCCTTCGGTACGATCATTCCATGGGGTCCGACGAGAAGATCTTCCGTGAAGGCGCGATCGAGACCGCGGCATCGCCCGACCAGCTGAATGCCATCGCGCCGCTGGTCACGCCGCGCCACGTGCTCCTGATTTCCTCGGTCTTCCTCCTGGCGGGCATCCTGATCGGCTGGGCCTTTTTCGCATCGATCCCGATCACGGTGACCGGCCCAGCGCTCATCAAGCACGATGCACAGGGCAAGGCCGTCGGGTGCGTGGCGTTCTTCTCGCTCAGCCAAGGCAAGCGCGTCGATGTGGGGCAGGTCGCCTACGTCGCGGTATCGACCGTCGCCGAGGACCAGCATGGCGTGGTCGTCGGGCGCGTCGACATGGTGGACGAGCGGCTCACCTCGCTCGAGACCGTCACCGAACTCGCGGGCGACCCGACGCTTGCGCAGGAGATCCAGAAGCAGCTGGGGACGACGCTCTTCGCTTCGATCGCATTCGATTCGGTGGACGGACGGCTGCGTTGGCAGGGTGGCGTGATGCCCGAGGACGACGAGCTCAAGCTGTTCACGCCTTGCGAGGTCCGGGTGGTGATCGACGAGAAGTCCCCGGTTCAGCTGCTCCTGCCCACGCTCTTCGCCGACGATGCCAAGGCCGGCAGCGGAGCCCGCTGAATGGTCGCCGACGCTTCCACGCCGGATGCTGCACTCGCACTCGAGCGCATCGCGCCCGTGCATGTGCCGGTGGTGCTGCAGATGGAAGCGGCCGAGTGCGGTGCGGCAGCACTCACGGCGGTCCTGGCCCATCATGGCTGTCACCGCACGCTCGAGGAGCTTCGACGCGCGTGCGGCGTGAGCCGTGATGGCAGCAATGCCCTGCAGATCGCCGAGGCGGCGCGTCATTACGGCATGGAGTCCGACGGGTTGAGCGCCGAGCTCGATGAACTCGCGGGGGTCGCCATGCCTGCGATCCTGCACTGGGGCTTCAACCACTTTCTCGTGCTCGAGGGCTTCGATGGCACCTCGTGGCACCTCATGGATCCCGCGCTCGGGCGCCGGAAGGTCTCGACGGACGACTTCCGCCGTGACTTCACGGGGGTGTGCATCGAGGTCAAGCCTGCCGAGGGATTCGCTCCGTCTGGGCAACCCTCGTCACCCTGGCCGGCGCTGCGCACGAGCCTTCGCGGTTCGGGGCGTGCGATCATCGTGGCGCTCATCGCGGGCGTGCTCATGTCGGTTCCCGGGATCGCCGTCCCCGTGCTGGGGTCGGTCTTCGTCGATGGCGTGCTCGCGCGCGGCCAGTCGAGCTGGATCATGCCGATCGTGGGCTTCGCGCTCATGGCGGTCGTGGCCAAGGCGGTGCTCTCGACCGTGCAGGCGGCCGTGCTCATCCGGCTCGAGCGCCGCATGTGCATGACCAGCAGCGCGCGGTTCATGGAGCACGCACTGCGGTTGCCGGTGGATTTCTACTCGCATCGCCTGCCGGGTGAGATGGTCTCGCGCCTGGGCGGCATCGAGCGGTTGAGCCAGCTGCTGGGCGCGAAGCTCTTCCCAGCGATCGCGGGTGCGGCGACCGGCGTGCTCTACCTGGTCGCGATGGTCTCGATCGACCGTCGGCTCGCGCTGCTCTCGGTGCTCGTGGCGGCGATGATTGCGTTCATCATCGCGCGATCGGCGCGAACCCTGCGCGACCAATCGCGCATCGCCGAGCAGGAGTCGGGCCGGCAGGCGGGCATCGTGGCCGTGGGCCTGCAGGCGATGGAGACGCTCAAGGCCTCGGGCCGCGAGAGCGACTTCCTTGCGCGCGTGATGGGAGCGCAGGCCCGTGCGCGTCGCAGCCGGCAGGACCTGGAGCACCGGGGGCTCGCCGTTGAGTCGGTGCCGCCCTATCTCGAATCGATGCTCTCGCAGGCCATCGTGCTGGCCTTCGGCGCGGCCCTGGTCATGCAGGGGGAGCTCACGCTCGGCGGTCTGCTGGCCTTCCAGACGATCCTCTACTTCTTCATGGGCCCGGTCGTGGACCTGGCCGGATTCGCCCAGGAATTCCAGTCCGTCCACGCCGACCTGTCGCGGCTCGACGACGTGCAGCGCCATCCCACCGATCCGCTCGCGGCGCCGACGGCCGAGGCGGGCGCTTCGCGAATCGAGGGTTGCGTGGAGCTGCGCGAGGTGACCTTCGGCTACGCCGAGAGCCAGCCACCCTTGCTCGACGCCTTCAGCATGCGCGCCGAGCCGGGCCGCCGCATTGCCCTCGTCGGCGGTACTGGCAGCGGCAAGAGCACCGTGGCCAAGCTCGTGACCGGGCTCTACCGGCCCTGGTCGGGCAGCGTCGAGCTCGACGGGCGCGACCTCTCGGCGTGGCCCCGCATCGAGCGCACCGGCGGCGTGGCCATGGTGGCGCAGGCTCCCCAGCTCTTCGAGGGCTCGCTGCGCGAGAACCTCACGCTCTGGGATGCCGACCTTCCCGAGTCCTGGCTCTACGAGGCGCTCGAAGATGCGGCGAGCGCCGACCTCCTCCTTCGTCGCGGCGGTCTGGGGCAGCGTGTCGAGGAAGGCGGCTCCAACTTCTCCGGCGGCGAGGCCCAGCGCATCGAGATCGCGCGCGCGCTCGCCCGGCGTCCGAGCGTGATCGTGCTCGACGAAGCCACCAGTGCCCTCGATGCCGAGACGGAGTTCCGCATCGACCGAGCCCTGCGCCGTCGTGGCTGCACCTGCATCATCGTGGCGCACCGGCTGTCGACGGTGCGCGATGCCGACGAGATCATCGTGCTGGATCGTGGCGTGGTCGCCGAGCGTGGCACGCACCAGGAACTCATTGATGCAGGCGGTGCCTACGCGACCTTGATCGAAGGGGGAAGCCTGTGATCCACCTCGTCGAGCACGCAGTCTCGCTCGGTGCCGTTCCGGCGCGGGCCGATCGTCGTGAGCCGATCGACCTGGCCGGCCTTGAAGGCGGCCTGCTGGCGGAGGTCGAATGCGACCTGTTCGCGGTCCAGTCCAGCGGGGGCAGGCGCCATCCACTTGGAGTCGTGCCATCGGGTGCGCTCCTTCGTGCCGTGCCGGAGTGCCGCGGCGCTCGCGTGATCGCCATCCCGAGCGGCGATGGCGCCATGGCGCGCGTGAGCCCTGGACTGATGGCCCAGTCGGCAAGGGATCGGGAACTCCGGTTGGCGATCCACACTTGGGACAACACTCTTGCGCTCATCGTCGGCACGCCCGAGTCGACGGATCTTCCCTCGGCATTGGCCGAGCATGCCGCAGGCCGCATCGAGCGCGACACCAAGCGGCTCGACTCGCTGCGTGGCACGCGGGTCGAGCGCACCAAGCAGGTCGGAGGACGCTTCCGCGGGATGCTCGGCTCGCTCTTCGCGACGCCCAACGAGATCCTTGCGGTCGATCCCAACTCGCCGGCCGAGTTGCGCGCGTGCCGCCATGTGGCGATCCTCGCAGGCGTTCCGGTTGAGCGCATCCCGCGGCGCCTGCAGGAGTCGACTGATCGGCCGCCGCAGCAGGTCTTCGCCATGCTTGCTGGCTGTGGCGTTCGCGATGTGGTCCTCGAGGGACGCTGGTGGGAGCTCGATCATGGGCCGATCCTCGCCTTTTCCATCGATGGCGACCCCATGGCGCTCTATCCCGTGTCCGGAGGGACGATGGCGCAGCGGTATGTGCAGGGTCGCGGCATCCCGGCGGCGATGGTGGATGAGGCCGTCGCGCGCACGATCCGGCCGACCGCATCGGTCTTCCTGCCGGCCTTGCCCGACGACGTGCGCGACGTTCGTGGCCTCGTGCGCTTCATGCTCGCGGGCAGCGTGCGCGACCTGGTGTGGGCGGCGGGGGCAGCGGGTCTTGCAAGCCTGATCGGCCTGATCGTGCCGTATGCCACCGGGCTGCTCGTCGAGCACACCATCCCGAGCGATGACTTCCGTGGGCTCTCGTTCGTGGCGGCGATGCTGGTTGCCGCGCTCTCGGCCTCGGCCGTCGCGCAGTACGTCAGCCGGCTCTACCTGCTCCGGACCGAGGGCCGTGCTGGCCAGCGCGCCATCGGTGCCGTCGTGCACCGCCTGCTCTCGCTGCCGGCCCCGTTCTTCAAGCGCTTCAATGCGGGCGACCTCGCGGATCGCCTGGGTTGCCTCGATGACCTGCAGTCGGCGCTCACGCAGGCAGCGATCGGTGGCGTGATCGGTGGGACTTTCGCGGTCGGCTACCTCGGACTCATGCTCCTCATGGAGCCCTCCGCGGCGCTCGTGGCCGCCATGGTCATGCTCGCCATGCTGCTCTTCACCGTGCTCGTCGTGCGCTCCCAGGCTCGCCTGAGCGCCGACAGCGCCGATCGCTCGGGCAAGCTCTCGGGGTTCGCGCTGCAGCTCTTCGGCGGCATCGACACGCTCCGCACGGCTGGCGGCGAGGAAGCCGCGCTCATGCAGTGGCTGCAGCGCTTCCGTCGCCAGCAGCGCACGGAGCTCGATGCGAGCAAGCGTGGTGCGGCGCTCCGCGTCGTCGCCACGTGCGTTCCGCTGGGCGCCATCGCGCTGCTCTGGCCGATCTTCGCTGCCAGTGGCTCGTCGCTCGGCGAGTACATGGCCTTCAACGCTGCCTTCGTCGCGGCCATCTTCGGCGTGATCCAGCTCGGCGAGTCGCTCGGCGACGTGGCGACGGTGCTGCCGCACCTGCAACGCCTCGAACCGATCCTGCAGGAGGAGCCCGAGCGGCTTGAATCGGCGCTGCAGCCCGGGCAGCTGCGCGGCAATCTGGCGCTCTCCAACGTGCGCTTCGGCTACCCGGGCTCGGCCGACGAAGTGCTCAAGGGCGTCTCGATCGAGATTCCGGCCGGCGCTTCGGTGGCGATCGTTGGCGCATCAGGCAGCGGCAAGAGCACGATCGTCCGCCTGCTGCTGGGGCTGGAGCGACCGAGTTCGGGCCGTGTGCTCGTGGATGGACAGGACCTGGCCCGTCTCGATCCGGTGGCGGTGCGCCGCCAGATGGGCGTCGTCATGCAGAAGGGGCAGATCATCCCCGGCACGGTTGCCGAGAACATCCTCGGCTCCACGGTGCTCACGCTCGATGATGCGTGGGATGCCGCCGAGCAGGCCGGTCTCGCCGAGGACATCGAGGCCATGCCGATGGGCATGCACACCTACGTCAATCCCTCCACGCTCTCCGGCGGACAGCAGCAGAAGGTGCTCCTGGCGCGTGCGCTGCTCGGTCAACCTCGCGTGGTGGTGCTCGATGAGGCAACCAGCGCGCTCGACGAGCAGTCGCAGGCCACGGTCGTCGAGAGCATGGAGCGGCTCGAGGTCACCCGCATTGCCGTCGCGCATCGAGTGAGCACCATACGCACCTGCGACCGGATCTACGTCATCGAGCGCGGGCTCGTGGCGCAGCAGGGCACGTTCGACGAGTTGCTCGCAGCGCCCGGCACCTTCCGGCGGTTGGTGGAGCGGCAGTTGACTGATCTTGAACCGGTGGATGGTGGCGAGTCGTCGGGGGAAGACGATCGCGATGAGGCCGATGACGACGCAGCCGACTGAAGCGGCGGGCATCGATGCGCAGTGATCGTTGGGCCCCGGATCCAGCCACGAGTTCAGGCGCGAATCCCGCGCCCCATGCCCGGAGCCCGTGGCCATCTCCCCATCAACGCCATGTGGCGCACGCCAAGATGGCCATGCGCCGCATGGTGACGATTTCGCCGTGAACGCCGGCGCCCCCGTGCACGCACGGGCTTGGGGCAATCGGGCCCGACGAACGGTGGTCTCAGCGACCGCGGGTCGACTTGCGTGGGCCGGTCCGGCCCACCGAGCTGGTGCTGGTCGAGCGGCTCTTGGCGCCGCCAGCGACCTTCTTCATGTCGTCCGCCGACAGCTTCTTGGGCTTCTTCGCTTCAGCCATGGTCATGTCCTTTCACGAGGTCCAACGGAACCACGGCCCCCTTGGCCGTGCGACACAGGAGTATTCCATCGAGGGATGCCGGGTGCAAGCGCGCGACCGCGTCTCAGTGCCTATTCCGTGCAGATTCCCGGTCGTCGGTCTTGTCCGCCGCGACTGACAGCCGACAATCATGCAGGCATGATGCTTCCTCTCGCCATCGCCGCCACGCTCCTCGCGCAGGCCTCCAAGCCGCAGGCGATCACGCCGGAGCAGCTCAAGTTCTTCGAAAGCACCATTCGCCCGATCCTGGTCGACCAGTGCTACGGATGCCACAGCGCGCAGTCTGGTCGATCCCGGGGCGGGTACGTGCTGGATACGCGCGACGCCGCGCGCAAGGGTGGTGGCTCGGGGCCCGGCATCGTCCCAGGCAAGCCTGATCAGAGCCTTCTCATCCAGGCTGTCCGCTACCACGACGATGACCTGCAGATGCCCCCCAAGGGCAAGTTGACCGACGAGCAGATCAAGGCGCTCGAACGCTGGGTGGCGATGGGTGCGCCGGACCCGCGCGAGTCGGCTACGGCGAAGCCCGCCTCCGGTGGTGGCGATGCCGCCACGGTCGAGGTGCCTGCCGGCGAGCTCAGCAAGGACGACATCGAGAAGGGGCGCTCGTGGTGGGCCTACGTGGCACCGAAGCCGCAGCAGGCACCGGTCGTCAAGGATGCAGCCTGGCCCAGCGACGATGTCGATCGCTTCGTCTTGGCCAGCATGGAGGCCAAGGGACTGGCGCCGGTGAAGGATGCGGCCGCGGTCGATCTGGTCCGGCGCGTGACCTTCGACCTGACCGGCCTGCCGCCGACGCCGACCGAGGTCGCTGCGTTCCTGCGCGACAAGCAGCCGGGTGCGTACGAGCGGCTGGTCGACCGGCTGCTGGGGACCCGCGCCTTTGCCGAGCACTGGGGGCGCCATTGGCTCGACGTCGCTCGCTACGCAGAGAGCAGCGGCCGCGAGGGCAACTCCGTCTATCCCTATGCGTGGCGCTACCGGGACTGGGTCATCGACTCGTTCGAGCGCAACCTGCCGTTCGACGAGTTCCTGCGCCAGCAACTGGCCGGTGACTTGCTGCCGGTGGCGGGGCCCGATGATCATGCGGCCAAGACGATCGCCACGGGGTTCCTGGCGGTGGGCAGCAAGGCCCAGCGCACGCGGAGCAAGGAGCAGTTCGCGATGGACCTTGCCGATGAGCAGATCGATGCCTTCAGCCAGGCCATGCTCGGCACCACGATCGCGTGCGCTCGCTGCCACGACCACAAGTTCGACCCGATCACGCAGCGCGACTACTACGCGCTGGCCGGGATCTTCCTGAGCACCGAGACCTACTACGGCACCTCGCGCAGTCAAGGCAATCAGCAGGCTTCGATGCTGATCGAGCTTCCGTCCGATGCCAAGGTTCCCAACGGACCCACGGTCACGGCCCTGCAGCGAGCGGCCTATGACAGGATCGAGGCGGGGCTCGAGCAGGCGTCCGAGCGTCAGCAAGGTGCCCAGAAGGCGCTCGCCCGGGCCGCAGCGCAGGGGCTCGCCGACATGCGCGCTCGATTCGACGAGGATGGTCGCGCCACGGCCGCCAATCGCCTGGCCATGGGGGTGCGCGAGCGCGTGGAGGACGTCGACGCCCGGATCCTCGCTCGAGGCGAACTCGACAAGGCCGGCCCGAGCGTGCCACGTGGCTTCCCCGAAGTGCTGACGGCCAGCGGCGTGGCGCCGATCCGTCTCGGCAGCGGTCGGCTGCAACTGGCGAACTGGGTCGCGGGCACGTCGAATCCGCTCACGGCGCGCGTGTTCGTGAACCGTGCCTGGTCATGGATCTTCGGCGTGGGCATCGTGCCCACGCCCGACAACTTCGGCACCAGCGGCGTGGCCCCCACGCACCCGGAACTGCTCGATCGCCTGGCGAGCGACTTCATGGCCAGCGGGTGGGATGTCAAGGCGCTCGTTCGACGCTTGGTGTTCACTCGCACGTACCGCTTGGCCAGCGTGAGCGACCGTGCGAATGCGGACATTGACCCCGATGTGACCTGGCTCTGGCGCGCGCGCGATCGACGCCTGCCCGCAGAGTCGATCCGAGATGCCATGTTGTCCTGTGCAGGAGCGATCGACGAGCCCCCGGTGGGCAGCTCGGTCGGGAGCTTCGAAGGCGGATTCGGCCAGCGCGGCGAGCAGCTCGCGCAGATCCTGCTGCGCGACATCGATGCCCGCAGCGTCTACCTGCCGGTCGTGCGCGACTTCCAGAACGAGGCGCTCGATGCGTTCGACTTCGCGGATCCATCGTTCGTGACCGGCGACCGCGACGAGACGACCGTCGCCACCCAGGCGCTCTACCTGATGAACGACGAGCGCGTGATCGAACTGGCCATGCGCATGGCGCGTCGGCTCATGCGCATGGATGCCACGGACAAGCAGCGGATCACCTTTGCGTTCCAGCTCGCCTTCGGGCGCGAGCCCTCGGCTGCCGAGGAGCGTGCCGTGATCGCCTTCCTCCGCGACTTCCATGCGGGCGATCCCGGTGCGCCCGGCGGCGAGCCATCCGTCCGTGAGAGGATCCGCCAGCGCGTGCAGTCGCAGACTGGCACAGGGCTTCCACCTGACATGCTCAACGCCTCGGCGGAGGAGCGCGCCTGGACCGCCTTCTGCCAGGCGCTCTTCCAGACCGCCGAGTTCCGCTACCTCGATTGAGCCGAATGCACCGAGCACGACGACCGCTCCCCTCGACCAACAAAGCCCCCGACGACGCAAGGAGTTCCGATGGACTGCAACCACCCAAGCGACTGGATCCCGCCCACAAGCCTCGGCTTCAGCCGCCGCAACATGCTCGGCACGCTGTCCTGCGGCTTCGGGCTCATGGCGTTCGCCGGCCTGGCCGGCGCGAGTGCACTGCGCCTTGATGATGAGGACGCAGCGCGGCGCATCGCGTCCGGCACTCATCACTCCCCACGGGCCAAGCGTGTCATCTTCCTGTCGATGGCCGGCGGGCCGAGCCATGTCGATACCTTCGATTACAAGCCGGAACTCTCCGCTGCCGATGGCACGAGCCTGGGGCAGGGGATCCGCCGTGGCGCCAAGCTCCTCAAGAGCCCATGGGAATTCAAGGCCCATGGCAAGAGCGGGCTCTACGTGTCGTCGCTCTTCCCGTCGGTCGCCCAGCACGCCGATGAGCTGTGCCTGCTGCGCAGCATGAAGACCGACGTGCCTGCGCACCCGCAGGCCCAGCTCAAGATGCACACGGGCTCGTTCCAGTTCGTGCGCCCGAGCATGGGGTCATGGCTGCTCTACGGCCTCGGCAGTGCCAATGACAACCTGCCTGGCTTCATCACGATCAATCCGCAGGGGGGCGCGCAGACCTATGGCTGCGGCTTCCTGCCAGCTCCCACGCAGGGCACGCCCATCCGCATGCAGGGTGGCGGTCGCGCGATGATGTCGGGCGCCGGTGCTGGCCAGGGTGCGCTGCCCAACATCAGCAACCCGCTGCTCACGCGCGAAGCCCAGCGCGAGCAGCTCGATCTCGTCCAGAAGCTCAACAAGGAGCGCCTCAAGCGCGATCCGCGCAGCGACCAGATCGAGGGCGTGATCGAGAGCTATGAGCTGGCGTTCCGCATGCAGATGGAAGTGCCTGATGTGCTCGATGTCTCCGATGAGGATCCCAAGACCCTTGCGCTCTACGGCATCGGCGAGCAGGAGACGGATGGATTCGGCAAGCAGTGCCTGATGGCGCGACGACTCTCCGAGGCTGGCGTGCGCTTCGTCGAGGTCACCGCTGGCGGCTGGGATACCCACCGCAACATGAAGGCCGACCTCGAGAAGAAGTGCGGCGAGATCGACCGGCCGATCGCCGGCCTGCTGTCTGACCTCAAGCGCCGTGGCATGCTGAAGGACACGCTCGTGATCTGGGGCGGCGAGTTCGGCCGCACGCCGTACGCGCAGGGGGATGACGGTCGCGACCACAACAACAAGGGCTTCACGATGTGGATGGCCGGCGGCGGCGTCAGGGGCGGCTTCTCGTACGGCTCCACCGATCCCACGGGTGCCGAGGCCGTCGAGAACCCGATGGACATCCACGACTGGCACGCCACGATCCTCTGGCTCATGGGCTTTGATCACGAGCGCCTCACGTACAACCACGCCGGCCGTGACTTCCGCCTCACCGACGTGAAGGGGAACGTGCATACCGGCATCATGGCCTGATCGCGCGGGGAGCTCTGCCGCCGTCGCTCCTTTGGGGCGCCGGAACTTGACTCCACCTCGCGGCCGTCGCTCCTTATGGGGCGCCGGCATGCCTCGTTCGCTCAGACAGTCCTCGCCTACTCAGAAATTGGCGCGGCTGTCAACCTGTGGTCAGTGACTGGCACTGCGCGCCAGCTTTCCTCGCAGGCTGCGGAACTCGCTCGGCGAGGCATGCCGCGCCCCCTTTCCGCGACGGCCGCATGAATGCACGTCGCCACGCGCTCGTCCGGAGCGCCGCTCAGGGCGCGGGCGCAGCCGCGGCTTCCGCCGCCACCCACGCGCGCACGCGCGCTTCGAGCAGCGGCAGCGGCAGGGGGCCGGCACCGAGCACGGCATCGTGGAACCCGCGCACGTCGAAACGGTCCTTGAGCGTCGCCTCGGCTTCCTGCCTGAGCCCGCGGATGCAGAGTTCGCCGATCTTGTAGGCGCACGCCTGGCCCGGCCACGCGATGTAGCGATCCACCTCACGGGCGATGTTGAGCTCGCTCAGCGCGGTGTTCGCCTTCATGAAGTCGATCGCCTGCTGGCGTTCCCAGCGCAGATGGTGCAGGCCCGTATCGACGACCAGTCGCGTGGCGCGCCACATCTCGTAGAGCAGGCGGCCGAAGTCGGCGTAGGGATCATCACGGAAGAAGCCCATGTCGATCCCGATGCGCTCGCTGTAGAGCGCCCAGCCCTCGACGAAGGCGGTGGAGTCGATGCCCTTGCGGAAGTGGCGCGTCCCGGTCATCTCCTCGGCCAGCATGATCTGCAGGTGGTGCCCCGGCACTGCTTCATGCAGTGCGAGCGG
>Ga0209617_10000056_pt1 | contig 37566 bp, 29 predicted proteins | sample LakEriepJuly2011_2_FD_187459 | JGI IMG/M metagenome (GOLD analysis project Ga0209617, IMG submission 187459) | Freshwater microbial communities from dead zone in Lake Erie, Canada - CCB epilimnion July 2011 (SPAdes) (version 2) | ecosystem: Environmental > Aquatic > Freshwater > Lentic >...
CGCTGCGACGCTCAAGCCTGATCGAGGCGGAGGGATCATGACTCGACCTGCACGCAAGGACGGCGAACAGGGCGCGAAGGCGCCCACCCGCAAGGTATCGGTCGACGGCGCCGCCAAGGCCGCCGCGAAGCCCCCCGCCAAGCGCCCGGGCAAGGCTGCAGCGGTGTCACCGACGATCAAGTCGCTTACGCGCGTGACGCGGCCGACGATCGATCCCGTCGATGTGCCGCGTCCGGCGGATGAGCACGTGGAGCGCGAGCACGAGGTTGCATCGACCGAGGACACATCGATCGACGCGGCATCGACTCCGGTCGAGCAGGCGTCGAGCCCTGATGCGCCACGCGCACGCCCCGAGCAGGGCTTCCAGCCACGGCGCGCCGAGCACCCGCGGCGCGTGCATCACGGGATCCGCCTGCGCCGCAAGGCAGGCATGGAGGGCTTGCCGTGGTGGGCGCAAGCGTGGCTCAAAGGCATGGAGACCGGCTTCGCCGAGGCCGTGCGCATCGAAGGCCTGCAGTACGCGCAGAGCGGCCAGGTCGTGACGATGGAGATCGTGCCCGGCGTGGCGCGCATGAAGGTGCAGGGCCGCGCCACGCGACCGTACGAATGCTCGATGACGTTCCATCCGTGGACGAGCGAGCAGTGGACCGCCGTCGTCGCTGCGATGTCGCAGGAAGCGATCCACTCCGCGCGCCTGCTCACTGGCGAGTTGCCGCAAGGTGCCGAGCGGCTCGTCTCGGGGCTGGGGCTTCGGCTCTTCCCTGCGGGGCTCAAGGCCGCCGACCCGATCGTCGAATGCGCCTGCAAGGAAGCGAAGCCCTGCAAGCACGTGCACGCTGCGGCGTGCGTGCTCGCCGAACGCATCGAAGTGGACCCGCTCGTGCTCTTCACGCTGCGCGGGCTCACCGGAGAGCGCTTGCTCGAGCGCATCCAGGAACATCGCGCGCTGACGAGCCGCGGCGTGCAGAGCGCGCACAACCCGCCGCCGGTGGCGCAGCATCCGCCGGAGCTGCCGCCGATCACCGAGTTGGTGCATGACTTCTGGCGGCCAGGCCGCGCTCTGGCGGAACTCGACGAAGCCGCCGCGCCGCAGCACATTCCGCACGCGCTCCTGCGCCGACTTGGACCCAGCAGCCTTGGCGGCCGGTTCCGGCTCGTCGGCCTGCTCGCGAGCGCCTACGACACGATCCGCCAGCGCGCGCTCACGCCGCGCCTGGACGCGCCGCCGCCTTCCGAGTGATCCACGGCACCATCGCGATCCCGGGAACGCCCATGGCGATCGTGGCGATGAAGAATCCGGAGTAGCCGCCGAGGATCCCCGTCAGGCGCTGGCATTCGGCGAGCAGCGACCCGCTGAGCGTGCCGACCAGGCTCGCCGCCAGGAACATCAGCCCGGTCAGGATCGCGTACTGCGCCGCGCTGTATCGATGATCGCACAGGCTCATGAGGAAGGCCACGAACACCGTGCCCACCATGCCGTTGCAGGCGTTCTCGATGGCGACCGCCGCGAGCAGCACGGCGCGGTCCTTGCCGGCATGGTCCAGCCAGACCCAGCCGAGGTTGCTTGCGGCCTGCAGCACGCCGAAGATGAGCATGCTGCGGGCGATGCCCAATCGCGCGATCACCACGCCACCGAGCGCCGCGCCCGCGATCGTGAAGCCGAAGCCCAGGAACTGGCGGATTCCCGCGACCTCGTCGAGCGTGAAGCCGAGCTCCTGGATCAGGAACGGACCGACCATGCGGTTGCCGACGAGGTCCGGCAGCCGGAACATGAGGACGAACGCCGCGAGCGCGAGCGCGGTGATTCCCCACTGACGGGCGAACGTGCGCACCGGACCGAGCACCGCATCGAGGAACGAGGTGGGTTCGCCGTCGCTCGGCTCCGGCGCGAAGGCCACGGTGATCGTGGCAATCATCATGATGACGGCCGCGAGGATGAAGGCTGCTTGCCAGCCAAGTCGCGCAGCCACGAACAAGGCACCCGCGCCGCCCACCAGGCTGGCGACGCGGAAGCCCGCCACGAAGACGCTCGCCGCACGGCCGAGCTCGGCACGCGAGACCGAATCGGTGCGGAAAGCATCGACCACCACATCGAGGCTCGCCGACGCAAGGCTGAGCGCGAACACGATGAGCGCGAAGCCCCACAGCCCGCCGCGCGAGAGTTCATCGAGCGCCAGCGACTGCCGCTCGAGCCAGCCGGCATCGGCCGCCACCGCGACTTCGGCAGCAGCGATCGGCTCATGCGGTCCCGCAGCGCCCGCAGCCACGAGCAGCGCCGCCGAAAGCGAGCCGAGCAAGATCAGCCACCCCACGCGACGGCGGCCACGACCGATCAGCGGCGCATGGAATCGGTCGAGCAAGGGTGCCCAGATCCACTTGAGCCCGTAGGGCAAGGAGCAGAGGGCGAAGAACCCGATGACGATCGGCGTGACCTGCCGCGCAGCCAGCCACGCCGACACGCCGTCGTTCACGACCGTGTAGGCCAAGCCCGACATGAACGCGGTGCTGGCGATGGCGGTCCACGTGCGAGACCGCGCCTTTGCGCGATCGCCCGCGACATCGTGTTCGGTCGTTGGCGGCTTCATCGTGCCGGCGTTGGCATCGGACTCGGTCGGCGTGCGATCCGTCACGGTGCCGGCCGCCGCTGCTTCACCTGCACATCGAGCTTCGCGGCGTGGACCACGCTGCCCGGCGGCACGCTCTCGGTCACGAAGACGCCGCCGGCGATCGTGCTGCCTGCACCGATCACCGTGGTGCCACCGAGGATCGTGGCGTTCGCGTAGACCGTCACGCCATCCTCGAGGGTGGGATGGCGGCGCTGGCCCTTCACGGCGCGGCCTGCATCATCCGTGGGGAACCGCAGCGCCCCGAGCGTGACGCCTTGGTAGATCGTGCACTGCCTGCCGATCACGGTGGTCTCGCCGATCACGACGCCGGTGCCGTGGTCGATGAAGCAGCCCTCACCGATGGTCGCACCGGGGTGCAAGTCGATGCCGGTCTCGGCGTGGGCGATCTCACCCATCAGGCGCGGGATCACGGGCAGCCCGAGTTGCCAGAGCACGTGCGCGATGCGGTGTGCAACGAGTGCGCGCACGCCGGGGTAGCAGATCGGGATCTCGTCGGGGCAATGCGCAGCCGGATCGCGATCGAAGGCCGCCTGCACGTCGCTGGCGATCAGCGATGCGATCGCCGGCCTGGCGCGCGCGAGTTCGGCGAGCACTTCGCGGGTACGAGCGAGCGCGGCGGGGCGATCCAGCGTGCCGCCACCGCGCAGTGCGCAGTGCGCAAGCGCCGATTCGGCCTGCGTGCGCAGGATGTCGCACGCGCGCTGGAAGCAGTCGTCCGAGGCATGGCCGAAACCATGATGGTCATTGAGGAAGGCCCCGCGCATCCAGCGCAGCACTTCCTCGATGGCGAGTCGTTCCGGGAACGAGCGTCCGTGCGCATCCATGCGCCGGAGTATCGCAGATCGGTTCAGGCGCCGTTGTCACCGGCGCGGCCGCCCTGGCCGCCGCCCTGACCACCGCCACCCTGCCCGCCGCGGAAGCGGTTGCGGAAGTCCTCGAACATCTTGGTGCGCTCGGCTTCGTCGAGGGTGCCGTCCTTGTTCGCGTCGAACTCCTTGGCGCGTTCCTGGAACTGTTCCGGCATCTCGCTGATCTTGCCGCTGCCGAAGTTTCCGCCCATGCCACCCGGCCCGCCGCCCATGCCGCCACGGCCGCCGCGCTCGTTACCCTTTGGCAGGGCCTCGAACTGCTCGGGCGTGAGCAGCGCCTTCAAGCGGGACTGGTAGCTCTCGGCGAGCTTGGCGCGATCGTCGAATGCATCACGGACCGGGTCGGGCTGGCCTTGATCGCCGCCGCGGCCACGCCCCATCATGTTCGACCATGAGCCCGTGCCGTTCATCATGGACAGGCCGCGCTCCATGTCTTCCTTGGTGCGGTCGACTTCCTGCTTCTTGGTGGCCGACACGATGCGATCGTTGACGGCCATCAGCTCGCGCTCGTACTGCGAGGCGAGGTCAGTGATCGCGGCAATCGTCTCGGCCGAGAGGCCCTCGATCTTGCCGGCCTCCTCAAACATCTTCTGAGTCGCGGTGGTGTTGTAGGTGCGCTGGAAGCCGGCCTTGAGCGCCGCGAGGTTGAACTTCGTGCCGTCGTCCGCGGGCAGGGCCTGCGTGATCTCGGTGCGGAAGCGCTCGTTGATGTCACGGACCGCCTTGCGCATGGAGATCTGCTGGTCCACGATGCGTGTCGATTCCTGCGTATTGGCGTCGAGCATCGACTTCAGCAGGCGCGGCTCGCTCGACTCCAGGAACTCATCGCGTGCCTTGAGCGCGCCGTCGAGCTGGAGCTCGTAGTTGTCGAGGATCGGCTTGGTCGCATCGATGCCGGCCTGCGTGAGGTCGGCGTCATCGAGCACGAAGATCAGGTTGGTGCTCTCGGCGCTCAGGATGCCGTTGCCCATGGCGCGTTCGCGGCGCAGGAAGCGCTCGAAGGCCTCCCAGTTGGCAAGCTGCTCGGGGCGCAGCACGCCCTTGACGCCATCGACGAGCTCCTTGCGCAGCTCGACCTTCTTGCCGAGGAAGGAGTTGCTGGCATCGACGATCTCCTTCATGATGCGGCGCTGCTCGGCGTCCTGGCCGTTGGCGGCGCGCTCCGCGGTCACGTCCTGCTGCAGCTTGTCCATGCGCTCCTGGAAGAGCTTGCGGCGCACCTCGGGGTCGATCTCGGCGCCGCCATTCTCCTGCTGCAGCGCCTCCATGTCCTTCTGCACGCCTTCGAACAGGTCGCGCATGCGCTCCTGCATGCCGCCGCCCATGAAGGACTGCATGATCGAGCGCATGGAGTCCTGCATGACGGTGCGGGTTTCCTCGGCGAGGGGCTCGAAGGCATCGGTGTAATCGGTGATGAAGGTCTCGACGACCGTGACCTGGCCATCGTCGAGCTTGAGCTGCTCCTGGATGACCGGCACATCGCGCTTCATGAAGTCAGGTTCCATGCGGCTGGTGAACTGGCGCATCAGGCCGCCCATGCCACCCATGCGGCCCATGCCGCCGCCCATGCCGCCACCCATGCCGCCACCCATGCCGCCACGACCGCCGCCGCCACCACGCTGACCGCGAGCATCCTCGGCTGGCGGCGGAGCAGCCTGGCCACCGCCCTGCTGGCCCTGACCTGCTTGCTGATCGCGACGTTGACCACGCTGGCCACCACCCTGGCCACCTTGCTGCCCAGCCGGTGCATCCTGCGGGATGGCGACGACGACATCGCTCAACAGGGTGACGGACGCGGTGAGCGCGATGGCGCAGAGACGAACGATGGTCAGGCTGGTCATGGTCTGGATCCTAGGTGGACAGGCCCGGACTCCGAATGAGCCCGAGCACAGGAGATTGCCCTGTCGCGCCCGCACCCGGAACGCCGGCACACGGGAAAGGCTCACTTTGTTCGTGATGCGAGCGTCGGCCGATGCGCCAGGGGCGCATTCTCGGCGCAAACCATTGTGAATAATGGACTTACGTCAATCGTCGACCGGTGCCAACTCGTAGACCGAGCCCGGGCCATCGGCGCCGCCTTCGGTGCAGCACATCAAGACCGTGCCGTCGTTGAGCTCACCGAAGCTCGCGATGCAGAACCGCTTGCGGAAGAGTCGCTCGGGATCCGTGGTCATCGTGCTGGCCTTGGTGTCGTAGCGCAGGCCCCAGACGGTGCCGAACTGGTAGTCGCCGTACAGGTAGATGCCCTGCATCGATGGGTGCTTGGCGCCGCGGTAGACGAAGCCGCCGGTCACGCTGATGCCCTCGCTGTGGTCGTACTCGGCAACCGGTTCCTCGAAGCGCGAGGCATCGTCGCTCGCATCCTTCACGCCGCGGGTGGCGTGCCGGCCCTCGCGCGGGCGCCAACCATAGTTCTTGCCCTTGAGGATCAGATCGATCTCTTCCCACTTGTTCTGCCCGACGTCGCCGCCCCAGAGATCACCGGTCGAGCGATCGAAGCTCATGCGCCACACGTTGCGCAAGCCGCTCGCCCAGATCTCGGGCTTGATGCCGGCCTGGCCGACGAACGGATTGTCGGCGGGCACCGAATAGGTCTGGCCGGCCTCGACGCGGTCCACGTCGATGCGGATGACCTTCGCGAGCCACGTGTTCATGTCTTGGCCGTGGCCCCATGGATCGTTGCCGCTGCCGCCGTCGCCGAACGACAGGTACAGCATGCCATCGGGGCCGAACAGCACCGTGCCGCCGTTGTGGTTCCACTCGAAGCTCGGCTGCTCCAGGATGATCGTGGCGGTCTTCGGATCGGGCTTGCCGTCGTCGCCGACCTTCATGCTCGCCAGCACTTCCCGCATCGGCGACTCGGCCGAGTAGTAGAGGAACACACGGCGATCCGTGGCGAACTTGGGATGGAACGCCATCGACAGCAGGCCCTGCTCGTTGAACTGGTCGTTCACCGGATCGCGGTAGTCGAGCCAGGTCGAGGTCGTGACGGGATCCTTGCTGCGGTCGAGCTCGACGATGCGGCCCGACTGCTCCGCGAGGTAGACGAGGTCGTTGTTGTCGGAGCGCTGCACGAGCTGGATCGGGCGACGGAGCTTCGCCTCCTTCCAGATGCGCGTGGCCTTGATCTTCGGGATGTCCGACGCCGCGGCGGCGGGCGCTTGGGTGGGCGCAGCGGCAGGCGCGGGATCCTGGGGCATCACGGCAAGGCTCGCGACGATCAGCAGTGAGGTCAGCATGATGCGCGAAGGATAGGCGGTAGGCTCCTCGCATGACCCGATTCGCTGCGTTCCTTGCCGTTGTCTCGATTGCCGCAACCACCCTGGGCATCCACGCGATGAGCCAGGACGGCGGCACCGCACCGGCGGCGAAGCCGGCCACCACCCCCAACGGCGGCTTCACGAGCCTCTTTGACGGCCGCACGCTGGCCGGCTGGGGCGGCGACACCGAGGGATACGTGGTCGAAGACGGCGCGATCAAGTGCACACCTGCCGGCCGCAACCTGCACACCGTGGGCGAATACGGCGACTTCCACCTGAAGCTGCAGTTCAAGCTCGCACCGGGCAGCAACAACGGCATCGGGATCCGCGCGCCCAAGGATGGCGACGCTGCCTTCGAGGGCATGGAAATCCAAGTCCTCGACGATACGGCCGAGAAGTGGAAGGACCTGAAGGACTGGCAGTTCTGCTGCAGCGTGTACGGCGTGGTGCCGGCGCGCCGCGGCCACCTGAAGCCCGTGGGTGAGTGGAACGAGGAAGAGATCATCGCCAAGGGATCGCGCATCACGGTCAAGCTCAACGGCCACGTGGTCGTGGACGCCGATGTGGCCGAGGCCTCGCGCGGAGGCACGCCTGATGGCCGCGATCACCCCGGCCTGAAGCGCACGAGCGGCCACATCCACTTCTGCGGCCACGGCGACCCGGTGTGGTTCCGTGCGATCGAGATCAAGGAACTCAAGTGAGGACCGCAGCGCATGGATGCGCGCACGCTCAGCCTGCTTGACGACGCGCTCGCGCGCGCGCGCGCCTTGCTCGAGCCACAGGGGTTTCTCTTCGGCACGCCGCGGCTGCTCGACGAGGGATCGTGGGGCCGCTACGACATCGCGATCGATCCGCCGGATGGACGCGCGAGCAAGCTCCAGGTGCACGTGAACGGCAAGGGCCGCACAAGCGTGGTGCCGCAGGGCCCCGCCGCGACGGCCATGCGCGTGATCCTTGAGGGCGGGTCGACGAGCGCCAGCCCCGCACCCGCAGGCGCACCGGCGCCAATGATGCGCGCCCTCCCGCTCACGCGCGCGGCGCGTGAGGCTGGTGGCGGAACGGAGGCGCTTGCGCCCCGTGCTGCACCGACCGCGAGCAGTGGCCAAGGTGCGGCATCGACGCCAGCACGCGCTGGATCGGGCGAAACGGGTCGATCCGATGGAGGTTCCGCGACGGCGAGGGCGGCTGCGGACCCGTCGGGGCGAGCAGCCGGTGGACCGCCGACCACAACCGGGCCTGCCGGACCCGTGGTCGCGGGCGAAGCAATCGTCGTGGACTGCAGCAAGTTCGGCGCCCGGCTCATCGGTCCCACTGAATGGCGCGGCATGCAGCGCAACGCCGCGGGCGGCTGGACCGAGATCTTTCGCAGCGCACGCCATCCGCTCGGGCACAACAACCTCGGCGAGTTCCTGGCGATCGTGGATGCGCTCAAGCGGCTCGAGGCCGGCGAACACACCGCACGCGAGGTGTTCAGCGACTCACGCACGGCGATCAGCTGGGTCACGAAGGGCATCATCAAGACCACGCTCGACGTGGACGGCGACTGCGATCCCGGCTTCGCAGCCTTGGTGCGCGAGGCGCGCACGTGGATCACGACGCCCGCCTGCGCACGATGGCGCCGCATCGTGCGGCTCTGGGACACGCCGGTCGTGGGCGAGAATCCTGCGGACTTCGGTCGCAAATGAGCGGCGCCCCGCTCGGTGCCTGGCAGTGGCTCGCGACCGATGAAGGCCGTGCGCTGCGCGATGCGGCGGCTTCGATCGGTCCCACCACGCCTGCTGCGGTCATGGCGTTGCGCAAGCTCGGCAATGCCGACGCGGTGCGCGCGGCGCTCGAACTCGCCCAGGCGCGGCAGCGCGCGGCGGCCAAGTTCCCCGATGCCGCCGGGCTCTGGTGCGACGGACACGGCGTCGAGCAGGCCAGCAGTGCGCGCGTGGCGGCGTGGAAGGCGCAGCGCTTCGCCGGCCGCCCCACGACCGACCTGTGCACGGGCATGGGCGGCGACTTGATGTCGATCGCGCGCGTGGCGCCGGCCGTGGGGGTCGATCGAGATCCGGTGCGCGCATGGATGGCCGCGCGCAACGCGGGCGTACCGGTGCATGTGGGTGACGTGCGTGATGCGGTCATCGGCGATCGACTCGTGCACATCGATCCAGCACGACGTGACGAGCGCGGCACGCGCCACCATGGTCTCGATGGCTACGAACCCGGGCTCGAGGTGCTGCAACGGATCTGGTCGGATTCGCCGGGCGGGGGTGCGAAACTCGGTCCGGGCATCGATCTGCCGATCGAGGGCGCGCCGGATGGCAGCGAGCTCGAGTTCATCAGCGAGGACCGCACGCTCGTGCAGGCGGTGCTCTGGTGGGGCGACTGCGTGCGCCACGCCGGACAGCGCACGGCGACGGCACTCCGCGGCGACGAGGTCCGATCGCTGCATGGAGCACCGGAACCAATGCCCGTGCGCGACGGTGATTACGGAGCGGTCATCGCCGTGCCCGACCCGGCGCTCGAGCGCAGCGGCCTGGCCGGTGCATGTGCGGCGCGACTCGGCCTGGCCGAGGCAGCCGTGGGCCTCGGCATCGCCCATGGCCCCGCACCGTCGCACGAGGACGCCTGGTGGTGGCGCTGGTACCGCGTGCAGGCCGAGATTCCCTGGCGGACGGAGGCTGCGGCGTCATGGCTTCGCGACCACGATGCTGGCGAGGTCACCGTGAAGACACGTGGGAAGGCCGTCGATCCCGATGCGCTGGCCCGTGCCTGGCGCGGGCGCGGCGCCACGCCCTGGACCGTCTTCATGCTCCGGCACGGCAACGCGCTGCGGGCGTTCGCGACGGTGCCGATGGCCGATGGTCCGTGATCGGCGTGCCTAGGCTTCCCCCACCGGAGCCCGATGTGCCACCGATCCAACGACGTCCCGTCCCGCCGCCCAAGACGTGCACGTGCTGCCATCGGCCGTTCACCTGGCGCAAGAAGTGGGAACGCGATTGGGATCGTGTCCTTTACTGCTCGGATGCTTGCCGCCGTCGCGGGCCGTGCCCGGCACCCACGAGCGCCGAAGCCGACGCTCCGCAGCGGCGCATCGGATCGGCTGCCGACGGCCGACGGCGGCGCGTGGCGGCCACGCCGGCGATCCCGAGCAGGGCGAGGGCGCCGGGCGCCGGGACGCCGGACACCACGATGTTGTCGAAGCGGGCAGCCCCGTTGCCGAGGTTGGCACCGGTCGCGACGAACCGGATCTTGATCACGTCCGCGGTTCCCGTGAGCGCCCCGCTGAAGGAAATCGAGCGCGTGAACTCGGACTGCCGCGCACCGGTCGTCGACCACGCGTTCGTGCCGGAGCCGATCGCACCGGCCGCGATGGCGTTGTAAGCCGAGTTCGGCAGCGTCGTGAAGACCGAGCCGCCATCGAACGACACATCAACGCGGAATTCGGCGGGCCCGAACGTGGCGCGGGTCTGGTCCCAGGACACCGTGAACGAGTTGAGGTACGAGGGGAGGCCGTACACGTCGATCTGCGCGTACGAGCCCTGCGACCACCTGTCCGCGGAGAATCCGTATGCAGAGCCGTTGCCGGCAGGCGTGGTGAAGGTCGTGTTGCTGTTGCCGGTATTGACCTGGAAGACTCCGTAGTACGGCCCGGCCTCGCTTCCCCATCCGAACACGCTGCCGGTGTCGGGGTTGATCGGATGGTCGAAGTTCCACTGGGCCAGAAGGGTCGCGTCCGCGACGGGGGCAAGGACGGACACCGAGACGACGGATGCAACGGACAAGAGGCAGTGACGCACGACCGGACTCCCGGGGACGAACCCCGTAGGTTGACGTGGTCACCCTGCAGACTCTGCACGGTGACCACCATCGCCGAACTCGTCGGCTGGCGACCCTTGTCAAAGCACTCCCGCGGCGTTCACCATGCCCGCGGACGCGGTGCTGGCAAATGCGATAACCCGTCCAGGGGCCATCGTGTAGCAGTTCGTGTCTCTGGAGACACGAACGCGTCTCCGTCATCGGGTGGGGAGCGGCCAATCAACCACCACGAAACTCCCCAGTGGAGGATGGCGCACGCTGACCCTGTAGTGGCGCAACGCGCCGAGCTCGCTGCCCAGGGCGGCGGCACCCCGCTCCAGCAACGCGCCGTAGCGCGTGCTCACCTCCTTCATGGCCGGTCCGAGCCCTGACGAGCGGCACTCAAGCAGCACGCCATCGGGAAACGGGCTCGGCAAGAGGCTCGACGGCGCGCCCGGATGCGGCATCACCGCCTTGACCTTCCGCAGAGAGACCGTGAAATCGGGCGTCGGCATCGACTGGTGCACCCAGATGTCCAGCACTGCACGGCGCATGGGCGCCGTGATCCCCATCGAAAGCGATCCGAAGTCATGGGGCTCGGCTGCCCAGATGTCGCCCGCCCGGGGCGACACCTCGAGGAACGACAGGGACTCCGGCACGCCCGGACGCGGGAGGAATGCCCACTCGTGGATGACCGAGGACTCGTTCCGGCGGAAGGCTGCGAACTGTGAGGCATCGATGCCCGCCGTCGAGAGGTCGGGCATGAAGCCCGGGATCTCATCGACGCGTGTGGCCTCTCCGCCCGGACGCGGGGCCGGTGAACGGCCGGACCATGAGGTCAAGGGCACGTAGACCGTCGCGCGGACACCGGAGCGGTAGCAGCGTGGACCATCGACGAGGGTGCACGCGGCAACGCCGGCCTTGGCGTCATCGTGCGGAACGAGGATGAATGCGCCGATGCGCAGTTCCAGCGAGCACCCCGCCACTTCGGTGGCCTCGTCGAACCCGCGTGCGAGCCGGGCGATGATCGAGGCCTTGGATGCCGCTTGACGGATGGGCTCGTGGCCGAGGGCGACGGCCTCGTGTTCGGCGGAAGCACGCAACCTCGCGAGTTCCATGGCGAGCCGTTCGACCTCCTCCGCGCGCCGAGGCGGCTGGGCATGACGCCTCACCGCATCGAGCATGACGCGGACACCGCGCGACCGCGGGAAGACCCGCAGCAACGCGACGGCAGAGGGTGCAGTGGACATCCGCCAGAGTTTCCAGCCGATCGACTTGTCGAGGCCCGTCAGTCGCGCGAAGTCGCGTGCACTCCTGCTGCGCCGCAGCTGGTCGGCGAGGACGACGGCCAGCGCATCGCGCAGCTCGAGGGCGACGGAGTCGATGGTCGGGCGTGCCGGCTCGGGCATGGCGCGGGGAGGGTATACAGACCGCGATCGATCCAGTTCACGGGCGATGCACCGGGGCGCTGCGCCCGCGCGTCACGCCGTCCGCTTGAGCGCAGCCGCGGGATCGGTCGGCGAGACCGGCGGCGCCACGAGCGGCAGGAGCTCGGCCACGGGGATCGCGGCAAAGACCTTCGCGAGCTCCGGATCGAAGTGCGTGCCGGCGCAGCGCGCGACCTCGTCGAGCACCTCCTGCACCTGGCGCGCGGGCCGGTAGAAGCGCGCGCTCGTCATCGCATCGAAGGCATCGGCGATGCCGACCACTCGACCGAGGATGCTGATCTGGTCGCCGCCGAGCGCGAAGGGGTAGCCCTTGCCGTCCCAGCGCTCGTGGTGCTGGCGCACGCCCGGCAGCACCTCGCGCAGCTGCGGGATGTCCATGAGGATCGCGTGGCCGATGTCCGGATGCTGCTTGATGAACGCGAATTCGTCCTCATCGAGCCGCGAAGGCTTGCGTAGCACGGCCTCGGGCACGCCGATCTTGCCGATGTCGTGCACGAGCCCGCAGGTGCGCGCCATCTCGATGAAATGATCGCCCAGGCCGGCCTTGCGGGCGAGCAGCGCACTGAACGCGCTCACCCGATCGGAGTGGCCGCGGGTGTACGGGTCCTTGGCATCGATCGCGGCGATGAGCGCGCGCATGGTGCCGCCGAACATCTCGCGCTGCTCCAGGTCCATGCGCAGCTGCATGCGCATGCGGGCCAGGTTCGCCAGGGCGAGGGCCGCGAAGTGCCCGAGCGCGCTGGCGAAGCTGACGGCCTCGTCCATGTGCGTGGCACCGCGCTGGCCGCGGCAGTCGAGGTACATCCAGCCATAGAAGACGCCTGAGTGGAGCACCGGCACCGAGACCGCCTGCTGCACGTCGAGGTACTGCAGGCTGGCGTTCAGCGTGGCTGCGGTGTTGGCCTCGCCGCTGAACACGCACACGTGCTCGCGCGAACGGCGCAGCAAGCTGCGGCTCACAAGCAGGTTGCCCTTCGCATCACGGATCTCGCCTTCGCTCGCCAGGACATCGATGAAGCCTTCGCGCGCACCCGGACGCAGGAAGCCGACGTTGGTGAATCCGGTCGCATGCACCAGCGCGCTCACGGCGGACCTGGCGACCTGCTCGTCGGTATGCGCGGCAGTCATGCGCTCGCCTGCAGCGAGCAGCTGCAGCAGGAAGGTCTGCGCGAGCGCTTCGGGCTTGGCGACGGTCGCCGCCTGCACGCGGCCGTCGGCGTCATCCTCGGAGACGCGCGCGGCGTGCTCGCCCAGGCGCGTCTCCTGGTCGCTCACGACCTGGAGCACGTACGGCTTGATCTCAAGGCGGTCCTCCGGCTCGATGCGCACCTCGGAGTGCGGCTGCAGCAGCGCGCCGTTCACGATCGTGCCCGCCGTGCTGCCGAGGTCACGCAAGCGCCAGTGGCCCGAGTGGCCATCGCCCGCGGGTGCCCACGTGAGCGCGGCGTGCCGCCGACTGACGTTGTTCGACGAGAGCCGCAGGTCGGCCTCGGCCGCGCGCCCGATCACGAGCGTGCGGTGCAGGTCGAGGGGAAAGTCACGCGATGGTTCCGCGGGGCCTTCGAGGATCGAGAGCTTCCAGGTGGGCATGTGCCGGCTCAGTCATCCGTGGCGGGACCCATCGGATCCCAGATGAGTTCAGCCGTGTTCCAGTCGCCGCTGGGCGTGTTGGGATCGCGCGAGTCCTGTGCGTTGGTGGTGGCCTTCGCGTTCTCGACGAGCCCGACGTGGCCGTCGGCGAAGAGCATGTGTCCGCCCTGGAAGTGGCGTGCGGCAAAGCGCTTCCAGTCGCAGCGATGGCGCGCGAGATCCTTGTCGTAGTAGACGTCGTTGACCGGGAGCTCATCCTGGTTGGCGCGCATCTCGAGCATGAGGATCGTGCGCGATGAGTCCTTGATCTGCGAGAGCCGCACGCTCTTCTTCGCGAGCTCCTCGCCGATGCGGATCGGGTCGCTGATCCCCTGCACGTACTCGACGTCGTTGAAGTCGCGGCCGAGGAACGTGTTGTTCAGCTGCGAGTTGGGGACGTAGTTGAAATAGAACGCCGAGTACTGGCCGCCGTTGGGTGCCGTGGGATCGGGGAAGGGCCACGGCGCTCCATCCTGCGGCGTGGCTGCCGGATCGACGAAGATGCTGTTCTCGAGCGTCGGCACGCCGGTCTGGTTGGTGTTGGCCGCATTGACCACCTCGCGGTACGACGGGCCATCGACGAGCGGCGGCACGGCGTTCGCCCAGAATTGCTTGGTGCGCAGGTTCACCCCGAACTGGCTCAGGTCCTTCAGGCCCTCCCACGGAAGCCGATCCTTGTTCAGGCTTGTGTAGGCAATGGTGCCGACGCCCCACTGCTTCATGTTGCTCTGGCTGGCGCCGGCGCGCGCCGTGGCGCGGACCGAGCCGATCGCCGGCAGGATCAGGCCGATCAGGATAACGATGATGCCGATCACCACCAGCACCTCGATGAGGGTAAAGGCGGTCCGTTCGGGGCGGGAGCGTGCGGGCATGCTTCCCGCACTCTACCTGATCAGCGGCTCGCTTCAGCCGGTCCAGTTGGCGAGGAGCACGCCAAGGTCACCGCCATCGACCAGGCCGTTGCCATCGAAGTCCGCGGCCGGCTCAGCCGTGCCGAAGACCGCCAGCAAGAGACCGAGGTCCTTGCCGTTCACGACGCCATCGCCGTTGGTGTCACCCGGAGTCGACGGGGCTTCCGCGACGCAGCCGTCGATCGGCAGATTCGAGAGATCCTGCGTGGCCACCGAACCGGTTTCGCAGACATCCCAGGTGTTCGGCCGGCCGAACGTGCTGGTGATCGCGTCGTCGAACTCGGCGTTGGCCGAGGTGGTCCGGCTCACGTTGGATCGCAGCCGGCAGACGTCGGTGCTGCCGACGGCGCCACGGAAGTAGTAGATGCTGCCTTCGCCCGAGGGGAACAGGACCGTCGCACCCGATGCGTCCCGCACCGACACGCGCCAGTCGTCGTTGCTGGTGTCGAAATCGCCGCTCACGTGGCCCGGCTTGTTGCTGGTGGTCCCGGCAACGACGGCCGTGTCGAAGGTGTTGATGTTGACCCAGCGATCGGTCGTGCCGTTGAACGACAGGTCCGTGTCGAGGCCGCCCTGCGCCGTGGTGAACTCGGTGAAGGTCAGGATCGTGCCGGCACGCACATCGGCCCAGAAGGGAGCCTGGCTGAGCGTGACCGTGCCGAACTGGGCGTCGGCGACCTCTTCCCAGTCGAGGCGCCAGCCCCGCATGTCGACGTGGTCCGTCACGACGACGAACTCCATCCAGTCGCCACCGTTGCCGGCCACGCGGCCGAAGAAGGCATCGCTGGAGAAGGCGCCGGTGGCATCACCCGTGGCGGTGCCGCCACCGAGGTAGCCCAGGGCGTCGACCGCGTTGTACTCGTTGAGCACGAGGGCGCTGCAGGACGCGCAGACTTCATTCAGCACAGCCGAGCGGATCGCCGTGAAATCCTGCCGTTCCTTGCAGGCCGTCAGGTCGTTGGTCCATGCGTTGGGCTGGCCGAACGAGCTGCTGTTGGCATCGTTGAAGTTGAACGCGCTGAAGGTGCCCGTGGGCTGGCCTTCGTAACGGCAGGCTTCCTTGCTGTTCACGCCGCTGCCGCCCCAGCCGCCGGCCACGTTCTCGCCGATGAGCGGCTGGTGGATGGCGCCAGCGGGCGTCAGGATCCGGCACCGCCAGTTGTCGTTGCCCACATCGAGCGGATCGTCGTAGCCGGGGTTGGTGGGATCGACGACGTTGGCGAGCGCTTCGACCAGCGCAAGGCCCGCGGCGTCGTTCAGGCAGATGTTGATCCACCAGTCGCCGTTGCAGGGATCGAAGGACAGGTCGGTGTCGCGACCGCCGGAGCTTGCCGGGTGCTCGGTGATGGTCAGGATGGTGCCCGCACGGAGGTCACCCAGCAGGGCGACGTTACGGAAGGTGATCTGGCCCTGCGGCACGCTCGCGCTGCCATACCAATAGTCGTTCTGGCCATCGGCGTCGGTCGCGGCGACTTCGGCCCACTGCACCTTGAAACCGCGGATGTCGGCGTGATCCTGCACGATCACGAACTCGAGCCAGTCGCCGCCGTTGCCGAGCGCACGACCGAAGTACTGGTCCTCATCGGAGGCGCACGAGAAGCCGCCGGGACCCTCGGGGCTCGGGCAGGTCGGGGTGGCGGCGTCGGGGTTGTTCAGCCACTTGGTGCTGCCGACGGCGTTGTACTCGTTCAGGTGGATCCGCACGGCCTGAGCCGAGGCGGCCGACGAGACGGTCAGGGCAACGATCGTGGCGAGGACGGTGCGGTGCATGGTGGTGGCTCCTTGACCGCGGTTCGGCGGACAGCGCGTCCCCGGATCGCCTGAAACTGCACCATGACTTTGTTCAGTTCTCGTTCAGGACCTGCCGGAACCGCGGGATTACTCGACCAAATCGTCCGGCCGCTAGCCTCGAGGCATGGTCTCGATCCTGTGGGCTGCCCTCCCCTGCGTGCTCATCCCGTCCCCACCACCCCTCATGACGCACCTGGCGACCCACGACAGCGGCCGCTTCATGCAGTCCGCGAGCGAGATCGCCGCCCGCTCCCCCAAGGGCGATGCCCTCCTGGTGATCGATGCGGCCCGCGGCCTGATCGAACTCGCGATGGCGACCGACGGCACGCTGTCGCAGCGGGCGATCGTCTCGATGCCGCGGGCCAACAGCGTGGCGGTCCACGGTGACCTCGTTGCGGTCGCCTGTGCGGCGCAAAGCCCCGGCGAGCCGGGCGTGGTCCACCTGCTGAACCGCGACCTCGATCCGATCATCACCGTGCCGGTCGGCGTGGGACCGGACATGGTGACCTTCACGCCGGATGGCAGCCGGATCCTGGTCGCGAACGAGGGCGAACCATCGGCCGACGGACTCATCGATGCCCACGGATCCGTCTCCATCATCTCGCTGGCTGGCGGTGCCGGCGTGGCCACGGTGGAGACGGTGGGCTTCCATGCCTTCGATACCGAGGTCGATGCACTCACCAAGGCAGGTGTGCACCTGGCGCTTCGGCATGCACCGCTCTCGGTGCAGGCGGAACCGGAGTACATCGCGTGTTCACCCGACGGTGCGACGGCGTTCGTGGGGCTGCAGGAACTGAACGCCGTGGCCGTGCTCGATCTGGCACAGCCGCAGGTCGTCGCGATCATTCCGCTTGGAACCAAGGACTTTTCGCTGCCAGGTGCCGGACTCGACCCGAGTGACCGCGACGGCGGCATCCGGATCGCGCCGCACCCCGTGCGAGGACTGCTGCAGCCCGATGCGATCGCCTGCTTCGAGCACGGCGGCTCGCTCTGGCTCGTCACCGCCAACGAGGGTGAGGAGCGCGAACAGGGCTCGTTCAAGGAAGGCGTGCGATGGGGCGATGCCACACGCGCGCCGACGGCTCCGCGCCCGGTCGGACTCGATCGCCTGGTCGTGTCACGCGTGGCCTCGGATCCTGACGGCGACGGCCTGCTCGATACGCCGGTCTGCTTCGGCGGTCGCAGCGCGTCGCTCTGGCGATTCGTGCCCGCCGTCGACGGAGCAGCCCCACGGCTCGAGCTCGCCTGGGACAGCGGCGACGCCTTCGAGCGCCTGGTCGCCGAGCGGCACCCGGCGGCCTTCAATGCCGACCTCGATGCCACGCCGTGGGCCGATGGCCGCAGCGATGCCAAGGGGCCCGAACCCGAAGGCCTCTCCATCGGCATGGTCGATGGAAAACGCCTTGGATTCGTTGGTCTGGAGCGGTCACACGGGATCGTGGTGATCGACCTGACCGACCCGGCTGCGCCGCGCGTGGTCGATCACGCCCTGCGCTGTGACCCGTCGGTCGACCTGAAGAAGACCGCCGCGGATGCATCGATCCTGAGGACCGCCGGCGATCTGGCGCCCGAGGGCGTGCTGTTCATTCCGGCCGATCGCAACCCGACGAAGCGACCGCTCCTCGTGACTTGCAACGAAGTCAGCGGCACGACGACGGTGTGGGCCGTTGGCCCGTCCAAGTGATCAAGCTCAGGGGCAATCGCCCCAGCCACCGAGGAGCGCACCAAGATCGGCGCCGTCGGTCTGCCCATCGCCGGTGAGGTCGCCGGACGAGGTGCCCCACGCACCCAGCACGAAGCCCAGGTCCGCCCCGTCGACCGTGCCGTTGCCGTCGAGGTCGCCCGGGCAGCACGACGCACCGACGGTGATGAAGCAGGCCTGGGCGACCTGCCACTCGCCGGACTCGGCATCGCCGTCAGCATCGAGGCTCGCCGGCACCTGCAGCACCGCGCGCAACGCACCCGCGTTCGCGTTGGCATAGCGCAGGCCGGCCAGCGCAATGCGCTCCGGGTTGCTGCCGAAGGCCGTGACGATGTCGATCGAACCCTCGAGCACGCCATTGGCACCACCGCGCGCGCTGCGCCAGGCCGCACCGGTGCGCAGCACGCTGGCGGTGTCGAACCACCCGCTGAACTGGTTGTCGTTCTCGGCGCCGAGGAACGCATTCCACCCTGCGACGAGCCCGCTCTTGCCCCACATGGCCGCGCGCAGGGAACCCGGCGCCTCCGCCGCCACCGTGACGAACGCATCCTCGCCACCACCGGCGTCCTGCGTGGCCACGTAGAGACGGCCCAGCTTGATGCCGGCCCACAGCCGCTGGTTGCCGTTCTGCGCCACGAGCGTGGCGTCGGCATCGAGCTGGCCATCGATCACCCAGTCGCTCTGCGTGGTGCCGCCCTGGACGGGGAAATGCCAGTCGCCGCCGTTGTTGTTGTCCCACGTGCCGGTGCCGTTGTTGAACACGGCGTCGAACTGCTGCGCGTTCTGCGCGACCGGCACCGAGACGCGCCACACGCCCTCGGCGGCGATCCACTGCATGGGCACATCGGGCAGCACGGTCTGCCACTGGTTGATGCCGTAGTGCAGGTTGATGCTGCTCGCGCCCTGCAACGGCCGACCCGTCGGGTTGTAGGAGACCGTCACGCTCTGGCCTGCTTGGATCGGGCTCGGGCTCACGGTGACCACCGCGCCACCGCCACCACCGCCGCCACCACCCCCGCCGGTGGTGCCTTCGCCGACCCACACGTGCATGATCGGGCTGCGCGCCACATTGCCGCGCGTGTCGACCGCCTCGATGTAGTAGTCGAGCAGCGCGCTTCGGACGCCAGTGATGTTGGCGTGCACGCGGTGCGCGATCCGCTGCGGCATCTCGAAGAAGTCGATGCCGCCGAAGTTGTAGATGTTCTCCGCGGGGAAGAGCGCGGTCGTCATCGGCAGCGACTCCCATGCACCGACCTCGGCGCTGCCGGCAAAGGTCTCGTTCTGCGTGCTTGTGAGCGGGTTCGCACCATCAACATCGCGGCGCCACTTGAGCGTGACCGATTGCAGCCCGCTCACGTCGTGCACGAGGCTCCACACCGTGAAGTCGCCGTCGTCGGTGTTCTGCGTGTAGCCGTACGGGCCGCCGTAGTTCACGCTGCCAGGATTCCACGGCCAGCGCTGCGGGTACCAGATCGTGGGCGGCGTGGTCTCGTTGGCGCCGGTGCCAACGACCGTGCCTGCGTGCTGCAGCGCTTCGTTGCAGGCAACCGTCGGCTTGACTTCCATGTCGAGCGCCGTGCCGTAGTACATGTAGCCCGAGTTGAGCGAACCAAGGAAGTAGTGCCACGCGCGCTCCGCGGGCGTGGTCGCGCTGCCGGGGTTCAGGACCTGAGCCGTGCGCACGGGGCTGCCCGCGGCGGTGCTCAGGTCATCGGCCGTGCTCACCCAGTTCTGCGCTGCGGTAATGACCGCCCAGTTGCGCACGTCCTCGGCCCAGCCATTGGCGATGTCGACCTGGCCCTGCGCATTGACCGGCGGCCAGTTCCAGTTCAGGAACTGCGGCGCACCGAAGTCGCCCTCGGCGTTGACCCATGCACCGTCTTCCACGTGCACGAGATCGCTCGCCGGTACCGGGTGCGCATCGAGGTACTTCTGGACCACGCTGGGCACGAAGCCCGCACCCACAGCCTGGCCCACGAAGTTCGGCACCGCCTCGGTGTAGTAGGAGTACCCGCCGCCCCATGCGTTGTCGCCGTCATGGGCGAGCACCACGAGCATCGGGCGCGAGGGATCGTTCGACGGCGAGAGCTGCTGCAGCCGCTGCACGCTCAGCGGCGCGTAGCCGTCCTCCCAGCCCAGGCTCTGGCTGCACGGCACGACGATGATAGAACTCGTCGCACCGGTGTCGGGGTTCACCCATTGCGCGCGATGCGGGAGGTAGGACCCCGGCAGCGCCTCGGCCGGGCCGCAGCCCCGGCTGATCGAGATGCGATTGAACGCCGGCGCGGCACCGTTGACCTGGTCGGCCTTGTTGGGTGGATCGCAGTTCACGCCGCCCGACCCGAACTGCACGGGGAAGTTCGCATACGCACGCGAGATCTTCTCACCGCTCACGAGCGACCACTCGATCCCCTCCTGCTGCAGGATCGGGATCAGGCGCTCGCTGAAGGCCATCTCGCTGGGGAAGAAGCCCTTGCTGATGCCGGGGTTCGCGCCCCACACGCCCGCGTAGGCCTCCTTGTAGAGGCGGATGTCCATGCGCACCGCATCGTCGTCGCAGAGCGGCAGGAGCGCATGGTGGTACGAGAACTGCACGATGTCCATGCGCGGCCGCGCGGGCGCACCGGCGTTCGTGAAGGTGTTGCGTGCCTGGCGCCATGGATCGACCCAGAACGGGCTGTAGCCGAGCTGACCGCCTGCTTCGGCGAACGACTGGATGTTCGCGATCAGTCCGCCGCTGAAGCTGACCTGCGCGCCGCCCTCGGCCGTCCACGCGATCGAGTTCACCGTGTCGCGCGGGCGGTACTGGTACGCGGCAACGCGGTCATCGAGCCCGAAGATCGAACGAAGATCGTTTGCGGGATTCGCCGCGCCGCCATCGCGGCGCAGGATCGACTGCCAGGCGCGCTCGTAGCGGTCGGCCCCGCCGGCCTGTTGGTCGGGCCAGTAGATCGGCTGCTCGAGGTGCCAGAGGTAGGTGAAGTGCACGCCTTCGGCCATCGCGGCGGGCGTGAGGAGCGAGATCCCGGACAGTGCGGTGGTGCAGAGCGCAGCAGTCGTTCCTCGATGCATGGGCGAAGGGTAGACCACGGGCTGCACGATGCGAACCCACACTTTGCGCTTCCTGCACGAAGACCTCACGCGCCCTTGACGCAGAAAGACGACAAAACGACATGCCCCGATCCGGACCCCCACGCTGCAGATACCGGACGGTCTGGATCAGCGACACGCACCTCGGGGCGGTGGGCGCGCAGGCCGACGAGCTGGCGTTCTTCCTGAAGAACATCAGCTGCGACGAGCTCTTCCTGGTGGGGGACATCATCGACATGTGGCGGCTGAAGCAGCGCTGGTGGTGGCCGGCCGCCCACAACACCGTCGTGCGCCGCATCATGAAGATGGCCGGACGCGGCACCCGAGTGGTCTTCATCCCCGGCAACCACGACGACGGCGCGCGGCAGTTCGCCGGGCATGAGTTCGGCGGGATCGAGATCGCGCTCAACGCGACCCACACGACGGCCGATGGTCGCCACCTGCTCGTCTGCCACGGCGACCAGTACGACCTGGTGGTGCAGCACCACCAGCTGCTGAGCAAGGCGGGAGCGATCGCCTACGACATGCTGCTGGTCGTGAACCGTTGGTGGAACCGCTGGCGCGCGTTCCGCGGCCAGCCGTACTACTCGCTGAGTGCCGACATCAAGCAGTCGGTCAAGAAGGTCTGCCAGTTCGTCAGCAACTTCGAGCAGGAACTGGTGGCCGAGGCCCGGCGCGGCGGCTTCCACGGCGTCGTGTGCGGCCACATCCACAAGAGCGCGTGCGAGGCCGACGTGGGCGGTGCAGGGATCGCCTATTACAACTGCGGTGACTGGGTCGAGAGCTGCACTGCGCTCGTTGAGCACGACGACGGGCGCATCGAAGTGATCGATGGCCTGGCGTTCAACGCCAAGGTCCGCGCCGCGAGCGCGGCGGACGCAGCCCTGCACGAAGCCGACGACGAGTGGACGCCGCCCGCGATGCCGTTCCCGCTGCCCGAAGTGCCCACGCGCCCGGCGCCGCCGCGGCTCGAGGGCGTGGCGTGATGATGGCCTCGAACACGCGCCGGTTCCTGCTGGTCACCGATGCGTGGCAGCCCCAGGTCAATGGCGTGGTCCGCACGTGGGGCCACGTGCTGCGCGAGCTCGCAGCACTCGGCATCGAGACCGAGGTGGTGCATCCATCGATCTTCCGAACTGTTGCCGCACCCAAGTACCCGGAGATCCGGCTTGCGCTGTGCACGCCGCGCGCGGTCGGCCGGCGCATCGACGCCTTCGACCCCGACTACGTGCACATCGCGACCGAGGGACCGCTTGGACTGTGTGCTCGCCACTGGTGCCTGGCGCGCGGGCTCAGCTTCACCACGAGCTACCACACGCAGTTTCCGCTGTACCTCAAGCAGTACTTCGCGATCCCGCCCGTGATCACGTATCGGCTCATGAAGTGGTTCCACGGCGCGGCCGAGGCCACGCTCGCTCCGACGCCCGGCGTCATGCGTGAACTGCGCAGCCACGGCATCGCTCGCGCGCAGGAGTGGTGCCGCGGCGTCGACACGGCGCAGTTCAGGCCACTGCCCCCCGCGCTCCCGAACCTGCCCAAGCCGGTCTTCCTCTATGCCGGGCGCGTGGCGGTCGAGAAGAACATCGAGGCGTTCCTGCGCTGCGACGTGCCGGGCACGAAGGTGGTCGTGGGCGACGGACCCGAGCGCAAGCGGCTCGAGCGACGCTACACGGGCGTGCACTGGGCCGGCTATCGGTTCGGCGACGACCTCGCCGCGCACTACTCGAGCGCCGACGCCTTTGTCTTCCCCAGCCGCACGGACACCTTCGGGATCGTCATGCTCGAAGCCAACGCGTGCGGCCTGCCGATCGCCGCGTACCCGGTGACGGGGCCGATCGATGTCGTGAAGCCCGGCGTCAACGGCGCGCTCGATGTGGACCTCGCGAAGGCCGCGATGCAGGCGCTCACCGTCCCGCGGGCGTCGTGCATCGAGCACGCACGCTCGCTCGACTGGCGGCACTGCGCGCAGGTCGTGCTCGATCACGTTGCTCCCGTGCGGCCGATGATGTGCCCGATCGTGACGAGCCTCGACGGGGCGCTCCGTTGATGCCGAGCGCATCGTCCGAACAGATGGGTGCCGGCCGGGTGCTGTGCCTGACGGCCAGCGTCGGCAGCGGCCACACGCGCGCCGCGCAAGCGGTGGCGGCGTGGGCCGGCGAGCTCGCGCGCGACGGCGCCATGCGGATCGACTCGATCCGCGTGGCGGACGTGCTCGCGCACGCGCATCCGCTCTTCCGCTCGATCTACCGCGGTGGCTACCTCGGCATGATCCAGCGCATGCCCACACTGCTGGGCTGGATGTACGACAGGCTCGATCGCCCGTGGCATGGCCGCGAGGCGCGCTTTCGCGTGAACCACCCCTGCCTGTCGCCGTTGCGCGAGCTGCTCGCGCGCGAGCAGCCGGACACGGTCCTCTGCTCGCACTTCCTAGCGTCGGAGTACCTGGCGCAGCTCCGCACGCGCGGCGAGTGGAACGGCCGATTGGTCACGGTCGTCACCGACATCGACGTGCATGGCATGTGGTTCTGCGATCCCTGCGACCACTTCTTCGTCGCCGCCGACGAGAGCGCGCGCATGCTCGAACTGGGCGGGATCGACTCGTCGCGGATCACGGTGACCGGCATACCGATCGACCCGGTCTTCTCACGACCGCTCGATCGTGCAGCCTGCCGCGCGGCCCATGGCCTGCCGCAAGACCGACCAGTGATCCTCTTCGCGTGGGGCGGTGCCGGCACCGGGCCGGTGCGCGATCTCTTCCGCGATCTCCTGCGCATGCAGACGCCAGCGCACATCGTGGCGATCGCAGGGCGCAACGAGTCGGCCCGCATGGCGCTCGAGGCGATCGCCGCGGAGCATCGTGGTCCGCTGACCTTCAGCGTGCTCGGGTTCACCGATCGCATGCATGAGCTGATGGCCGCAGCGGATCTGCTGGTGGGAAAGCCAGGCGGACTCTCGAGCAGCGAGGCGCGTGCCATGGGCCTGCCACTGGTGATCGTCTCGCCGGTGCCGGGACAGGAAGAACGCAACGCTGCGCACCTGCTCGAGTGGGGCTGCGCGATCCGCTGCAACACGCCCGGCACGCTCGCGTGGCGCATCGACCGCCTGCTGGCCGACCCGGCTGCACTCGCAGACATGTCATCCAAGGCACGCCGCACGGCCACACCGATGGCCGGTGCACACGTGGCACGGGCGCTCCCTGCGATCCGCGCGCGCGACCATGCGGTCGCCACGCGACGCGTAGGCTGACGCGCCCGATGGCGCAGGCCGATCAAGCCACTCCCCCCAGCGATGCCCGCGCCGCAATCGGCGTGCTTGGCCGATTCCTCGTCCTCGGATGCATCGGCTTCGGCGGTCCGACGGCACACGTGGCCCTCTTCGAGCGTGACATCGTGGTGCGCCGGCGGTGGCTCGACCCGCGCGCCTTTGCAAGCCTGCTTGCGCTGTCGATCGCCCTGCCGGGACCGAGCAGCAGCCAGCTGGCCTTCGCGCTGGGCCACCAGCGTGCGGGAATCCTGGGCGCCGTCGCGGCGGCGATTGGCTTCACGCTGCCGAGCATGCTGCTCATGATCGGTGCGGTCGTTGGGCTGTCGCATGCAGCGGATGCACGCTCCTCGGGCTGGATGGACGGCCTGCACGCCGCTGCCGCAGGCGTGGTGATGGTCGCGATCGTGGCGATGGTTCGATCGCACCTGGTCGGCCCCGGACGGACAGCGATCGCGGTGCTCGCGACCATCGCTGCGCTGGTCTTCGACGCGCCGTGGCTTCCCGTCGCGACCATCGCCGTGGCCGCCGCGCTCGGCCAGTTGCTTGCGCCCGATGCGCGACCTCGCGAGGAACTGCCGCAGCTGCGACTTCCCTCGAGGGGCGAAGCCACCGCCGCCGGTGCGATCCTGGCCGTGCTCCTCGCCGGCTCGTTCGTGCTCGCGGCCATGCCGGATCGCGGTGCCAGCCTGGTGGCTGCGCTCATCCAAGCCGGCTCGCTCGTGATCGGCGGCGGCCATGTGGTGCTGCCACTCCTTGAACGGAGCGTGGTCGATGCGGGGTTGCTGGACCAGTCGCTCTTTGCGGGCGGCTACGCGCTCACGCAGGCCGTACCCGGACCGCTGTTCTCGATCTCCTCGTTCCTGGGTGCCACGCATGGTCTTCCGGGGGGCACCGCCGCGCTCGTCGCCTGGAGCACGGCCTGCACGATCGCGCTCATGCTGCCCGGCATGCTCATGCTGCTGGTGTGCATGCGGGGATGGCACGGACTTGCTGCGTGGCCCGGCGCCAGCCGATCGCTTGCCGGCGTGGCAGCCGCCGTCACCGGCCTGCTCGCTGCAGCATGGATCGATCCCATCGCGATGTCGCTCGAGTGGCGCGGCGGCGTGACGGTGCCCTGCGTGCTCATCATCATCGCGGCCGCCCGCCTGCGCGTTCCGATTCCCATCGCGATCGCTGCATGCGCAGCGTGGGGTTGGTTGCTCGGGACCTGATGCCCACCTACCCTGACATCATGTGCATGTATCGCCTCGTCGTGATCGTCGCAGCCGCCGTCATCATGCTGCTGCAGCCGGCCTGCACCGAGGTCAGCGGCACGGGTCGAAGCCAGTTCAACATCCTGTCGGTCGACGACGAGCTCGATCTTGGCCAGCAGGCCTACGTCGAGGAACTCGATGCCGCGAAGCAGGCCGGTCACACCATGCTCACCAACGGGGCGGAGCATGACCGCGTGATGGGCGTGAGCCGTCGGATCTTCGATGCGGCCAACCGCATGCACCCCGAGATCGCCCAGCGCTTCAACTGGGAGATGACCGTCATCGACGATCCGAAGACCGTCAACGCGTGGGCACTGCCGGGCGGCAAGAGCGCTGTCTTCACGGGGCTGCTGCCGGTCACGAAGACCGATGCCCAGCTGGCGGTCGTCATCGGCCACGAGGCTGCGCACGCGATCGCGCGCCACGGCGGCGAACGCATGTCGCAGCAGGCGGCGATCAACGTGCTCATGTCGGCGGGCTTCGAGCTCTCGGAAGCCGATGCCGGTACGCAGGAGGTCATCATGAACGCGCTCGGCCTGGGCACGCTGGCCTTCAGCCGCAGCCAGGAGAGCGAGGCCGATCACCTTGGCCTGCTCATCGCCGCCGATGCCGGCTTCGATCCACGCGAGGCCATCCCGCTCTGGCAGAACATGGCAGCCGCGGGCGGCGAATCACCGCCGGAGTTCCTGAGCACGCACCCGAGCGAGAGCACGCGCATCCAGAGGCTGAATGACCTGATGCCCGAAGCGATGGCGGTCTGGCAGGCCGCCAAGGCTGCCGGGCGATGAACCTGCACTGACCGCGCCACGCACCACGCCCTCGGCGGACGGCACCGTGCGCACGAAGCCGGTCAGGCCCGCGAGCGCTGCCACGCCACGACGTCACGCACGATCGAGCGGACGTCGCGCACGGGCTGCGGGCCGAGCAACGCGCGCAGCTTGCCCAGGTCGGGCACACGACGACGCATGTCCTCGAAGCCCGATCCGAACGCCTGCTCATAGGGTTCGAGCACGATCGAACTCGTGCTGCCTGCCTCGTCGCGCACCATCGTGGCCAGCTCAACCATGGTGATCTCCCGATCGCTTCCCAGGTTCAGGACCTGCCCGTGCGTGGACGGCGCTGCGAGGATCGCGAGCAGGCTCCGCACGCTGTCCGCCACGTGATGGAAGCAGCGCGATTGCGTGCCGTCGCCGTGCACACGGATCGGTGCGCCGGCGAGCGCGGCCTCGACGAAGCGCGGCAACACCATGCCGTACTCGCCCAGCTGCCTCGGTCCCACCGTGTTGAAGAACCGGATCGCGGTGACCGGCAGGCCGTGCTCGGTGGCGTGCGCGAGCGCCAGGAACTCATCGAGTGCCTTGCTGCAGGCGTAGCCCCAGCGGCGCACGCTCGTGCGTCCGATCAGGATGTCGTCGTCCTCGCGCAGGGACGACTGGCTTGATGCTCCCGACATGAGCTTGCCGTAGACCTCGCTGGTGCTGGCCACGAGCGTGCGTGCGCCCAGCCGCGATGCGGCCTCGAGCACGACCTCGGTGCCGCGCACGTTGTTCACGAGCGTCTCGACGGGCCGATCGATGACCAGCTTCACGCCGACGGTGGCGGCCAGATGCACGATGACCTGCGCGCCCTCGCACGCGCGCGCGACGACCGCCGGATCCTGCACGCTGCCCTCGACCAACGCGAACCCTTCGTGAGCCTCGAGCGCGGCAAGGTTGGCGCGACGCCCGGTCGAGAAGTCATCGAGCACCGTGACAGAATGACCGCCGGCGACGAGCGCTTCGGCCAGATGGCTGCCGATGAAGCCGGCGCCGCCCGTGATCACGTGATGCATGGAGCGAAGCGTAGTCAGCCGCGCCTGGCCTGTCGCGAGCACGGCTCGCTCGTGGTTGACCGGCCGCTGGCCGGTCCAAGGTGCTCAGACCCAGCCCAGGACCGCCACACCCACGAGCATCACGCCGACCACACCGAGGGCCGCAATCACCGCCAGCACGCCCCACGGTGACCAACCCTTGCGCAACGCTCGATGCGTCAGGTGATCGGTCCCGCCGATCATCGGGTTCTGCCCACGTGCCGCGCGCGTCACGCACACGAAGGCCGTATCCACCATGAACGGCAAGCCGAGCATGACCGGCAGGACCCACGGCAACCAAGGGCGGCGCTGCTCGCACTGGCCGCGGTCGAGCTCAATGGCGACGAGCGCGGCCAAGCCGCCAAGCAGCAACCCGATCGGCAGCGCGCCGGCATCGCCCAGGAAGATGCGCGCGCGCGGTCGGTTCCAGACCCAGAACGCCGACATCGCACCCGCGGCAGCGCCGGCGATGGATGCCACGCGCGAGTCGCCCGTCAAGAGCGCAACACCGATGAATCCAGGGATCGCCGCGGTCGCGCACGCGCCATCCATGTTGTCGAGCATGTTGACGCTGTTGCAGAAGACAAGGCTCCACGCGGCAATCACCGCGGCATCGAAGGTCGAGAGGCCCCGCGCTTCGGCGAGCACCCAACCCATCGCCATCGCACCGATGACCTGCCACGGGAGCTTCGTCCAGGGCTTGAGGTGCCGAAGGTCATCGACCAGCCCGGTCACGGCCAAGACGAGCAGACCGGGCAAGATCGCCGCGACCAGCGACAGGTCGAGCGCACTCGGGGTCGACGGCACGAGCACGCAGGCAAGCAGCAACGCCACGAGCACCCCGACGCCACCATGCAGCGCCACCGGTTCGCGATGCCAGCGATCCTCGCGGGGCTTGGCCATCCACCCGTTGGCGAGCGCCACCCGACGCACGATCGCCACCGCCGGCACGCCCGCGATGAGTGCGCACGCAGCGTGCACGAGCATGAAGCCAGGCACGTTCACCGACGGCAGGGTGGTGACCATCTGCATGGAATCGATGCTACGGCGCACGTGACAGGATGGCGGTGCGTCGTACACTCGCGCCATGTGCGGCGTGGCGGGCTTCCTCGATCCGCGCGGGACGATCTCTGATCCCCGCTCGACGCTCGCGCGCATGGCCGCACTCTCGCGCCACCGCGGCCCCGATGCGTTCGGCCTGCACTGGGAGGGCGATGGACTTGGCTTCGCCCACGCGCGGCTCGCGATCCTCGACCGCTCCGCCGAGGGCGCGCAGCCGATGGATTCGGCGCAGCGACGCTTCGTGATCGCCTACAACGGCGAGATCTACAACCACCTCGAGCTGCGCCGCGAACTGGGCGAGGGCATCGCCTGGCGCGGGACCTCGGACACCGAGACGATCCTGGCGTGCTTCGAACGCTGGGGCGTGGCAGCCACGCTGCCGAAGCTGCGAGGCATGTTTGCCATCGCAGCGTGGGAACGCGGACCGCGCGTGCTCTGGCTGGCGCGGGATCCCCTTGGCAAGAAGCCCATGAGCGTGGGTTGGCACGGCGGCGTGCTCGCCTTCGCCAGCGAACTCCATGCGCTCGCAGCGCTGCCGTCGTGGCCACCCCCGATCGATCGGCAAGCACTGGCCGCGTACGTGCGCTACCAGTGCGTGCCTTCGCCGAGAACGATCCACCAAGGCTTCGTCAAGCTGGCGCCGGGTTCGCTCCTGCGCATCGGTCCCGAGGATGCCACGCGACCGGGCACGCTGCCCTCGGCAAGCATCTTCTGGGATCCTCGCACACTCGCCATCGAGGGTGAGCAACATCGGCTGACGGGCTCCAGTGAAGACCTCGCTGCCATGCTCGAGTCGGCGCTTGAGGGAGCAGTCACCAAGCGCCTTCTGAGCGATGTGCCCGTTGGTGCGTTCCTCTCCGGCGGCATCGACAGCGGCGTGGTCACCGCGCTCATGGCCCGCGTGGCGCCCTCGCGCGTGCGCACCTTCTCGATCGGCTTCGCACAGTCGGAGTACGACGAGCGACCGCTCGCGAGGCTCGTGGCCGAGCACCTGGGGACCGATCATGCCGACTGGCTCGTCGGTCCCAACGACGCGCTCGATGCAGCGATGGATGTGGGTGCGGTCTGGGACGAGCCCTTCGCCGATTCCAGCGCGATTCCCAGCCTCCTCCTCGCGCGCGCCGTGCGCTCGCAGGTCTCGGTCGTGCTCACGGGCGATGGCGGCGATGAGCTCTTCGGCGGCTACCAGCGCTACCAGCACGCTCATCGGCTCTGGAAGCGGGCGCAGTCGCTGCCGTCCCCCGTGCGCAACGCCTTCGTCGCAGCGCTCGGCGCTCCGCCAGCCGAGTTCTGGAGGATCGTCGGTTCGGTCCTTCCCAGCCGCATCCTCGGTGCGCATCCGGCACGAGCGATCCGCCGTGGTCGCCAGGCGCTTGCCGCAGAGAGCGCCGATGCCCTGCCCCACTGCATCATGAGCGTGTCGGATGACGGGCCCGCGCTGGTCCCTGACATCGACGAGGCCCCGACGCTGCTCGATCACTTCGATACCGTGCCTCAGCTGGACACCTTCGAGGCGCGCTTCATGCTTGCCGACCTCATGACCTACCTGCCGGACGACCTGCTCGTGAAGGTCGACCGTGCCTGCATGAGCGTCGGGCTCGAGGCCCGCTGCCCGATGCTCGACCGCGACGTGGTCGCCCTGAGCATGCGCATGCCGCCGCATGAGCGACTCGGACCGAGCGGAACGAAGCTCGTGCTTCGACGGCTCGCGCGCAAGCTGCTGCCCGAGCCCGTCCTGCGTGCTCCCAAACGCGGCTTCGCGGTGCCGCTGGGCGCCTGGATGTCGGGGCCGCTGCGCCACTGGGCCGGCGACATGCTGAGCGACGCCACGATCGCACGATGCGGATTGTTCGATGCCCGCGCGGTGCGATCGATCGCCGCGCGCCTGGCCGCGGACGAGCCCGACGTGGCAAGCACCGCCTGGACGATCGCCACCGCGCATTCATGGATGATCCACGCGCGGCGCCTGGTGCGCACGCAGGCCGATACGCTCCGCGCATGAGCGCTGGAACGATCCTCGTGACCGGGGCCGCGGGCTTCATCGGAAGCCATGTGGCGCATCTCCTCTTGGACCGCGGCGACCGCGTGGTGGGCCTCGACAACCTGAACGACTACTACGACCCGACGCTGAAGGAGGCCCGGCTCGCGCGGCTCGCACCCCGTGCCGGCTTCTCGTTCGAGCGGGTCGACGTGGCCGATGGGGCCGCGCTCGCGCGGGTGTTCAAGGATCACGCCATCGACCGTGTCGTGCACCTGGCCGCGCAGGCGGGCGTGCGCTATTCGATGGTGAACCCCATGGCCTACGTCGAGGCCAACCTGACGGGCTTCACCAACATCCTCGAGCGATGCCGCCACGGCGGCGTGCGGCACCTGGTCTACGCCAGCACCAGCAGCGTCTACGGCTCGAACACCGACATGCCCTTCCGTGTCGGGCAGTCCTGCGATCACCCGCTCTCCTTCTACGCCGCCACGAAGAAGGCCAACGAGCTCATGGCCCACACCTACGCGGCGATGTTCGGGTTGCCGTGTACGGGGCTCCGCTTCTTCACGGTCTACGGTCCCTGGGGCCGGCCGGACATGGCGCTGTTCCTCTTCACGAAGGCGATCCTGGCCGGCGAGCCGATCAAGGTCTTCAACCACGGTCACCACAAGCGCGACTTCACCTACGTCGATGACATCGCCGGCGGCGTCGTGGCCTCGCTCGACCATGTCGCGCAGCCGAACCCGAACTGGAGCGGCGCGCATCCCGATCCGGCCACGAGCAACGTGCCCTGGCGGCTGTTCAACATCGGCAACGGCACGCCGGTCGAGCTCTCGCGCTACATCGAGCTCATCGAGGAGAACCTTGGCCGCAAGGCCACGCGCGAACTGCTGCCGCTGCAGCCGGGCGATGTGCCCGACACCTGGGCCGACACGACGAGCCTGACGCAGGCCACCGGCTACCGCCCGGGCACGCCCGTCGAGGTCGGCGTGAAGCGCTTCATCGATTGGTACTGCGAGTACTACAAGGTCAAGCGCTGATCACGGCGCGGGGCGTGACCACCCCGCGAGCAGGTCCTGCTCCGCGCCCACGGTGCTCGTGGGGATAGGCGGCAGGCCCAGCAGCCACAGCGCACAGTTACCGGCATCCGCATTGCGGATCGGCGCACCGCCGGTGGCCGTCATGCGCTCGCTCGCGGACGGTCGCGAGCGCGTGGGGCTGAGGGCATAGAGATCCCCTGCAGTACCGTCGCCGGTCCACACCACGAACGGGATCCGGAAGTTCAGCGGCGAATCGTGGACCGTGTGGGAGAGCGGCGGTGCGCCGCCACCATGGTCGGCGGTCATGATGATCGCGGTGCGTCCCTTCAACGACGGGTTCGACCCCACATGCCGCACGAGCCGGTCGACGAGTGCATCCATGCGGTCCACGCACGCCAGGTAGTCCGAGCCCGGCGTCATGTCCCATGTCTTCCCGTGACCGGTGAAGTCGGTGTCGGCGAAATGCAGGAACCACAGGGATCGACGCCCATCCGCCGCTGCACGGTCGAGGGCTGCCTCGGCCTTGCGTTCGACGCCTTCGCCGCGGAACGCGAGCTCCACGACGTCGAGCTTGGCCCGACCGTGATCCGGGGCGACGGCGTCGGGAGCACCTTGCTCCTCGCGGTAGGTGTTGTCGTACAGGATGAACTTCTCCTTGCTCGCGATCATGCCGGTGAGCAGGCCATGATCATGCGCCACGTCCCACATGCTCGGCACGTACGAGCCGTGTGCGGCATGCAGCGTGCCGCCCTCGATGATCGTCGGCGGCAGGTCATTGGGCAGCCAGTTGTGGCCCTGCGGTCCCTTGAAGAGACGGCCAGTCACCATGCCGGTGTGGTTGGGCAGCGTGACGGTGATGTCCGGATCGGTCCGCGCCTCGAGCGTGTGGGGGCCTTCCAGGAGTGCAGCAAACCCAGGGCGGCCGCGCCGCACCGCATCCTCGACAGCATCCGCCCGCAGGCCGTCGATGCTCAGCACGATCACGTGGTCGAAGGGCTTCGTGATCGGACGAGGTGCAGCGCGCTCGGCCATGGAACCCACCGCGTTCGACGACGCGGTCATGGTGGCGCCGGACGGCTCGCCCTCGGCGGGTTGCACCGTGAAGAACACCCTGAGCACGATCCAGGCCACGGTGACGGCCAGTGCGGCGATGAACATCACCGCGCCGACGGCACGACCCGAGACCCGTTGTGGCTGCTGCTGCATCGACCTGATCCTAGGAGCGCGCGACGCGATGTGGTGAAGGCTTCATGAAGCCGCGCGCCAGCGTGGGCCGACGAACACGAGCTGGCCGATGAGCGTGAGGATGGCGAAGGCAACCTGCCCCGCGATGATCGCCTGCACCACTCCATCGAGACCAGCCGTCGGGGCCTGCAGGATGCAGCCGCCGATCGTGATGGCCGCCAGGCCCACCCAGCAGAGCGTGCGCCAGCGCACCTCGGTCGGCGTGGTGTGGTGTGCCGCGAGCCCCGCTGCCAGGCACCAGACCGGGAACGCCAGCGCCAGCGTGCGCGCGGGCGCGACCGCGGCCTGCTGCGCTTGGCCGAAGACCAACGGGATCGCCCATGGCAGGACGAACCATGCCGCGATCGAGGCCACGACCGATGCCACGATGACCCACGCGAGCACACGCGGTGCCGTACGCGCAAGCCGTGCAGGATCGCTGTTGCCCCAGAGGAAGTAGCGCGGCGCGAAGACCCGCGCGAAGACGGCGCTCGGCAGCAGATGCATCGCCGTCACGATGTTCATGCCGACCGCGAGGTGGCCTGCATCCTCGACGAGCTTGGCGGAGCCAAGGGCGATCGTGCCAGCCTGGAGCACGGCGAGATAGGCCAGCCCCTGCACCGCGAAGGGGAACGACCGGGCCAGCGCAGCGCCCGCGGCCGGTGCGGCGGCCAACGGCTCGTGCGTCGGCGCATCATCGGTCGGCGGATCGCGCCGGAGCCGGAGGATCCAGCGCATGCCGATCACGCTGGTGAGGGCGGTGCCCACGACGAGCGTGATCACGAGCGGTCCACCCACGGCACGTGTGCCGCCGCTGCGCCAAAGCACCGCCGCCGCCACGCCGACCGCCGCCATGCGCACGAGGTATGGAGCGAGCTGCCAAAGGGCCACACGCACGAATCGGCCGCGGAGCATCGGCTCGGCGATGGCATTGTCGGCCGGTGCACCAAGGGCGACCGCCACCGCCATCACGATCGCCAGCTCCCCCGCATCGCCTGACGGCGCGAAAGCCATGGCCCAGCCCGTCATGCCCAGCACCGCCAGTCCGGCGGTGCTCGCCATGGCACCAAGGCCCGGCACGATCCAGGCCGATGCCGCACGACCGTGTCGCCCGAAGGCCTGAAGCCACATCTCGCTGACACCGCCCTGCGCCACGGGCGCCGCGAGCCGGCTCACCGCAAAGACCGTCATGAAGGTGCCGAACGTGGCCGCGTCGACAGTGCGCGCCAGCACGATCGAGAATGCAAACGCCAGCATGGCGCTCGCAAGCGAGGCGGTCCACACGACGGCGACCTCTGCGGGTGCGCGCATCAGGCCATCGTAGGGTCGACGCGCATCGCCGTACGATCAACGCATGGCCCGTGTCGCCATCCTGACCGGCTTCGCGCCGACCCTGCCGCTCTTCCGGGCGCCCTTGGTCGGCATGCTGCGCGCGGCAGGCCACCAGGTCGTGGTGGCTGCACCCGCGATCGAACCGTGGGTGCGCGAGCGCATGCAGGAGGCGGGCGCCGAGGTCGTGGAGCTCGACTATGCGCGGCGCGGCATGAATCCACTGGCTGAGCGAGGTGTGCGCAAGGAGTTCGACCGCTTCATGCGCGATGAGCGACCGACCCATGTGCTGGCCGGCACGATCAAGGCCGTCTGCCACGGCATGCCGGCCGCTGCTGCTGCGGGTGTCGCCGTACGCGTGGCGATGATCACCGGCGTCGGCAGCGTCTTCGTGCGCGGCGGACTGCGCTGGTGGATCGCGCGCAAGGCAGCGAGCGCGCTCTACCGCCATGCGCTGGCGCAAGCCACGCATGTCATCTTCCACAATCCGGATGACCGCGATGACTTCGCGCGTTGGGGTTTGATCGCCCCGGGTATCCCCGTGACCGTCACCGCCGGCAGCGGCGTTGATCTTGTGCACCACGCTGCACAGCCACCCAATCCGTCCGGCGGCATTCTCTTCGCCAGCCGGTTCATGACCGACAAGGGCTTCGACGAGTTCCTGCAAGCCGCCGAGCTCGTGTACCGCGCGCAGCCGTCGATCCCGATCCGCATCGCAGGCTTCGGTGATGGCAAGGAGGGCGCAACGTTCGAGCGTCGCGTGGCCGATGGCGCGGAGCGAGGGGTGTGGGAATCGGTGGGACGCCGCCATGACATCCGCCCAGATCTGGCCTGGTGCCGCGTGTTCGTCTTGCCGAGCTGGCGCGAGGGCACGCCGCACAGCGTGCTCGAGGCGATGGCTGCGGGCCGTGCGGTCGTGACGAACAACGTGCCCGGCTGCAGGCAGTGCGTGGAGGATGGGGTGACGGGCCTGCTCGTCGAGCGCGGCAATGTCACGGCCCTGTCGCGAGCGATGCTGTCGCTGATGCAGGATCACGCGCGAACTGACGCGATGGGCCGCGCGGGCCGGGCGCGCGCCGAGCAGGTGTTCGATGCGCGGACCGTGGCGCAGCAGACGCTCACCACGATGGGGCTGGGGGAGGTGGCTTGACGCACCTCAATGGGCCCTCCCGGACTCGAACCGGGATGCCGTGTGACCGGCGAGGGATTTTAAGTCCCCTGCGTCTGCCAATTCCGCCAAGGGCCCGACCTGCGCAGGCTACCTCGACTCACTGCAGCAGCTTCGGCAACTCGCGCTCGACCCATGTGCGGATCTCGTCGCGCACGCGGCGATAGTGCGGCATCGCCTCGTCATCCGTGCGAGCGTCCTGCGCGAGATGCGGCGGATCGTCGAACGGCACGTGCACGCGACGCACCGCGCCGGGGATGGCCGGGCACGCCTGATCGGCACCCGAGCAGACCGTCACCGCGGCATCGAGCTTGCCCGGCAAGTCGGCGACGATCTTGCTGGCGTGACCGCTGATGTCGATGCCAGCCTCGGCCATCGCGCGCACTGCGAGCGGATTCAGCGTGCTCGCGCGCACGCCGGCACTGAACACATCCAGTCGCTCGCCATGGATCGCGCGCGCCCAGCCCTCTGCCATCTGGCTGCGGCAGGAGTTCGCCGTGCAGACGAACGCCACCGTGTGCCGGTAGGTCTCGCCGATGTCCTCGGCCCAGAGACCGGGCTTTTCGCGCTGCAGCCGGTGCATGAGTTCCACGCAGCGCGGATCATCGAGCACGAGCACCTCGGCGCCGGCCTCGGCGAGCCAGTGTTCCGCACCGAGGAAGGTCCGGTTCTCGCCGATGACCACGCGCGGCACCTTGTAGAGGACCGCCGTGCCAGTGCACATCGGGCACGGGCTCAGCGTGCTCACGAGCGTGAGTTCCGACCAGTCGGTGCGGCGGCCGGCGTTGCGGATGCAGTCCATCTCCGCATGAAGGATCGGATCGCCCGACTGCACGCGCTGGTTGTGGCCGCGCGCCACGATCGTGCCGTCGGCGCGCGCGAGCACGCTTCCGATCGGGATGCCGCCTTCGCTCCAGCCCTTCTCGGCCTGCTCGATGGCTGCATCCATGAGCCGTGCCACCATGCTTCGATCGATTGCCATTGCGCGCTCCTTGCCGGCGGGAGGCCGGTCGATGGGTACCGTAGTGATCGATGCTCATTGCCGCCATGCTGCTTGCCGCGATCGCACTCGCCGCCGGCGACGGTCCGTTCCCGCCGGGCCTTCGCCTGAATGACGTGCAAGTCCTCGGTACGCACAACTCATATCACGTGGCACCACCCACGGGGCTTTACACGCTCTTCGCCGAGCGGGCGCGCTCGTGGCAGTACACGCACGCACCGCTGCGCACGCAGCTGGATGACCAGAACATCCGTGCGCTCGAACTCGATGTGCACCATGACCCGCAGGGCGGCCTCTTCCGCAACCCGCTCTTCGGCCACGGCTCGTCGGCGCTGCTGAAGCAGCCCGGGTTCAAGGTCTTCCATGTGCCATCGGTCGATCAGGGCACACGGTGCGTGCTCCTGAAGGATGCACTTGCGCAGGTGGCGAGCTGGAGCTCGGAGCACCCGGGCCATGTGCCGATCCTGATCCAGCTCGAATTGAAGGAATCGGGATACGACGGCCCTGGCGGGTACCGCATCGATCCACCGCCGCCCTTCGATGCAGCTGCGCTCGACGCCCTCGATGCGCTCATCCGCGAATCGATCGGCGAGCCACGGCTCATCACGCCGGACTTCGTGCGCGCAGGAGCCGACACGCTCGAGCGTGCCGTGACCACGCGGGGCTGGCCCGAACTGGCCGACGTGGCCGGGCGCGTGATGTTCATCCTGGAATGCGCCGCGCGCGCACGCTCGAACTACCTCGATGGCCGCCCCAGCGGCCAAGGGCGCGCCTGTTTCGTCAACGCCGCCGTCGGCACGCCGGCTGCGGCCTACCTGGTCATCAATGATCCCGTCGGCCAGGGCCAGCGCATCAAGGACTTGGTAAGCAAGGGCTACATGGTGCGCACGCGCGCCGATGCCGACCTGCGAGAAGTGCGCGCGAACGATCCGGCGCGACGCGATGCCGCCCTGGCCAGCGGTGCCAACGTCATCAGCACCGATGCCCCGGTGCCGTGCGGCGAGCTCGGCAGTGCGTATGTGTGCGGGCTCCCCGAGGGCGGGTGCTGGCGGCGCTCGCCGATGGCCCCCGAGCGCAGGGTCCCCGAGAAGCCCCAAGCACGCCCCGACGAGCCCTCGCACACGCCCTGAAGACGAACGTTCCTCCTCCACCTCACGTTGGGAGTCATCCATGAGCCACGACACCACCAGCAGCGAAGCCGACGTCATGACTGTCCCGGTCCGGCACGGGATGTTCTGCTGGTTCGAGCACCACAGCGATGCTCCCGAACGTGCGATCGACTACTG
>Ga0209617_10000058_pt1 | contig 37107 bp, 34 predicted proteins | sample LakEriepJuly2011_2_FD_187459 | JGI IMG/M metagenome (GOLD analysis project Ga0209617, IMG submission 187459) | Freshwater microbial communities from dead zone in Lake Erie, Canada - CCB epilimnion July 2011 (SPAdes) (version 2) | ecosystem: Environmental > Aquatic > Freshwater > Lentic >...
GACATGGACAAGCTGCGCTATGTGTTCGACGCGGTCGGCACCATCCGCAAGGCGCTGTCCGATGAGAACGGCGTGGGCAAAGTGCCCCTGATCGGCTTCTCTGGCAGCCCCTGGACGCTGGCCTGCTACATGGTCGAAGGCGGCGGCTCGGACGACTACCGCGCCGTCAAGACGCTGATGTACCAGCGCCCCGACCTGATGCACCGCATCCTCGAAGTCAACGCCGACGCCGTGGCGCTCTACCTCAACACCCAGATCGAAGCCGGCGCGCAAGCGGCGATGATTTTCGACTCCTGGGGCGGCGTGCTGGCCGACGGCGCCTTCCAGCAGTTCAGCCTGGCCTACACGAAGCGCGTGCTGTCGCAGCTCAAGCGCGAGCACAACGGATTCCGCATCCCGCACATCGTCTTCACCAAGGGCGGCGGCATCTGGCTGGACGAGATCGCCGACAGCGGCTGCGACGTCGTAGGCCTGGACTGGACGATGAACCTGGGCCGCGCCCGCGCCCGCGTGGGCGACCGGGTGGCCCTGCAAGGCAACCTCGATCCCAACGTGCTGTTCGCCAATCCGGAGCAGGTGCGCGAGCAAGTCATCCAGACGCTGGACAGCTTCGGCAAGCCCTCGGACGTGGCCGGTGGCTCAGGCCACATCTTCAACCTGGGCCACGGCATCAGCCAATTCACGCCACCGGAGAGCGTCTCCGTGCTGGTGGACACGGTGCACGCACACAGCCGCAAGCTGCGCGGCTGAGCGCCTGGGACGGCCCTGGACGGGGCCTGGCGAGGTGTTCGCTCAGGCCTCAGGCCTCAGGCCTCGTCGCGCGTGGCCATCAAGGCCGCCAGCAGGATGAGGCCACCGCCCAGCAGCACCACCGGGCGCAGGGTCTCACCGCCGAACCACACGGCCGAGCCCGAGGCAAACACGATCTCGGTGAGCATGACCACCGAGGTCAGGTGCACCGGGATCTGCGATGCGCCGTACTGCATGGCCAGGTTGGCGGCGAAGAAGGCCACGCCCATGGCGCCGGCCAGCAGCAACCAGGCCCAGTCGAACGCAGGCCAGCCGGGGATGAGGCCTTGACCGGCCAGCACCAGGCCCGCCAAGGCCGGCAGGCAAACCCCGCCCGAGAACATGGCCAGCGCCCGCTCGGCCGAGGTGCGCTCTGACGCGCGGCGCAGCATCACGTTGGTGACCGCAAAGCCCAGGCCTCCGGCCAGGCCCAACCAGTCGGGCAGGCCGTTGAAGCGCGGCCAGCCGCCATCTTCCGGGCGCAGCACCAGCAAGGCGCCGCCCAGGGCCAGCAACACGCGCACCGCCGCCATGGGCGTGATGCGCTCGCCCAGCAACCACCAGGCCAAGCCGACGGCCCACAGCGGCATCAGGTAGAACAGCAGCACCACGCGCACCACCTCGCCGGTGGCCACACCCCAGTTGAAGGCCGCGTTGGTGGCCCCGGTCGCCAGCGCGAGCACCCACAGCGTGGGCGTGCGCCACACGCCCGACCAGGCCTCGCGGCGCGCCACGCCGATGACGAGCACGCCCATCAGGAAAAACAGCATCGTGGCCCACACCGCGTGCAGGCCCATGGCCTGCAACTGGCGCAAAGGCCACCACGACAGCCCCCAGACGAAGGCATTGAACAGCAAACCCAAGTACGGCATTCAGCGTCGCTCGACCACCATCGGGTCCAGTTGCAGCGCGCGGCGCGCCTGGGCCGCGGCCACCTGGGCCTCGGCGCGGGAGGTGTAAGGCCCCGCCTGCAGTTTGAAGAAGGGCGGCTCATGGAACACGGCCAGCATGGGCAGCAAGGCCTCGACCTGCTGGCCGATGCGCTGCTGCAGGCGGTCCACGCCCTCGCGCTTGCCCAAGGTGGCCAACTGCACCCAGAAGCCCTTGGAGGCAGGCGTGTGGGCGCGGCCGCTCACGGGCACCGGGGCCAGGGGCGGGGCACTTGGCAAGGCCGGGCGGTTGGCCACGCGGACGGCGAAATCGCCCATGGGGTCGTCGCCTGTCGGTGGCATCGGGGTCGCCGACGCTGCAGGGGCCAAAGGCACCGTGCTGGCAGCGGCCAGGTCTGCGTCCAGCACCGTGCCACGCTGCCAGGCGCCAGCGCGGATCTCATCGAAGGTCAGGCGCGAGAGCTCCACCTCGCCGGTGCCCGATGCGGCGATGTCCAGCTTGACGGCCGCGGCATAGCTCAGGTCCATGACGCGACTGGCGTGGAAAGGCCCACGGTCGTTGACGCGCACGATGATTTCCTTGCCATTGCGCACGTTGCGCACCCGCACATAGCTGGGGATGGGCAGGGTCTTGTGGGCCGCGGTCAGGCCGTACATGCTGTAGAGCTCACCGCTGGCCGTGCGCCGGCCATGGAATTTGTGGCCGTACCAGGAGGCCCCGCCGCGTTCGCGCCAAGGCACATCCGCGGCCAGGGGCTCGTAGGACTGACCCATGACGACGTAAGGCTTGTTCGGCCCGCCTGTGCGGATGGGCTCCACCTGGGGCACGGGATCGGGCAGGCTGGCCAATTCGGCCAGCGTGGGGGCCGCACCCTGAGGCGGCGGGCCATCGCGGCCAGGGAGGCGCTCCGGCAAACGGGCACTGCCTGTGCTGCCCGGGCCCGAGGCGCACCCCCCCAAGGCCAGCACAACCGCCACGCCGCAGGCCGCGGCCCAGGGGCCGAGCGAGCGCCAGGGCCCTGGCTGACCGGGCAAACGGGTGGAAGATGTCCATGCGGGCATCCCCGCACCTTAACCCATGGTGAGGCGAAAGTGCGGCGCGCCCTCCGCGGGCCAAGGCGCATCGGGCGCACGACACTGGGCACATCACACGGCACAATGAAGGATTGTCTGGTGCCACCCTTTGCTGAGCCCCCATGTCATCCCATCCCAAACCCGCCTTCGATCACGATTTTGAGCGCGGCATGCGCAACCGCCGTGCCGCCCTGGGCGATGCCTGGGTGGACAAATCGGTGGCCAAAGCCAATGCCTTCAACGCCGAATTCCAGCACTACATCACCCAGTACGCCTGGCATGGCGCCTGGGGCCGTCCGGGCCTGGACTGGAAAACGCGCCGTGTCCTCGTGCTGGCCGTGACCAGCGCCCTGGGACGCTGGGACGAGTTCGAGATCCACCTGCGCGGCGCGCTGACGCCCGGCAACGCCCACACGCTGTCGGTCGATGAGGTCCGCGAGGCGCTCATCCAGATCGCCATCTACGCTGGCGTGCCCGCGGCCAACACCGGTTTTGCCAAAGCCCTGGGCGTGATGCGCGAGCTCGGCATCGAGCCGCCGCCGCGTCCCGCCGACCAGTGCTGGCACACCGGCGTGGGCCGCTCTGTGTTCACCTCGACACGGCCCAAGCTGCACGCCACCGTGCGCGAAGCCCGCAACGGCGAGGCCGCCCACACCATCGTGCTCAGCCACGCGCTCGGCCAGGACGGTTCGATGTGGGACCTGGTGGCCAATGAACTGGCCAGCACCTGCCGTGTCATCTGCCCGGACACCCGCGGCCATGGCCGCTCGCAGATCCCGTCCGAGCCGCTGTCCATGACCGAGCTGGCCGCCGACGCGGCCCGCCTGATCGACGAACTCGCTTGCGGCGAACCGGTGGTCTGGGTGGGTCTGTCGATGGGCGGCTTGATCGGCCAGGAGCTGGCCCTGCGATTCCCCGACAAGGTCAAGGCGCTCGTGCTGGCCAACACCACCAGCGCCTACAACCCGGCTGGACGCGAAGCCATCGCCCAGCGCATCGCCACGGTCGAATCTCACGGCATGCAGGCCATCAGCACGCCGACGATGGCGCGCTTTTTCAGCACCACCTTCCGCGAGACCCAGGCCGCCACCGTCGCCCGCCACCAGCGTCTGCTGGAAGCCACCGACCCCGAGGGCTACACCGCCTGCGCGGCCGCCATCTGCGAAGCCGACTTCGGCGGCAAGCTGCAGCACATCCGCGTGCCCACGCTGGTCGTGGCCGGCAGCCAGGACGAAAGCACCCCGGTGGACGTGGCCATGACTTTGGCGCGCAGCATCCCGCGCGCCGAGATGGTGACACTGCAAGGCTGCGCCCACCTCAGCGCCGTCGAGCAACCCCACGCGTTTTCCGAGGTGCTGGGCGAGTTCGTCGCCAGCCTCTGAAGCCGCGCCCAAGACCCCTGCTCCGCGCTGCCCCGCCCCGTCCGCTCCCTGCCCGTTCCCGCCGCTGCCCCCGATGTCCGCCCCCACCATGAACCCCGCCCAGCTGGCGGCCGTGCAGCACCTCGACAGCCCTTGCCTGGTGCTGGCCGGCGCCGGCTCGGGCAAGACGCGCGTCATCACGCACAAGATCGCGCGGCTGCTGCAGCCCGGCGACGGCGCTGACCTGGCCCCCTCGCAGATCGGCGCCATCACCTTCACCAACAAGGCCGCGGCGGAAATGCGCGACCGGGTCAAGGCCTTGATCGGCGCGAAGGCCGCGTCCAAGCTGCTGGTCTGCACCTTCCACTCGCTGGGCGTGCGGCTGCTGCGCGAAGACGGCGAAGCCCTCGGCCTCAAGCCCAAGTTCTCCATCCTCGACAGCGACGACGTCACCAGCATCCTGCGCGACGCCGGCAGCACCACCGACGCAAAGTTAGCCCGCAGCTGGCAGTGGCAGATCAGCCTGTGGAAGAACATGGGCCTGGACAGCGCCGCCGCCATCAGCCAGGCCGGCAGCGACGACGAGGCCCTGACAGCGCGCATCATGAAGCTCTACGAAGAGCGCCTGCTGGCCTACCAGGCGGTGGACTTCGATGACCTCATCGGCCTGCCCCTGCGCCTGCTGTCCGAGCACCCGCACGTGGCCCACAAGTGGCAGCGCCAGCTCAAGCACGTGCTGGTGGACGAATACCAGGACACCAACGCCACGCAGTACGAGCTGCTCAAGCTGCTGGTGGGTCCGCAAGGCATCTTCACGGCCGTGGGCGACGACGACCAGTCCATCTACGGCTGGCGCGGCGCCACGCTCGACAATTTGAAGCGCCTGCCGCAGGACTTCCCCAACCTCAAGGTCATCCCGCTGGAGCAGAACTACCGCTCCACCAGCGCCATCCTGCGCGCGGCCAACAACGTCATCCAGCTCAACCCCAAGCTGTTCCCGAAGACGCTGTGGTCCGACCTGGGCGAGGGCGAGCCCGTCAAGGTGGCCGAGTGCGACAACGAAGAGCACGAGGCCGAACGCGCCGTGGGCCGCCTCAATGCCATCCAAGCCGGCCTGGTCAGCAGCGGCCAGAACGCCGACTGGCACAACTTCGCCATCCTCTACCGCGCCAACCACCAGGCCCGGCCCTTCGAGCAGGCCTTGCGCAAGGCCAACATCCCCTACAAGGTTTCGGGCGGCCAAAGCTTCTTCGACCGCGCCGAGATCAAGGACCTCTGCGCCTGGCTGCGCCTGCTGCTCAACAACGACGACGACCCAGCCTTCCTGCGCGCCGTGACCACGCCCAAACGTGGCATCGGCCACCAGACCCTGGCCACGCTGGGCGAGTTCGCTGGCAAGTGGAAGGTCAGCCTGTTCGAGGCCCTGTTCGCCGAGTCGCTGGGTTCGGTGCTCAACCAGCGCGCGCTCGATGGGCTACACGAGTTCGGCCGCTACATCAACGAGTTCGAGGACAAGGCCCGCCAGACCTTCGGCAGCGAAGGCGCCAAGGAAATGCTGCTGGCCTGGCTCAAGGACATCGGCTACGAGCAGCACCTGCACGACAACGAGGAAAACGAGAAGGTCGCGGCGGCCCGCTGGTCCAACGTGATGGACTTCATCGACTGGGTGGCCAAACGCTGCGGCGGCGACATCGAGACCGACGGTGGCATGACGACCGAAACCGAGCGCCGCAGCGTCATCGAGGTGGCCCAGACCATCGCGCTGATCACTTCGCTGGCCGAGCGCGACTCCGACCAGAACGCCGTGGTGCTGTCCACCCTGCACGCCTCCAAGGGCCTGGAGTGGCCGCACGTGGTGCTGGCCGGCGTCAACGAGGGGGTGCTGCCCTTCTCGCGCGAGGAGGGCGAGATCCCACCCGGCCAGATCGAAGAAGAACGCCGCCTGATGTACGTGGGCATCACCCGAGCGCGCCTGAGCTTGAGCGTCAGCGTGCTCAAGCGCCGCAAAAAAGGGCGCGAGTACGTGCAGGCCGTGCCCAGCCGCTTCGTCGCCGAGATGAAGCTCAACGAGGGCGCGGTGCGCGAAGACCCGCGTGAGAAGCTGCGCCGACTGCGCGAGGAAATGGCCGCCAAGGCCAGCGCCCGCAGCGCCCTGCCCGATCCAGCCGCCTGATTTGCTTGTTGGAAATGGAAGTGAGTACAAACTCACTTTTGCCCACATCCTGCATTCGGGTCTGAGACGGGCAAAAAAAAGCCCGAGCACAAGGCCTCGGGCTGGGAATCCTTCCGTCAGCGGGTGCTGACCAGGCGTGGAGATGACAAACAAAACAAGCGAATGTGGGACACAGCTGGTTTCAAAAAGTTCCGGCCATCCGCGAAAATTTTTCTGCCCCAGCCCCAGGGCCACGCCGAGCCGGCGGCCGCGGCACAATCCGGGCTCTGACCGACCCCTTGGTGGACACCCGGAGTCGCCCCACTTTTTTTCGCAGGACCTCGCATCATGGAATGCACCATCCACTGGCAGCCGGCCTCCGGCATGGCCTTCATGGCCGAAACCGGCAGCGGCCACATCATCAACATGGATGGCGCCCCGGACGGCGGCGGCCGCAACCTGGCACCCCGGCCCATGGAAACCGTGTTGGCTGGCACGGGAGGCTGCACCGCCTATGACGTGGTGCTCATCCTCAAGCGCGGTCGCCACGACGTGCGCGGCTGCCAGGTCAAACTCACCGCCGACCGCGCCGAGGTGGACCCGAAGGTCTTCACCAAGGTCAACATGCACTTCACCGTGACCGGCGTGAATCTGACGGACACCGCCGTGGCGCGGGCCATCCAGATGTCGCACGAGAAGTACTGCTCGGCCAGCATCATGATCGGCAAGACCGCCGAAATCACGACCAGCTTCGAGATCGTTGCAGCGTGATTCTTTGACCGGGGGCTGACCCGGCTCAGATGCGGTGGGCGGTGGCCGTCATGACCTTGGCGGCCAGCTTCATCAGCCCGCGCACCGGCGCTGGCAGCGGTGTGCCACCGGCTTTCTCGGCGGCGTCGGCGTGGGCAACCTCGTCGTCGCGCATCTGCGCCACGATGGCCCGCGAGGCCTTGTCGGCGGCGGGCAGGCGGTCCATGTGCTCGTTGAGGTGGGCCTCAACCTGGCGCTCGGTTTCGACCACGAAGCCCAGGCTGTGGCGGTCACCCGCGCGCGCGGCGATCAGGCCAATGGCGAAAGAGCCCGCGTACCACAGCGGGTTGAGCAGGCTGGTGCGCCCGCCCAACTCCTTCAAGCGCTGTTCCGTCCAGGCGAGGTGATCGACCTCTTCGCGAGCGGCCGCCTCGAACTGGGCTTTCAGCAGCGGGTCGCGCGTGCCCCAGGCCTGCGAGGCGTATAGCGCCTGCGCACAGACCTCGCCCACGTGGTTGACGCGCATCAGCGCGGCCGACAGGCGCTTGTCTTCGGGGCTGAGCGCGGCATCACCCACATCCAGCGCATCGCCAGCCAGCACCGGCTTCGGGCACGGACGCGCAGCCACATGCTCGCCGAAAGCGGCGCGCAGGGCGGTGTCCAGCGACAGGATCAAGCGGTCACGGCCATCGTGCTGGATGGCGGACGGTGAAGCGGCAACAGCGTGGCCAGAGGTGTGAGCGGCGGTGTGCATGGGCGCGATGTTAGCGCCACCGCATGACGGCGCGCTTGCTTTGCATCACCCTTGAGTCGGCACAACGCCCTGGCTGCGCCGCCGGGGCGGGCACCGCGGCCTCACCGCTGCATCAGCCCGCGGCTCTTGGCGATCGACATCAACATCCCCAGCGCCAGGCCCAGTGTGACCATGGCCGTGCCGCCGTAGCTGATGAAAGGCAAAGGCACGCCCACCACCGGCAAGATGCCGCTGACCATGCCCATGTTGACGAAGGCGTAGGTGAAAAAACTCAGCGACAGGCTGCCCGCCAGCAGGCGCGAAAACAGCGTGGGCGCCTGCGCCGCGATGACCAGGCCACGGAAGATCAACGCCAGGAAGCCGGCCATGAGCAGCAGGTTGCCCACCAGGCCGTGTTCCTCGGCGTACGCGGCAAAGGCAAAGTCGGTCGTGCGCTCCGGGATGAACTCCAGGTGCGTCTGCGTGCCCTGCATGAAGCCCTTGCCGGTGACCCCACCCGAGCCAATGGCGATCATGCCCTGGATGATGTGGAAGCCCTTGCCCAGCGGGTCGGTGGTGGGGTCGAGCAGCGTGCAGACGCGGTTTTTCTGGTAGCCGTGCAGCCCGACCCATTTCACACCTGGCTGGCACAGGTCGCCCTGGTAGCTGACGATCAGCGTGATGCCGATGGCGCCGGACAGCAACACCGGCAAGATGAGGCGCCAGCTCAGACCGGCAAAAAAGATGACGTACAGGCCGGACGACAGCACCAGCAACGAGGTGCCCAGGTCCGGCTGCTTGAGCACCAGCGCCACCGGCGCCACAAGCAAGCCACCCGCCACGGCGAAATCCAGCGGACGCAGTTGCCCTTCACGGCGCTGGAACCACCAGGCCAGGGTCAGCGGCATGGCGATTTTCAGGATCTCCGAGGGCTGGATGACCACACCCAGGTTGAGCCAGCGGGTGGCGCCCTTCTTCGTCAAACCGAACAGGGCCGTGGCGATCAGCAGCAGCACACCCGCGGTGTAGAGCGGCACGGCCAGGGCCATCAGGCGCTGAGGCGGCACCTGGGCCACCACGAACAGCACCCCCGCGGCCAGCAACATGTTGCGCCCTTGGTCCAGGAAACGCGTGCCATGGTCAAAACCAACCGAATACATGTTGACCAGACCCAGCGTGCACAGGAAGCCCACGATGAACACCAGTGGCAGATCAAAGCCCTGGAAGACAGGCTTGATGCGCTGCCAAGGGGAAGGCTTGTCGAAAGCGACGTTCATGGGAGCTCCCGAGAGGCGAAGGGCGCGAGCGGCAAAGCTGCGGCGGGCGGCTTGGGGCGCGGGGGGGCGGGGGCAGGCACGGGCGATGACGGCGCTGCCCCTCCCGCGGTCGCAGCAGGCCCCGACGCCGAGGACGCCGCGGAAGCCGCCGCAGCGGCACTCACGGCGCTGGCCGCATCAGGCACCCCGGGCACATCGGCACCAAAGGCGTCCAGGCCGCGCGGCAAAGGCATGGCCGAGGCTTTGCGGGGCGTGCCCACCGGCGCCACGCCCTTGCCCACCTGGACCAGCGCGATGTCTTCCTCGCTGGGGTAGGTGTCGGTCAGCAGGTAGTCCAGCACGCGGCGGGCGATGGGCGCGGCCGACATCGAACCAAAGCCCGCGTTTTCGACAATGACGGCCAGCGCCACACGCGGCTTGTCCGTGGGTGCGAACGCCTCGTAGAGCGAATGGTCGCGCCGGTACTCGTCCACCTTGGACGCCACGTATTTCTCGTTCTGCCGCAGGCCCACGGCCTGGGCCGTGCCGGTTTTGCCACCGCTTTGATACGCGGCGCCCGCGAACACGCGCGTCCCCGTGCCCTCTTGCGTCACGCCGTACATCGCTTCGCGGATGAGCGCGGTGTGCTCGGGCTTGTACACCAGGGGCGCCAAGGCCTCGTTGGTCGTGAGCTGGCGCTCCCGCGTGACGACGTTTTCGATCTCACGCACAACGCGCGGTTGGTAGCGCTGCCCATCGCTGGCCAAGGTGGCCATGGCGGTGGCCACCTGCAGCATGGTGAAGGTGTTGTAGCCCTGGCCGATGCCCAGCGAGATCGTCTCGCCCGCGTACCAGCGCTTCATCTCCGGGCGCTTGTAGGAGCGACGCTTCCAATCGGTGGAGGGCAAGATGCCGGTGACCTCGCCCTTGAGGTCGATGCCCGTCAGGCGCCCGAAGCCCAGGGGTTCCATCTGGTCGTGGATGGTGTCCACCCCCAGCTCATTGGCCAGCGAATAGAAATAGACGTTGGAGGACTCGACGATGGCGCGGCGCATGTTCATGGCCCCACCGCGCTCGTTCTCCGGGCTGCGGAACTTGTGACCGCCAAACATGAAGACGCCGTTGTCCATGATGATGGTGTTGGGGTTGCGCTTGCCGGTGTTGAGGGCAGCCAGCGCCATGAAAGGCTTGTAGGTCGAGCCCGGTGGGTAGGTGCCGCGCAGGGCACGGTTCAGCAGAGGCTTGTCGGCGGACTCGTTGAGCTCTCGCCAGTTCTCGACGTCGATGCCATCCACGAACAGGTTGGGGTCGAAGGTCGGCTTGGACACGAACGCCAGCACCTCGCCGTTGCGCGGGTCGATGGCCACCAGCGCGCCACGGCGGTCACCGAACAGGCGCTCGATCAGGGCCTGCAGCTTGATGTCGATGGACAGGTGCACCGTGTTGCCCGGCGTGGCAGGGTTGGAGCGCAAACGCCGCACCGCGCGGCCGCCCGCGCTGGTCTCGACCTGCTCGAAGCCGGTGATGCCGTGCAGCTCTCGCTCGTAGCTTTGCTCGATGCCCAGCTTGCCGATGTACTCGGTGCCACGGTAGTTGGCCTGGTCCTCTTCGGGCCAGTCGTCCATGGCCTCGGCTTCGCGCTGGTTGATGCGCCCGATGTAGCCCAGCACGTGGCTGGCCAACTCGCCGTAGGGGTAGTGGCGGAACAGGCGCGCCTGGATGTCCACCCCCGGGAAGCGGTAGCGCTGGGCGGTGAAACGGGCCACTTCCTTGTCGGTCAGGCGCGTGCGGATGGGGATGGACTCGAAGCTTTTGGACTCTTCGCGCAGGCGCTTGAAGCGGCGGCGGTCGCGCACCTGGATGTCCACGATGCGGGCCAGCTCGTCGATGGTGGCCTCGACGTCGTCCACCTTGGACGGGGTGATTTCGAGGGTGTAAGCCGAGTAGTTGTTGGCCAGCACCACACCGTTGCGGTCAACGATGAGGCCGCGGTTGGGCACGATGGGCACCACCGCCGTGCGGTTGTTTTCGGCGCGCGCGGCCAGGTCGTCGTGGCGCTGGATCTGCAACACCGTCAGGCGGAACACCAGCAGGCCGAAACAGAACAACACGAAGCCGGCCGCGGCCCACAGGCGGGCGCGGAAGCGTCCGAGTTCCTGTTCGAGGTTCTTGAGCTCGGTCATGGCGGGTGCTGCTGGGTGGGCCTGAGCCTCACAGCGGACGGTTCTTGTCGCGGTCGGGCGGCCGGCGTTGCGGCGCCAACAGCATGAAGTTGGCCACCGGCCACAGCAATGCCTCCAGCGCGGGCGCCAGCACCAGGCTCCAGCCAGGGAAACTTGCGCCCGCGGCCATGCGCACCAGCAAGGACACGGCGTGCGCGGCCACGAACAGCGGCACGATCTGCACGGCCTGCGAGCCCACCGTGAACCACAGCAGGCGGCGGTGCACGGTGATGGCGAAGAAGCTCAGCAAGGTGTAGGACAGCGCGTGCTGGCCGAGCAGCGCGCCCTGGTGCACGTCCATGATCAAGCCGAACACGAAAGCGGCGCCCACACCCACGCGGCGAGGCTGGTGCACGTTCCAAAACACCACGGCCACGGCCAGGAAGTCCGGCACACCCGGCCAACGCCCCCAGGGCAGGATGTTGAGCGCCATGGCCAGCAGGAGGGACACCCAGATGAACACCGGGTTGACCGGCATCAGCAGCTCGTTGCCACGCGGCATCATGGGCGTGCTCCCGTGGCTGAGCCATGGTGGCCACCCTTGCCGTGGCGGCCCTTGTCTTCGGCGGCGGAGGCTGCGCCGGACGCTGCATCGGACGGCCGCTCCGGCATCTGGGTGGAAGCAGGCTGCAGCAGCAGCACATGGCGGGTGCTGTCCGGACTGCTCAGCGGTGTCAGGCCGATGCGCGCGAAGGCCGAGTCGGCACGGCGGTCCACCTGGGACACCTTGGCCACGGGCAGGCCGGCCGGATAGACGCCATCGAGGCCGGAGGTCTGCAAGGTGTCGCCCACCTGCACATCGGCGTTGCCGGCCATGAAGCGCAGCTCCATGCCGCGCGCCTGCGCCGTGCCGTAGGCCACGCCACGTTGCTGCGTGCGCACATTGACCACGGGCACGGCAGCGTCCTTGTCGGTCACCAACGTCACCTCGGCGGTGAGCGGGTACACGCGCGTGACCTGGCCCAGCACGCCGGTCTCATCGACCACGGGCGAGCCCAGCACCACGCCCTGGCTGCCGCCGTGATCGATCACGACCTTGCGGGTGAAGGGGTCCTGGGTGTCGTAGAGGATTTCGGCCGACGACGTGGCCACCTCGATGCGCGGGCGCAGCGCCAGCAGGGCGCGCAAACGGGCGTTCTCGCGGGCCAGCTCTTCCATGCGCATCACACGCTCGGCTTGGGTCGTGACCAGGTGCTGCGCACGGGACTGCACGGCGCGGGCCTCGTCCATGCCGGCGAAATAGTGCAAGAGCTGGTCCCAGGCGCGCGAGGGCGCCAAGAGGGCCTGCTGCACCGGGTTGAGCACCGTGGCCACGGCAGCGCGCACGGGCTGTGTCATCTTCCAGCGGGCATCGGCCACCATCAGGAAAATGGCCAGGGCGGCAAAAAACATCAGGCGCGTGAAGGCCGACGGCCCCTGCTTGAAGAAGGGGGGCGGGGTGCGGTCCAGCGTGGCCAGAGGCATGGTGGGCGGTTCAGCTCCGAGGCATCAGGCGCCGCACAAGCAGGGGGGAGAGCCATCGCGCGCCCACCGCTTGCGCCTAGAGGGGGTGGCCTATTCCGACGTGAAGATGCTGCCCAGGCGCTCCATGCGCTCCAGGGCCATGCCGCAACCGCGCACCACGCAGGTCAGCGGGTCTTCGGCCACCAGCACGGGCAGGCCGGTTTCTTCGGCCAGCAGGCGGTCCAGGTCGCGCAGCAGGGCGCCACCACCGGTCAGCATCATGCCGCGCTCGGCGATGTCGGCGCCCAGCTCGGGCGGGGTCTGCTCCAGGGCGTTCTTGACGGCGGACACGATCTGGTTGAGCGGGTCGGTCAGGGCCTCCAAGATCTCGTTGGACGAAATCGTGAAGCTGCGTGGCACGCCTTCGCTCAGGTTGCGGCCCTTGACTTCCATCTCCTTGACCTCGGAGCCCGGGAAGGCCGAACCGATGTGCTTCTTGATGGCTTCGGCCGTGGGCTCGCCGATCAGCATGCCGTAGTTGCGGCGGATGTAGTTGATGATGCTTTCATCGAACTTGTCACCACCGACGCGCACGCTGCCCTTGTAGACCATGCCGCCCAGCGAGATCACGCCGACTTCGGTCGTGCCGCCGCCGATGTCCACCACCATGGAGCCCGACGCTTCGGACACCGGCAGGCCGGCACCGATGGCCGCGGCCATGGGTTCCTCGATCAGGTAAACCTCGGAGGCACCAGCGCCCAGGGCCGATTCGCGGATGGCGCGGCGCTCGACCTGGGTGGAGCCGCAAGGCACGCAGATGATGATGCGGGGCGACGGCTTCAGGACCGAGCGCGGATGCACCATCTTGATGAACTGCTTGAGCATCTGCTCGGTGACGGTGAAGTCGGCGATCACGCCGTCCTTCATCGGGCGGATGGCCTCGATGTTGCCAGGCACCTTGCCCAGCATGGCCTTGGCTTCGGAGCCCACCGCCTGGATGGTTTTCTTGCCGTTGGGGCCACCCTCGTGGCGGATCGAGACCACCGAGGGCTCGTCCAGGACGATGCCCTTGTCACGCACGTAGATGAGCGTGTTGGCCGTGCCCAGGTCGATGGCCAGGTCGGTGGAAAAATACTTGCGGAACATGGAATACATGGCGATGGCGCTCCGGCTGCGGGCGGAGGTCGGCACCTGCGGGCGGGGTGCGGAGGAACTCACGCACAAAACACCCAACCAGCCAACCCGACGGGCCCGTGTGGCCTCTTAAATCTGACGACGGAATCTGACGACGAAACTGGGCCCGGACCGGCCCGCTGGCGACCTCGCAGCCTGAGCTGCGCGTCAAGAACTCTCCCCGCTTCTGGCAGCCCCTGCGACAACCCTGGTCGGGCTGAGCATCGCCGCCACAAAGACTTGTGGATAACCTAGGATAATACCGCAAGGTCTCCCCCTTTCCGGGGCTGCACCAACCGACTGTTACCCCTGGATGAAGCCATGGCCCTGACCCCCACGGAAGTCAGCCGCATTGCCCAGTTGGCGCGCCTTGAATTGCGCGACGACGAGCAGGCTGCGATGCTGACCCAGCTCAACGAATTCTTCGCCATCGTCGAGAAGATGCGCGCCGTCGACACCTCGGGCGTCGAGCCCCTCTACACCCCGCTGTCGGCCATCGAGGACGTCACCCTGCGACTGCGGGAGGACACCGTCACCGAAGGCGACAACCGCGAGGCCAACATGGCCAACGCCCCGGCCCGCGACGAAGGCCTGTTCCTGGTGCCCAAGGTGATCGAATGAGTGCCATGACCGCCCTCCCTCTGCACGACCTGACCCTGGCCCAGCAAAGCCAGGCCCTGAACAGCGGCCAGACCACCTCGGTGGCCCTGACCCAGCACGCCCTGGACCGCATTGCGGCGCACGCCGCGCTCGGCGCCTTCCTGCACATCGATGCCGACGGTGCGCTGGCCGCCGCTGCAGCCTCAGACGCCCGCCGCGCCGCGGGCCAGGCCCTCGGCCTGCTGGACGGCGTGCCGATCGCGCACAAGGACATCTTCGTGACGCAGGGCCTGCCCACCACGGCCGCCTCCAAGATGCTCCAGGGCTACCAGAGCCCCTTCGACGCCACCGTCGTGGCCCAGCTCAAGGCTGCTGGCGTGGTCAACGTGGGCAAGCTCAACTGCGACGAGTTCGCCATGGGCGGCGCCAACGAGAACTCCGCTTACGCCAAGGCCCGCAACCCCTGGGACACCGGCCGCATTCCCGGCGGCTCCTCGGGTGGCTCGGCCGTGGCTGTGGCCGCGCGCCTGGTGTCGGCCACCACCGGCACCGACACCGGTGGTTCGATCCGCCAGCCCGCAGCGCTCACCGGCATCACCGGCATCAAGCCCACCTACGGCCGCTGCTCGCGTTTCGGCATGATCGCCTTCGCCTCCTCGCTGGACCAGGCCGGCCCCATGGCCCGCACCGCCGAAGACTGCGCCCTGATGCTGGACGCGATGAGCGGCTTCGACGAACGCGACGCCACCAGCGCCGAGCAGGTCCGCACGCACGACGGCGCCCCGACGGCCAACCGCCCCGGCGTGATCGGCCGTGACCTGGCCGCGCTGTCGCTGGCCGCCAAGCTGGCCGACAAAGCCCGTCCGCTGGCCGGTTTGCGCGTCGGCGTCCCGAAGGAATTCTTTGGCGAAGGCGTGAGCGCCGATGTGCTGGCCGCCACGCGCGCCGCGCTGGCCCAGCTTGAGGCCCTGGGCGCCACGCTGGTGGACGTCAGCCTGCCGCGCACCGAGCTGTCGATCCCCGTGTACTACATCATCGCGCCGGCCGAGGCCTCGTCCAACCTGAGCCGCTTCGATGGCGTCAAGTTCGGCCACCGGGCAGCCAAGTACAGCGATCTGAACGACATGTACCGCAAGACGCGCGCCGAAGGCTTCGGCCCCGAGGTCAAGCGCCGCATCATGATCGGCGCCTACGTGCTGAGCCACGGCTACTACGACGCCTACTACATGCAGGCGCAAAAGCTGCGCCGCATGATCGCCGATGACTTCCAGGCCGCCTTCAAGGTGTGTGACGTGATCGCCGGTCCGGTGTCGCCCACGGTGGCGCGCGCCATCGGCTCCTCGACCGACCCGGTGCAGGAGTACCTGGCCGACATCTTCACGCTGCCCGCGTCTCTGGCTGGCCTGCCTGGCATGAGCGTGCCTGCCGGCTTTGGCGAGCACAGCCTGCCCGTCGGCTTGCAGCTCATTGGCAACTACTGGCAAGAAGCCCGCCTGCTGCACATGGCCCAGGCCTTCCAGCAAGCCACCGACTGGCACACCCGTGCGCCAGCCGCAGCGACCGCACAGGCCTGAAGACGAACCCAGCGAGACACCCCATGAGCTCCCCCGCGACCCCCAAGATGGTCCGTGGCTACGAAGTCGTCATCGGCATCGAAACCCACGTCCAGCTCTCGACCCAGTCGAAGATCTTCTCCGGCGCCTCGACCCAGTTTGGCGCCGCGCCCAACACACAGGCCTGCCCCGTGGACATGGCCCTGCCCGGCACCCTGCCGGTGATGAACAAGGGCGCGGTCGAACGCGCCATCGCGTTCGGCCTGTCGGTCGGCTCGCACATCGCGCCGCGCTCCATCTTCGCGCGCAAGAACTACTTCTACCCCGACCTGCCCAAGGGCTACCAGATCAGCCAGTACGAGATCCCCGTCGTGCAAGGCGGCTCGGTCAGCTTCTTCGTGGGCGAGACGCCGCACACCGTGCGCTTGGTGCGCGCCCACCTGGAAGAAGACGCGGGCAAATCCCTGCACGATGACTTCAGCGGTTTCAACGGCGAGAAGTCCTCGGGCATCGACCTCAACCGCGCGGGCACGCCACTCATCGAGATCGTCACCGAGCCGGACATCCGCACCAGCGCCGAGGCCGCCGAGTACGCGCGCGCCCTGCACACCCTGGTGGTGTGGCTGGGCATCTGCGACGGCAACATGCAGGAAGGCTCCTTCCGCTGCGACGTCAACATCTCGGTGCGCAAGCCGGGCGCACCCCTGGGCACACGCCGCGAGATCAAGAACCTCAACAGCTTCAAGCACATCGTGCAGGCCGCTGACTACGAGATCAACTGGCAGATCGACGAAATCGAAGACGGCCGCGCCATCCAGCAAGCCACTGTGCTGTTCAACCCCGACACGGGCGAGACGCGCGCCATGCGCAGCAAGGAAGACGCGCACGACTACCGCTACTTCCCCGACCCCGACTTGCCGCCGTTGGTGATCGCGCCAGAGTGGGTGGAGCGCGTGCGCGCGCAGATGCCCGAGTTGCCCCGCGTGATGGCCGCGCGCTTCGTGGCCGACTACGGCCTGCCCGAGTACGACGCGACGATGATGACGCAGTCCAAAGCCTTTGGTGCCTTCTTCGAGGCCGCGGCGAAGGCCTGTGGTCAGGCGAAGCTGGTGTCGAACTGGCTGATGGGCGAGGTCTCGCGCCGCTTGAACGCGGCAGAACAAACCATCGAAGCGTCACCCGTGTCGCCCGCGCTGCTGGCCGCGATGATCTCCCGCATCGGTGACGGCACCATCTCGAACAACGGCGCCAAGCAGGTGTTCGATGCCCTGTGGTCGGGTGAAGGAGAAGGCAGCGGCGAGGCCCGTGTGGACGCGGTCATCGAGGCCAAAGGCCTCAAGCAGATGAGCGACACCGGCGAGCTGGAGAAGATCCTCGACGACATCCTGGCGGCCAACGCCAAGTCGGTCGAGGAGTTCCGCGCCGGCAAGGAAAAGGCCTTCAATGCGCTCGTGGGCCAGGCCATGAAGGCCACCAAGGGCAAGGCCAACCCCGCCACCGTCAACGAACTGCTCAAGAAGAAGCTGGCTGGCTGATGACCCTGCGCGTCTTCCTGATCAACCTGGACCGTTCCACGGACCGCCTGGCACGCTGCGCTCCCCTGCTCGACCGACTCGGCGTCGAATGGCAAAGGGTGCCCGGCGTGGAAGGCCGCCAGCTCTCACCCGAGCACGTGGCTGCGCTGAACCCGCACCCCGCACCGCATGACGAGTGGTTCCGACGCCTCACGCCTGGCGAGATCGGCTGCTTCCTGAGCCACCTGCGCTGCTGGCAGTTGATCGAGGCTCAAGACCTCGACTGCGCGGTGATCCTGGAGGACGACTTCGACGTGCACGAGGCCTGCACCTTGGCGCAGCTGGAGGCCCTGGCTCGGTCTGCCACCGGCGCAGCCCCATGGGATGTGCTCAAGCTGACCCGGCTGCGCAAGGGGGCACGCACCGTCGCGCAACTGGACGGCGGCTTGTCGCTGTGCGAGGGCGGCAGCGGCCCGGAAGACGGCTGTGGCTACATGGTTTCACGGCGCGGCGCCACCAAGCTGACCCCGCGACGCGAGCACCTGCTCAGGCCGGTTGACTTCGAGCTCAAACACGTGTGGGAACGCGACCTGACCGTTTACTCGGCCTGTCCAGACATGTTCTGGCAAGTCGGCTCGGACATCGCGGCATCCCAGATCGGGGACGGGCGCGCGGCCTACCGGGACCTGCCTGCCTGGCAGAAGGTCCGCGTTTACTGGCGCAAGCACCGCTACCACATCCGCTTCTGGCTGTCCAAGCACCTGGGGCTCATGCGCCGCAACGTGCTGGGCTGAGCCCGGGCAGGCCCGACCGAAGTCGCCACGCCCGGCACCAAGCTGGCGCCTGCAGTCAGGTCTTGGCGACCCAAGCCAGAAGCCAAGGCCTAGCATCGGATGCAACGTCCACACCATCCCGATGCCTCCATGAGCCTGGCCGCACCACACCCTCACGCCCACCCATCCACCTTGCGCACCTGGCTGCTCAGGGGCCTGGCCCTGATGGGCGTTCTGGCCATGCTGTTCTACGGACTGCTGGCCATCGACGCCGGCGTCACCAATCACCGGGCAGCGGGCAATGCCGACGTGGCAGCCCAGCGCGAGGCCATGCAGGCCAGGGCTGAATCCGGTCAGCCACTCGGCACGGTGCGCGAAGTCGCCGAACACTCGGGGCTGGCCGTGGCATTGCTGTCGCAGGTCAGCTCGACCACCTACGCGTTCGGGGAAAAGGGCCTCAGCGAGACCCTGATCCACTACGCCACCATGCCCCGAGCCAACGGCGTGACGCTGTCTGTGCACAACGTCCTCGGCGGCATCACCATGCTGTTTGGTGCGCTGCAGTTCTGGCCTGCGTTCCGGCGCCGCTACCCCACCTGGCACCGCGCCTTTGGCCTGACCTACATCCTGGCCGCCCAGGGCGCCATGATCGCGGCCATGATCTTCCTGGTGCGCACGCCCGTCCACCTCATCTACGACCAGCTCACGTTCTACATCGGCCTGTGGGGCCTGGCCATCGGCGTGACCGCGACCTTGTGGATGGCCATCTACTCGATGGCACGCAAGCGCATCGCTCAACACCAGGGCTGGATGGCGATGAATTACGGCATGCTGCTGACCGCCCCCATCCAGCGATATGGCTGGGTCGCCTTCGGCGCAGCCGACCCCCAACTGCGGCAACTGGAAGGCAACTACGCCGTCACAGCCGTGCTGGTGCCCTTGTGCGTGCTGATCGGCTACGGCCTGTTCACCATCAACCGCTGGCTGCAAACCGAGCGTCCCGCCAAGGTCGTGGCGCGCATCGCCGAACCCTTCGGGGCGCAGCGGCAAATCGGCCGCCTGCTGGCCTGGGTGACCTTGCCCGTGCTGGCCTTCGCCGCATGGACGACGCTGCAACACATGCTGGTCTCCCCGGGTCTGGCACACGCGGCTGGCGCCACCGAACTGATCCCCGCAGGCGTGATCGCGCTGGATCAGGCCGTGGTCGTCGCCGACGAGGCCTCCCGCATCGCCTTCACCTTGGCCACGGTGCTCGGCCTGGCGGCCTTGGGCGCGTGGCTTTGGCAAACCGCGCTGCGCCAGGCACCAACCATCCCACACCTGACCGGCTGGGTGCTGGCGGGCGCCAGCGCCGCCGTGGGCCTGGTGCTCGTGCATTGGGGCATGAAGCTGGGCATGCCCAGCTTCGCCACGCTGCACGGCGGCGCACTGCACGTGTTCGGCGGCGCCATGACCCTGATGTTCTCCGCGCTGTTTGCGTGGGCCCTGTCTCGTGGTGAACTGGCCTGGGCGAGCGAGTGGTCCTGGTTCCTGCTGGCCTGCCTCGTGGCGACCCCTGCCCTGTACTGGACCCTGCCGGTGGTCCATCTCGTCGGCATCGATCAGGCCTATGCGCAGACCGGACATGGCTGGCGCCTCGCCGCCTACGGCCAATGGATGCTGTTGATCGGCGCGTTCCTGTGCGCCATCCACAGCCAGGCCACACATGCCAAACTTGCTCGCTGAGTTGGACACACGAGCGATCGCACATGGCCACCCCTGACCGCATCCTGCGAACCCTGAAGTTCCCGATCCAGTACCTGGAGATCGGCGAATCGATGGCGCGAGAACTCGGTCAGGACATCGGCGCGCTTTACGAGGCGTGCGGCGTCGAGGTGCCGCAGCCTTTCATGCCCTGGGTCACCATGGACGGGGTGCAGATGAAGCGCTCGCTGGCGCACTTTCTCTCGGTCTGCCCACCAGGTACGCCGCCGGTGGTGCCATTCATGGATCACTTCCCGCTGACCGCCCACGGGCCCGTCGGCATGCTGGCCATCACATCGGCCAACCTCGGCGAAGCCTTGCAAGGCGCCTTGCGCTACGCCCCCCTCGTCATGCCGGCGTTCCGCATGCACCGGGAGGACGTGGGCCACGCGCTTCACATCATCGTGGAGCCCCTGCACGACTTCGGCGAAGTCCACCACTTCTTCACGGAAACGGTGGTGCTGGCGCTCACCAAAGTGCTTCCGTTTTTGAAGCAGCCCATCGAGGGCGCGTCGGTGCACTTCCAGCATGCGCCCTTGGGCGACGCCCCAGCCTACGAGCGGGCATTCAACGGGCAGTTCCTGTTCGGCAGCGCACAAAACAAACTCGTCATCCCGCGCAGCGCCTTGAGCATCCCCTTGATCGCCCCCAGCAAAGCCTCTCACATGATGATGAAGGCCTCGCTGGAGCAGCAACGCCTGGCCCGGCAGGACACCAAGCTCGTGACACAGGACGTCAAGGCGCACCTGCGCATGGCCTTGCAGAAAAAGCGCACGGTCACGGCCGATTCCCTGGCCGAGTCGCTGGCGATGTCACCGCGCACCTTGAGCCGCCGCCTGCAGGAAGAGGGCAGCACGGTGCCCCAACTGCGGCAGGAGGTCAGCCTCGAGCACGCGCACTCGCTGCTGATGGAAACCCAACAGAGCATCCAGCAGATCGCCGAGGCCTGTGGTTTTGCCGACGCCACCTCCTTTGCGCGGGCCTTCAAGCGCGCCAACGGACACACCCCGAGCGACGCGCGCGACAGGCGCACCACACCCCACCCTCAGCAAACCCCCACGTGACCCCCACATGACCCACCCACACCGCTTGCGCGCCGCCGCTTACATCGTGGTCGCCGCCGCCGCCCTGTTCGCCACCGGCAGCCAGCTGGGCACCTACCTGCCGCTTGGCCTGATCGAGGGCAATGTGCGCTTCTGGAGCGACACCCTGGCCAACCCGGCCAGCCGCTTCATCACCGTCGACATCTTCTTCGTCTTCCTGGTGGTGTGGCACTGGATGCTGCGCGAAGCGCGGAGGCTGGGCATGGGCGGCATCGCCTGGTACTTCGCTGGCAGCCTGCTGGTGGCCTTCAGCGCAGCCCTGCCCCTGTTCATGCTGCACCGCGAGCGTGCCTTGCAGCGGCGCAGCAAGGAGGCGCCGCCAGCACAGGACGTGCCGTTGGGCACAGGTGGGTGGCTCAGCCTGGTGGCGGTGGCCGCAGGCACGATCGCCTACAGCTGGCGCTCGCTGCTGCCCGCTTGAGCCTGGGCGCGAACCCTCAGCGCTTGTTGCGGGCCTGCTCGGGGCTTGAGGCCGGCGGCACCGACCCCGGCGCAGCCCCGGCCCACAGGCGGCGCAGGCGGGCCAACTCGGCGTCATAGAGCGCATTGATGCGCACCGTCTCGGCGCTCTGGTTCTGGATGATGTCGCGCTGCGCCTGTTGCTGGGCGTCGTTGGCTTCCAGCTTGGACTTGAGCTTGTAGGGCAGGCGGCGGCCTTTGTAGAACTCGGTCTCGGCCAACAAAGGCTGGCGCTCGTCCAACAGGTCCTGCAGACGCCGCTCAGACAAGGCGACGCCACGGCGCAGATCGTCGAGCGCGGCCTCGCGGGCCTTGTTGTGCGCGGCCTCGTCGGGGAAGCGCAGCATCAGGTTGCGGTCGCGCCGCACGGCATCTTTTTGCGCAGCCTGGGCTTGTTCCTGCAGCCGCTGGCGCTCTTCGGCCAGGGCGCGCTCCTCGGCATTCATGCGTGGCGGCAGGGTCTGGCGCTGCGAGCCATCCTTGTTGAGCACGCGCTGCTCGCGGTCCAGGCACTCGGCGATCGGGCGGTCGGAGGTGTGGCGCTTGCCCGTGGCGTCCACGCAGGAATAAATGCCCGCAGCTTGGGCCGGCGCGGCCAGCGCCAACCAGGTCACGCCCAGCGCAACCCACGGTGACATGCGCGCCAAGGCGCACGCCAGCAAGCCCCGCCCCTGCGGGCGATGCAAATGGCTTGACCGACGGTCATCGACGACCGACAACGGGCTCATGTGTGCTCCTGGGCTGCAAAGCCCCTCTCCTGGATCTGATTTTGGATGTGATCAGACGATCATAAAACGTCTCAGACACCGTAACGTTGACGGTAAGCCAACACAGCTGGACGGGCAGCCACCAGGGCAGGGTCGGATTGCCCATCCAGGAAGCCCATCAGGTCGGCCAGCGTGGCAATCGCCACCACCGGAAGGCCATAGTGCTGCTGCACCTGCTGCACGGCGCTCTCAGAAGCGTCCTGGCCGTTGGCCGTGGCTTGTTCCTGGCGGTCCAGGGCGATGGTGACACCACAAGGCGTGGCGCCCGCTGCCTTGATCATCTCGATGGACTCGCGCACCGAGGTGCCTGCCGAGATCACGTCGTCGATGATGAGCACGCGGCCCTGCACCGGCGCGCCCACCAGGGTGCCGCCCTCGCCATGGTCTTTCGCTTCCTTGCGGTTGTAGGCGAAGGGCTTGTTCTGCCCCAGGCGGGCCAGTTCGATGGACACCGCGGCGGCCAGGGTGATGCCCTTGTAGGCCGGGCCGAACAGCATGTCGAACTGCAGGCCGGACGCGACCAGGCGACGTGCATAGAATTCGGCCAGACGGCCCAGCTTGGCGCCGTCATCGAACAGACCGGCGTTGAAGAAATAAGGCGACAGCCGGCCTGCCTTGGTTTTGAACTCCCCGAAGCGAAGCACCTTGGATTCAACGGCGAAGGCCACGAAGTCCTGGGCCAGGGTGTCTTGTGCGGGGGAGTTGCTCATGATGGTGGTGCGCTGTGTTTCGACTGGTCTCTTTCAACCTCAATGGCGTCCGCTCGGCGGCCAACAAGGGCTTGCTGCCATGGGCGGAAGCCCATGCAGCCGATTGTATGGGCGTGCAGGAACTCAAGGCCCAGGCGGCCGACATGGGCCCGGAGCTGCGCGAGATCGCCGGCATGCCCGGGCATTTCCACCATGCGGAAAAGAAGGGCTACTCCGGCGTGGGCTTGTACAGCCGTCACGCACCGTCCGACGTCATCATTGGGCTGGGCGCGGCTGAGCACGCCGTGGATGGCTGCGGCGAGTTCGACGCCGAAGGCCGCTACGTCGAGATGCGCTTCGACAAGCCCGGCCGCAAGCTCTCCGTCATCAGTTGCTACTTTCCCTCAGGCTCCAGCAGCGAAGAACGCCAGGAGGCCAAGTTCCGCTTCCTCGACGTCATCCGTCCGCACCTGGCCAAGCTGCGCGCCGAGCGCGAGTTCATCCTGGTCGGTGACGTCAACATCGCGCACAAGGAAGCCGACCTGAAAAACTGGAAGGGCAATCTGAAGAACTCGGGCTTCCTGCCAGAGGAACGCGCCTGGATGACGCAGCTGCTGGAGCCGGCCGGCGACATCGGGCTGGTTGACGTGTACCGCCGCCTGCACCCCGACACGACCGACGCCTGCTACACGTGGTGGAGCAACCGCGGCCAGGCGCGCGCCAAGAACGTGGGCTGGCGCATCGACTACCACTTGGCCACGCCCGGCTTGGCGGCCACGGCCAAGACCGCCAGCGTCTTCAAGGACCAGTGGTTCAGCGACCACGCCCCGCTGACCATCGACTACGACTTCAGCATCTGACGGCGACAAGGCACGACTCAGCGCGGGGCCTCGTCCTGCGTGAACCCTTCGAGCACGACCTTGCCACGTGCCTGCCCTGATTCGATCAGGGCATGGGCACGCCGCAGGTTGGTCGCGTTGATGGCACCAAAGTGCTCGGCCACGGTGCTGCGCAGGGTGCCGGCGTCCACCAGCCGGGACACCTCGGTCAGCAGCCGGCGCTGCTCGGCCATGTCCGCGGTCTGGAACAGCGAGCGCGTGAACATCAGCTCCCAGTGAAGCGACACGCTCTTGCGCTTGAGCAGGCGCACGTCGATGGGTGCCGGGTCGTCGATCAGGGCGATGCGGCCTTGCGGCGCAATGGCCTCCGCGTACTGCGCGAAGTGCTGGTCAGTCTGCGTCAGGCTGGCGATGTGCGTGACCTGCGGCACACCGATGCGCTGCAGCTCTTCGGCCAGCGGGCGTGTGTGGTCGATGACGTGGTGGGCGCCGAGTTCGCGCACCCAGGCCTGGGTTTGCGGGCGCGAAGCCGTGCCAATGACGGTGGCGCGGGTGAGCTGGCGCGCCAGTTGCGTCAGCACCGACCCCACACCCCCAGCGGCCCCGACGATGAGCAGGCTTTGCGGTGCGAGGGGCTCGGCGGCGCTCAGGCCGAGGCGGTCGAACAGCAGCTCCCAGGCGGTGATGGCGGTCAGCGGCAGGGCCGCGGCCTGGGCGAAGTCCAGCGTCTGCGGCATCGGCCCGACGATGCGCTCGTCGACCAAGTGCAGCTCGGCGTTGGTGCCGGGGCGGGTGATGTCGCCCGCGTACCAGACCCGATCGCCCACGCGGTATGCCGTGACCTCCGGCCCCACCGCGCGCACCACACCGGCCGCATCCCAGCCCAGCACCTTCCAGCCGCCGTCGGGCGCGCTGGTGCCACGGCGCACCTTGGTGTCCACGGGGTTGACGGAGATCGCGCGCACCTCGACAAGCAGGTCGCGCCCGTGCGGCACCGGATCGGGCAAGCGGATGTCTTCCAGCCCGGGGGCATCGGTGAGCGCATCGGTGAGCGTGTGGGCCTGGCGGTAGGCGATGGCTTTCATGGGGGCTCCTGGGCAAGGCCGTCATCTTCCGGGAATTGGGATGGCCCTGCACCGGGCTGGCGTTTTCTTGCACCAAGCGCTACACTGTGGGGTTGTCCCCACAAGCGGGGAAAATGTTGTGTCCAACCCCCCTTCCCCAACACACTCAAGGAAGCCCCTTGTCCAAAGAAGACCTGATTGAAATGCAAGGCAAGGTGGACGAAGTCTTGCCCGACTCCCGCTTTCGCGTGACCCTGGACAACGGCCACACCCTGATCGCCTACTCGGGCGGCAAGATGCGCAAGAACCACATCCGCATCCTGGCCGGCGACAAGGTGTCGCTGGAGCTGTCGCCCTACGATCTGAGCAAGGGCCGCATCACCTTCCGTCACATCGAAGGTCGCGGACCGGGCATGCCCCCACCGCCGCGCAAGCGCTGACCTCTCCGGATTTCAGGCCTGCACCGCGGGCTGGCTGCGCGCCACCGAGGGCGGCAGTCCGAACAGGCGCTTGAACTCCCGGCTGAACTGCGAGGCACTGCCATAGCCCACCCGGTAGGCCGCTTCGGCTGCGCCCAGGTCGTGGTCCAGCATCCAGCTGCGCGCGAGGTGCAGCCGGGTGAGCTTGAGGTATTGCAGCGGCGCGTGCCCCGTCACCCGCTTGAAGGCCTCATGGAAGGCCGAGACGCTCATGCCCGCATCCCGCGCCAGGGCTGCGATGCTGAGGTCACGCGCCGGGTCGGCCCGCATTTGTTCGATGCTGCGGAACACCCGACCCAATCGCCCTTGTGAGGCCGCCAAGGCACGCAAGCCCATGCCTGCCGGCCCCTGCAGCACGCGGTAGTGCAGCTCGCGCAGCAACTGCGGGCCCAGCACGCGGCAGGGCTCGGCATCGCCCAAGACGTCCAGCAGGCGCGTGAGCACGTCGGCCAAGGCCGCGTCCATCGGCGCCACGCCCAGGCCTCGCAACAAGGCACCCGGCGGCACGGGCGGCAGCGGGTCCATCTGACAGGCCAGCTCGGCCACCACCGACATGTCGATGCGCACCGACAGTGCCAGCATGGGCTGCCCTGGCTGCACCACCGTGTCGCAATCGAATTGCATGGGCAAGGCCACCACCAGGATCTCGCCCGGCGCGTAGGCCACCACCTCGCCGCCCACGTGGCTGCGCTTGAGGCCCTGCCCCAACAGCACGATGGCGGGCTCCTGCAGCACCGGCGCCGGCGTGGTGCTGGCGTCGGCCCGCATGAAGGTGACGCCGTCCAGCGGCGCGGCATGGAAGCCCGCCTCGGGGATGAGGCTCGCCATCAAGCGCCGGTGGGCGTCCAGGCTGGGTTGCAGGGAGGGGGACAAGGCAGGTGCTGGCGCCATGCCCCATGCTAGCACTTTGGAGAATCAGGCAAGCAAGCCGGAAGATTCGGCATTCACGCGGAGGGCATCCGGAGTTTCAATCCAGTCACACCTTCAACACCCCTTCACACCGGAGCCCCTCATGTCGAAAAAAATCCTGGTTGCCGTCTCCAGCTTCGAGAAGTACCCCAACCTGCCCCGCGCCACCGGCCTGTGGCTGGGCGAGGCCGTGCACTTCGTCCAGAAGGTCGAGGCCGCAGGCTACAGCGTGGACTTCGTCAGCCCCCGCGGCGGCTACACGCCGATCGACCCGCACAGCCTGGCCATGGCCGAACCGGTGGACTGGGCGTGGTACCAGGACAAGGCCTTCATGAACCGCCTGGGCAACACCCTGCGCCCCGACCAGGTCAAGGCCGACGACTACGTCGCCATCTACTTCGCCGGCGGCCACGGCGTGGTCTGGGACTTCCCCGATGACGCAGGCCTGCAAGCCCTCAGCCGTGACATCTACGAGGCTGGCGGCTATGTCACTTCGGTCTGCCACGGCGCGGTGGGGCTGCTCAACATCCGCCTGTCCAACGGTGCGTTGCTGATTCAGGGCAAGAAGGTGACGGGCTTCTCCAACGAAGAAGAAAAACTCGCCGGACTGGACGCCCATGTGCCGTACCTGACCGAAACCGAGTTGGTCCAGCGCGGCGCGCACTACCAGCACGCTGACGCTCCCTGGCTGCCCTTCGCCGTGGCGGACCAGCGGGTCATCACCGGCCAGAACCCGGCTTCGGGTGGACCCGTGGCCGAGTTGCTGCTGAAGGCCCTGGCGGGCTGACGGACACATGGGGGCGGGCAGGTTCTGCGCCCAAGCTGCGAATTGGCCCCGCCAAGCCGCGCTCATCGGCACTTGGCAAGCCCAGCCGCGCGCCTACAGTCAAGGCTCCAACGTCCTGACCCGGAGCCTTGCCATGGCACGTCGCGCGCCCCACTCCCTGTCTCTGCTGGCCCTGAGCAGCTTCGGCCTGGCCAGCCTGACCCTGGCGCCCGCCAGCCATGCGGGCGAGGTGTATGCCAGTGTGGGCCTGCCAGGCGTCGTCGTGGGCTATGCGCACACGGTGAATCAGCAACTCGGTCTGCGCGTGGACGCTGGCACCACCGGCTCGTTCACCCGCAGTCGCACGGAATCGGGCATCCCCTACAGCGGCAAGTTCAAGTACAACCGCATCGGCCTGTTTGGCGACTACTTCCCGTTTGGCGGACGTTTTCGCTTCACCACGGGCTTGACGATCAACGACACCGCCCTCACGCTGAAAACGCGCTTTGACGGCAACACCTCGGTCACGTTCAACCAGACGACCATCACGCCCACCGCCAACGACCGCTTCGATGCGACGGTGAAGATCCCGCGCATCACGCCCTACTTCGGCCTGGGCTGGGGCCACCAGGCGCGCGAAGCCGGTTTGGGTTTCGTCGCCGATGTCGGCGTGTCCATCGGGCGGGCCAAGCTCAGCGTGGACCAGAACCTGCTGGAGAACTACCCCGGCATCCTCACTCAGAACGACATCGACGTGAAAACCGGCGAACTGCGCGACAACGTCGCCAAGGTCCGCGTGCTGCCGCAGGCCAGCATCGGCCTGAGCTACCGCTACTGAGGCTGCGCCAGAGGCCCCATCGCCCCATCACACCGCGCGTGGCGCCGCCGCAGCACGAACCGCCTTCAGCAGCTCCAGCAGCAGCAAGCAAAGCACCCCCACCGCCACCGCGCCGCCCAGCGCCGGGACCGACAGCGGCCCGAAGTGGAACAACCCGCGCAGCGGTGTCCACAGGAGGATGCCGCCCAGCACCACGGCAATGCCCAGCAGCATGCGCCACAGCGCGCCATTGGCCCGCCGCAGCGCCACCCACACGGGCTGGGTGAGCGTGCGGTTGCTCAAGATCAGCGCCACATCGGCCACCACCAGCGCCACGAAGCCCGCCGTGCGCGCCTGGGCCTCGTCCAGGGCACCCAGCCATGTCTGTGCGCCCGCATCGGACGACAGCAACCAGGCGTACCAGCCGCCCACGCACACCAGCACCACCGCGCCTTGCAGCAAGCTCCAGAGCACCTGGGCGCGGTCGATCAGCGGCGCACCAGGTCGCCGCGGGGGCCGCCGCATGGCGTCGGGCTCGGCGGCTTCGGCCTCGAACACCACCGAGCACACCGGGTCGATGATCAGCTCCAGGAAGGCGATGTGCACCGGCATGAACAGCAGCGGCCAGCCCGCCAGCAAAGGCCACAGCGTCAGCCCAGCGATCGGCACATGCACGGCCAGCACGAAGGCCATGGCCTTGCGCAGGTTGTCGTTGATGCGCCGACCCAAGTGCACGGCCTGCGCAATGGCCTGGAAGTCATCGTCGAGCAGCACCAGGGACGCCGCCTCGCGGGCCACATCGGTGCCCCGCGCGCCCATGGCCACGCCGATGTCGGCGGCTTTGAGCGAGGGCGCGTCGTTGACGCCATCGCCCGTCATCGCGACGATCTCGCCACTGGCTTGCAAGGCCCGCACGATGCGCAGCTTCTGCTCGGGCATGACCCGCGCGAAGACGTGGGTGTCGCGCACACGCAAAGCCAAATCGGCATCCGAGAGGCCTTGCAGCGCCTCGCCCCGCAAGGCACCACCACGCACGTCGATGCCCGCCTGCTCGGCGATGGCCAGCGCGGTGGCCGGGTGGTCGCCCGTGACCATGGCCACACGGATGCCAGCTTCGCGGCAACGCGCCACCGCCTCTTGAACGCCCGGGCGCAGCGGATCGAGCCAGCCGATCAGGCCCAGGAACTCGAAATCGTAGTCATGCTGGATGGCCGGCCAGGCCTCACCGGGTGCAGGCCCCTCGCGGCGGGCCTGCGCCACACCGAGCACCCGCAGGCCGCGCGCGGCCATGGCCTCGGCCTGCTGCCGCCATTCGGCGCGCAAGGCATCGGGCAGGTGGCAGAGGTCGGCGACGGCCTCGGGCGCACCCTTGGCTGCGATCAGGTGCTGGCTGTGCCCAGGCTGCTCCCACACGTGCGACATCGCCAGCAGCTCGGGGCTCAGGGCGTACTCGCGCGCCAGGCGCCAGTCGGGGTGCAGGTGGGTCTGCATGTGGACACGCTCGGGCTCGGGCAGTTGCTCGCGGGCCAGGCGCCAAAGGGCCAGCTCCATGGGGTCCAGCGGCTCGGTCTGGCTGGCCAGCACGCCGTACTCCAGCAGCGGGTGGAAGGCCTCGGGCAGGCTGGGTGTCAGCGGTTCAGCGGGCGGCACGCGCCAGGTCTGCCCGGCCACGCACAGTTCGGCCACGGCCATGCGGTTGAGCGTGAGCGTGCCGGTCTTGTCGGTGCACAGCACGGTCGCCGCACCCAGCGTTTCGATGGCGCTGGCACGGCGCACCAGCACGCGCGCTGCCGACAGGCGCCAGGCACCCATCGCCATGAACACCGTGAGGATGAGCGGAAACTCCTGCGGCAGCATCGACATCGCCAGCGTGATGCCACTGAGCACCGCGGCCAACCAGTCGCCGCGCAACAGCCCGTGCAGGACGATGACCAAGGCGCTCAGACCCAGCCCCAGCACGGCAAACAGGCGCACCATCTGCCGCGTCTGGCGCTGCAAGGCCGAAGGCATGGCCTCCATGGCTTGCAAAGCCTGGCCGATGGCGCCCATCTGGCTGCGCGCACCGGTGGCCACCACCTCGGCCAGGCCATGGCCAGCCACCACGAGCGAACCGGCGAACACCATGGGCAGGTCGTCGCCACCCGGCCGCACTGCGGCCCAAGCGGCCGATGACACCGCTTCGCCGCTGGAGGCCTTGCGCACTGGCACCGACTCGCCCGTCAACAGGGACTCATCGGCCTGCAGCGCCTGTGCCTCGCGCACCACCGCATCGGCCGGGACGCGGTCGCCCTCGGCCAAGACCAGCCAGTCACCGGGCACCACCTCGCGCCCGGCGATGCGGCAGCGCTGGCCATCGCGCAGCACCAGCGCACGCGGGCTGCTGAGGTCGCGCAGGGCTTCGAGCACACGCTCGGTGCGACGCTCCTGGTGCAGCGAGATGCCGATGGTGAGCGCCACGAAGGTCATCAGCATGAACGCTTCACCGCGGTCGCCCAGCAGCAGGTAGATGAAACCTGCGGCCAGCAGCAACTGCAGCATCGGTTCGCGCAGCACCTCCGCGGCCATGCGCCAGACACTGCGCTGGCGGGCCTGTGGCAGCTCGTTGAAGCCATGTGCTTGCAGCCGAGCGCGGGCCTCGGCCTGGCTCAGCCCCTGCGTCGATGGCGTGTCCACGGGCACCTCAGATCAGGTTGGCGCCAACGTTCACCATGAGCGCCAGCAAGGTCGTGTTGAAGAGGAAGGCCAAGACCGAATGCACCAGGCCCACGCGGCGCATGCTGGAACTGCTGAAAGACACGTCGGCGGTTTGGGACGATGTCCCGATGATGGCCGCAGCGTAGACGAAATCCAGATAGCCTGGTTGCGTGGTGTCAGGGAAAGTCAAACCACCGGGCAGGCCGCGCTGCTGTGCGCTGTAGAACTCATGCGCGTAGTGCAGCGCGAACATCACCTGGGTGAACGTCCAAGACGACACCACCGTCAGCGCCGCCAAACCGATGTGCAAGTGCTTGACCAGGCCCTGCTCACCGCGCGCCAGCCCCAACTCGGCCACGATCGCGCCCAGGCTCGCCAAGGCGGCCATGACAACGAAAGCGAGGATCGTGATCGCACCGTCGTCTTGCGTGAGGGCGCGGCGGCGCATGCGTTCGCCGCTGGAGCGCGCCATCATCACGCACACCATCACAAGGTAAGCCACGGCGCCAGCGTTCCAACCCATCAGCCAGCGCGTCACTTCTCGGCATGGCATGAAGCAAGGCACGGCCACCGCGACCGACAGCCCCACGGCAGCCGCGGCCAACAAGCGCGGCCGATGGCGCAAGGCACGGGCCCAAGGTGTGAGCAATGACATGGATCGCAGGCCGGCATGAACGCCGACAAAGGGTGGGCACACCCCATCATGCCCAAAAAAGAGGCGCCCCGAAGGGCGCCAAATGCCGAGCCCGAAGGCCCGACCTCAGGGAGGATCAACTCAGGTTCAGGGAGGCTCAGTTCACAGCAGGCACGGTGCGTGCCTTGACCTCGATGCGGGTTGCGGCCACGGTGCCATTGCTGGCGGCACCCTTCACTTCGACAAAGCACTGCGCGTTGGCCAGGCCCGACGTCATGCTCACGCCGTTTTCGAGTTCGATGTTGGCCGTGCGGCCGTCCACCGTGGTCGTCGTGCCATTGCGCAAGGTCAAGGCGAAACTGGCCATCAGGTCGCTGCTGCCCGTGGCGCATGGCGTGGTGCCGTAGACCTCGAAGCTGCGCTGGGCGCGGTTGTCCTCGTTGCCAACGCGCACAACGGTCAGCACGCCGTTGACCAAGCGGGCCACGACCTCGACGTAAGTGCCATTCGTCGGCAGCACCACACCGGTCGCGGGCAGGGTCAGGGTCACGCCCTGGATGCTGAAGGTCGAAGGTGTGCCCGGCGTTGCGCTCGACACCACGCCATACAGTTTGACCCCGCCCCCGTTGGCGGCGTCGTACTCACGGTCATCGGCCTCGACCTCGCGGGCCACCAGCACGCCGTTGGTTAACGTGCCTTCGACCTTCAACACGGTGCCCACGGTCAGACCGGCCAGGGTCAAGCCGTCATCGAATCTGGCTTGCGAAACGTCCACCGCCACGTCGTTGACCATCAGCGTCTTGGCAGAGACATTCACCGCCGACACCGCACCGCGCACCTTGGCGCGTCCGACGATGGCGCGGTCGCGCTTGGCGATCACCTTGGTGGCACTCAGCGTGTTGCCATCACTCAGGGAAGCAGGGTTGGTGGTGGACACCACGCGCACCGCCGTGCCTTCTGTCAGCGTCACACCGGTGGGGCGCAGGGTGGACGTGCTGTAGTCCACCGTCACCGTCACGCCCGTGCGCAGCAACAGGCGGAAGGTCTTGCCCGCCGTGTTGAGGGAACCCGTCACGATCTTGCCCGCCACCGCGTACCCCTCGGTGATCGCCGTCTTCTGTTCCACACGCGTGGCGAGGAAGCCGCTGGCGGCGTCGCCCACCACATAGACCTCGGCGTAGGTCGTGCCGGCAGCGACCAACGCCTGCAGACCGGCCAGCGTCTGCGCCATGCCATTGATTTCGAACACCGTGTTCGCATCGACCTTGATCGTCTGGCCGGCCACTGTCAGGGTGTTGGCCGTGGTGTTCACCGCCGTCACCGCGCCACGCACGCCGCCATGAACGGTGATCGACGAAGCCGCGGCGGTGGCGCTGTTGTCATCCACATCGCCCGTGACCGACACCGTGGTGCCCAGCGCGAATGCGCGCGTGTAAACACCGCCCGACTCGGCGTCGGTCGTGCTGGCGCCACTGGTTGAGAAGCGCACACCGTTCACCACGATGGAGCCCAAGCCCGACACGGCGCCCGAATAGGTGGACGACGCCGTCGCCTGCCCACTGGTGTTCGATGCGGTGCCGCCACTGCCGCCACCGCCGCATGCGGCCAGGGTCAGCACCGCGGCTGCCGCCAGGGTGCTCAGGGCCCAGCGTCCACGCAAAAGGCTGAGCGTGTTCAAGCGCGGGGAATTCAGGGAAGGGGTGTATGGCATGTTGTCCTCAACGAGCGAAGTGGTACGGCGGAGTCCCGCATCGTGCACGCACATTTCATTGAATGTGCGTTTTGCACATTTATTCTAACGCCATCAGGCGGCGGCGTTCAAAGCACCGTTACAGACCCTTGCATCCCGCTTTTCACTTCTTCACCAAAGCGGGTCAACGCCGCCCCTGCCGGGTTCGTTGAAGGTACAAGCCCGACACACAGGGCTCGCTCAACGGCCCCGGCACCGGGGCCACCAGAACCCCATTCCCTGTTGGAGAACACCATGACCAAGAACCTGCTGATCGCTTCCGTCCTGTCGGCTTTCGCTGCCACATCCTTCGCACAAGCCCCCATGACCAAGGAAGCCGCTCCCGCAGTGGCCGCCTCGGCCGTGGCCACTGCGGCCTCTGGCGCCAAGCACGAACATGCCAAGAAACACGACGGCATGAAGCATCACCACAAAGCCGTGAAGGCCGACGCTGGCAAGAAAGCCGAAGCCGTCAAAGCAGACGCAGCCAAGGTCGAAGCTGGCGCATCCGCCGCCGCTGCCGGCACCGGCATGAAGAAGTGATGCCCGCCCTCGTTGAACGAGGGCAGCCACACCAAGACAAGGGGCGATGCCGCATCTCAGCAGCATCGCCCCTTTGGCGCTCATGACCGGGCCTGCATTGCAGGCCTGGCCGTCTTGCACGGCTCAGTCTTGCACGGCTCAGTCTTGCGCTTGCGCCTCTGAGCGCAGCCACGTCCACGACACGCCCATGCCAGCCGTGAAGCCGGTTTGTTGGCGCACCAGCGGGCTGTCGCGGTTGGCCGCACCTGCCACCGTGTCCAAGCGCGCAAACCCGAAGACGCGCCAGTCGCGGTCCAGCTTGTGGGTGGCGAACGCACCCACCCGCCACGCCACGAGTCCCGCGCGGGCCTCATAAGCTGGGCGGTCCGCACGGACATAAATCGGATCGACTTCGTAGAAGGTCCGGGCCAACCGCTGGTCGGCGAAGATGGCGCCCACGCTGGCCGTGTAGTTCCAACCAGCGTCTGCGCGGCGGCGGAACTGCAACTCGGGCTCCAGCGACATGCCGCGGTGTGCGCCCCGGTCACTGAGGTCGAACACACCGCGCAGCGGCAACACGGCACGCCAGCTGCCACCACCGGGGCCTGCGCCCAGGTTCCAGCGCAGGCGCGGCCCGAACTCGATCAGCGTGCCCAGGTCGGGCATGCCTCGGCGGGCCTCGATCTTGTCCGAACTGGAGCCAAACGCCCCGGCCACACCCAAGTCCAACTCGAAGGTGTCGGTTTTGATGGCACGCAAACCCGTGGTGTCGCGGTCGGCACGCAGCACCTTGCCGCGGTAGGAGAAATAAGGCAGCACGAGACCACGGCGAATTTGATTGTCCGAGCCGGGATAAGCCTGCTGCGACACGCCCACACCGACCGCACCGACTTCCCACAAGGGCTGCGGCCCCACCTCGCCCGGATCAGACTGGGCATGGGCAACACCCAAAACGCCCACGGCGAGGGCCAGGCTGACGATCAGCGGGCGGAGAGGCAGGGTCGGCAGGGTCATGGCGCTCCGATGGGTGCGGTGAGCGGCGTGCGCCGCAAAGTCACCATCATGGCCGAAGTTGGTGCCCCCCCCCGTGACATCTTCGGCTCAGGGTCGTGGCTTGGCGCTCAAGGGATGGTCACGCAGCCAGTCGAACATCGCCTTGTTCCAGGTCGTCGGCCAGATCACGTGGTTGACGTTGCCCACCGGGTTGAGCACCGGGTTCTGGCTGGCGCACAAGGCGGTGCACGACGACACCTCGCGCTTGAGCGCATTCAAGACGACGTGGCGTTGCTGCAGCTTGGGGAAATGCTGGGCCAGTTGCCTGTGAAAGGCCGAGCCCGTTTGGCAGATGCCAAAGATGTCGCAGGCGTTGTGGATGCCCATCAGCGGCGTCAAGGTGGTGGCGAATGGCTTTTGCGCGCACGGATCCTGCACGTCGGAGAACGGGTCAGGCGAGGAGTACACCGAAGCCGCCGCCACCGAGGGCGTGTTCAAGGCGTAGAGCTGCGCCAGCGCTGCGCCATTCGACCAGCCCGTCATGTACTGCCGGTTGGCATCGACGATGCCGCGCGACTTGACCATGGCGATGAACTGGTCGATGGCCGCCACGTCCAGGTTCAGGAAGGGCGAGTTGCGGTCGAGGTTGCGGTGCCAGTTGTCCCAGCCCGGCGCGTACTCGTCAGGGAAGGGGTAGTGGTGGTGGGTGTTGCGGCCGATCGGCACCAGCAGGATGAAGCCGGGGCGCGCCGGGTCGCCGGTGAGGTCGGCCTTGCGCGTTTGGGGTTGCCAGCCGGTCAGCGGCACCTGGGGCGCAGCAGGCACCAGAGAGCCCTGCAGGAAGGTCAGCAGGGGCAGCGGCTTGGCTCTCGAAGCCTGCTGCGGCACGATCAAACAGGCGGCGCGCTTGTCGCCAGTGGGATCGGTCCAGGTCAGGGTTTCCGCACCGATCAGCCCGCACTGGTTGAGCACCTTGGCCGCGATGCCGGTCAGGGCCCCCGTGCCCATGCCGGAGGTCAAGGTGCTGATGGCTGCAGGCGCGCTGCCGTAGGGCACGTTGCACTGCTCGGCATTGGTCGAGCCCGGCCCTCCGGCAGCACGTGCGGCCTCGGTCGGGTCGGCAGGCCAGGCCTGAACCTGCCCCACCAAGGCGACACCACACACCAGAGCCGCCAGACGGCGCCACGACAGCCAAAAACTCCGCATGCATCAACCCCTCATGGTCAGAATCCGCGCAGTTTTTGACAACCCGGGTTTCCAAACAAGGCGGGAAACCCTCTGCAGACCGATGAACGGACGCGCTCCGTCCGAGCCTGAGGGGATGTCGCACAATCGAGCGTCGTCACCGTGACCCTTGCGCCCATGTTCCACCGCCTCACCCTGCCCGTCACCGCCTTCGAACAGAACTGCTCGCTCGTCTGGTGCGACGAGACGAACGAAGCCGCCCTGATCGACCCGGGTGGCGACATCGGCAAACTGCTGCAGGCCGTCGAAGAGCGCGGGCTCACGCTCAAGGCCCTGTGGCTGACGCACGCCCACATTGACCATGCCGGTGCCACCGGCACGCTGGCACGCACGCTGCAGCTGCACATCGTCGGCCCGCACCAGGGTGACCAGTTCTGGATCGACGCCCTGCCCCAGCAAAGCCAGATGTTCGGCTTCCCGCAGGCCGAAGGCTTCACGCCCACGCGCTGGCTGCACGATGGCGACGAGGTCAGCATCGGCCAACACACGCTGAAGGTGCTGCACTGCCCGGGCCACACGCCAGGCCACGTCGTGTTCTTCCACGGTGGCACGCGCCATGCCTTCGTGGGCGATGTGCTGTTCAACGGCGGCATCGGCCGCACGGACTTCCCCGGCGGCAACCACGCCGAGCTGATCCACGCCATCACGCAGCACCTGCTGCCGCTGGGCGATGACATCACCTTCACGCCCGGTCACGGCCCCGAAAGCACCTTCGGCGAGGAGCGCCGCTTCAACCCCTTCCTGCCGCACTGAGCGGCTGCGCCACGCAGCCACAGGCCCCATCCCAAGGCCCACCATCGTCCGCTCAGCGCCAGCCGGTGCTGCTCGAAGTGACAGGGCTGCGTCCCCATGGCCTCCACCACCACGTCCTGGGCGTGGGCGGCCACGTGCCCCCGACCGGGCCGCAGCAGGTGGTCCACGGCGTCGCCCTCGCGGGTCAGCCACAGCGCGCCATGGCGCACCAGCACGGTGTCGCCAGGGCCCAGCTTCAGGCGGCGCACCTCGCCCTGCGACAGGGCATGGTCTTGCCGGACGTGAGATGGCCAGGCAGGGTCTGGCAACAGGGCGGCGCGGGTGGTGGGCATGGCGGACTTTCCGGGCGCTTGAGTTGGCGCGACATCACGGCCACCACCTTAGGCGTCATGGGTGCGGCGCAACAGGCACAGAGCAGCGCGTGCTGCGGTGATGCAGGCGCCACACCACCGCGTCTGTGCCTGTCAAGCGCGGCCTCATCTGTGCTGGTCAGGCGCACCGAAGTCCGTACAGAATGGCCTGCATGCACACCCATGCCGACACCCTGTACCTGAAGATCGCCGATGCCATGGCGCGCCAGATCCGCACCGGCACCCTGCCACGCGGCGAGCGCATCCCC